>OLXC01000619.1_pt1 | contig 12526 bp, 10 predicted proteins | sample 1673851 | NCBI WGS metagenome assembly OLXC01 (sample SAMEA103958130, study PRJEB25191) | human gut metagenome | biome: human-associated habitat [ENVO:00009003]; feature: intestine environment [ENVO:2100002]; material: feces | place: Germany | collected 2013/2015
AGCGGTTCGTGCTGTGCACCATGGCCGCCGGCCTGCCGGTGGCACGCATTCAGGAGATGGCGGGCGGCGACTACCCTGTCATCCGCATCATGCCCAACACCCCGGCGTCGGTAGGCGAAGGCATGATCCAGTATTGCTCTGCCAACGTGACCGCCGAGGAGGAGGCTACATTCTGCCAGCTGATGGCTCCCGCCGGGCGTCTGGACGCCGTAGCCGAGGGCATGATCGATGCTGCAAGCTGCGTTTCCGGCTGTGGCCCGGCATGGGTGTACCAGTTTATTGAAGCGCTGGCCGATGGTGGCGTGGCCTGCGGCCTGCCCCGGGCAAAGGCACAGGAGTACGCCGCACAGATGGTGCTGGGCAGCGCAAAGCTGGTGCTGGAAAGCGGCAAGCACCCCGGTGCGCTGAAGGACGCTGTGTGCAGCCCCGGCGGCAGCACCATTCAGGGCGTGCGGGTACTGGAAGAACATGGGCTGCGCGGTGCGGTGATGGATGCCGTGCTGGCCGCTTACGACAAAACAAAGGAAATGGGAAAGGGTTAAAGGAATCATGCGCATCGTTGTGAAAGTAGGCACCTCCACATTGGCATACCCCACCGGGCGGCTGAACATCCGCCATGCAGAGGAACTGGTCAAGGTATTGAGCGATTTAAAGAACGAGGGACACGAGGTCATTCTGGTGTCCTCCGGCGCTATTGGCATGGGCGTAGGCAAGCTTTCGCTGCCCGCACGCCCTAAGGATACCACCACCAAGCAGGCCTGCGCTGCCGTGGGGCAGTGCGAGCTGATGTACACCTACGACCGGCTGTTCAGTGCCTACGATCACACGGTAGCGCAGATTCTGCTTACCGGCGTGGACGTGGAGCACACCGAGCGCCGGGTGAACATCCAGAACACGCTGACCCGCCTGCTGGAGCTGGGTGCACTGCCCATCATCAATGAAAACGACAGCGTTGCCACCGATGAGATCACCTCCATTGGCGACAATGACACGCTGGCTGCTATTGTGGCCTGCTGCTGCAAGGCCGATTTGCTGGTGCTGCTGAGCGACATTGACGGCCTGTACACTGCCAACCCCCACACCCACCCGGATGCGGCGCTCATCCCACTGGTGGAGGAGATCACCCCGGAGGTGATGGCACTGGCAGACGGTGCCGGCTCGGCACTGGGCACCGGCGGCATGGCCACCAAACTGCGGGCTGCCCGCATGGTGACCGGCAGCGGCGCGGACATGGTGATTGCCAACGGCGCACACCCGGAGCTGCTGTATGATATCGCTGCGGGCAAGCCCATCGGCACCCGCTTTGCCGGGCACAAGCAGCCCGCACTGTCCACACAGGAGGTTTGAGCTATGACCACACAGAAAATTCTGGAAGCCGCCCGCGGGGCAAAGGCTGCGCTGGCACTGGCTGACGGCGCTGCCCGCGCACAGGCACTGCACAGTATGGCTGCGCAGCTGTGCAGCCCGGCAAACATGACGGCTATCCTTGCCGCCAACGCCGACGATATGGCCGCTGCAAAGGGACATATCAGCGAGGTGATGCTGGATCGTCTTGCCCTGACCGAGGAGCGCATCCGCGCCATGGCAAAGGGCATTGAAGAGGTCGCTGCCCTGCCCGACCCGGTGGGCCGGGTGCTGAAGCGGGTGGAGCGCCCCAACGGGCTGGTGATCGAAAAGACCGCCGTGCCCATGGGTGTGATCGCCATCATCTACGAGAGCCGCCCCAACGTGACCAGCGACGCCGCCGCGCTTGCCATCAAGAGCGGCAATGCCTGCATCCTGCGCTGCGGCAAAGAGGCCTGGCGCAGCGCCAATGCCATCGTGAAAGCGCTGCGGCAGGGTCTTGTGGAGAACGGCCTGCCGGAAGCCGCTGTCAGCCTGATCGAGGACACCTCCCATGCCTCGGCCAACGCCCTGATGACCGCCGTGGGCTATGTGGACCTGCTGATTCCCCGCGGCGGGGCCGGGCTGATCCGCGCCTGCGTGGAAAACGCCAAGGTCCCCTGCATCCAGACCGGCACCGGCATCTGCCACATTTTTGTGGATGACACTGCCGACCAGGATAAGGCACTGGACATCATTGAGAACGCCAAGGCCAGCCGCCCCAGCGTGTGCAACGCTGAAGAAGTGTGCTTGGTGCACTCTGCCATTGCGGCAGAGTTTCTGCCCAAGCTGGCTCAGCGCCTCGGCCCGGACCGCACGGCAAAGGGCCTGCATCCGGTGGAACTGCGGCTGGACGAGCGCGCCGCGGCCATCATCCCCGGCACCCCGGCAGGCCCGCAGGACTTTGACACCGAGTTTCTGGATTACATTCTGGCCGTCAAGGTCGTGGACAGCGTGGACGAGGCCATTGCCCACATCGCTGCTCACTCCACCGGCCACAGCGAAGCCATCCTGACCCGGACACAGGCCCACGCCGACCGGTTCACGGCAGCTGTGGACAGTGCCGCCGTGTATGTGAACTGTTCCACCCGCTTCACCGATGGCGGAGAGTTCGGGCTGGGCTGCGAGATGGGCATCTCCACCCAGAAGCTGCACGCCCGCGGCCCGATGGGGCTGGAAGAGCTTTGCAGCTACAAGTACATCATCCACGGAGATGGGCAGATCCGCTGAGTTTCCCACCTCCCCAGTGTGAAAATAATTTTCTCGTGCAGACCGACGTCCGACGTCCCGGCCTGCATTTTTGTTTTATCGGCATGGAGCGTTTTTTCTTCAGCAACAATTTTTGAAGATTGTTTTCACTTTTGATGGTTTTTCCGTGTTTTGGGACAGACTATTGTATCCAAGTTTTTTCTGTTTCTCACAAATAAAAAGTGCTACTTTCTCCGTTTTTTCTTGCAAAATCTTCAAAAAAGCTCTTGACACCCCTGTTTTCGCGCGGTAAAACTATATTAGAAAGTTTTGATAACGATTTCAGTGCGTTTCATCATTCCGCCTCAAAACTGTCCGCCACCCACAACACTATACTGAGAACAAAGGAGAGAACACTATGACGATTGCCATTCTTGCACACGATTCCCGCAAGGAACTCGCGCTTCAGTTCTGCACTGCCTACAGCGCGATCCTTTCCAAAAATGTAGTCATTGCCACCGGTACTACCGGACGGATGCTGGCGCAGACCACCGGTCTGCCTGTGCATTGTTACCTCTCCGGCAAGCTGGGCGGCGTACAGCAGATCACTTCCCGCGTTGCCTGCGACGAAGTGGATCTGGTGCTGTTCTTCCGCGACCCGCTCAAGGTGGATGCTTCCAGCCTGAACGAGCAGAACCTGCTGCGCCTGTGCGATATGCACGGCGTGCCCATTGCCACCAACATTGCCACCGCCGAGGTTCTGCTGCGCGGTCTGGATCAGGGCGATCTGGACTACCGCGAGGGCATGCACCCGCCGGTTGTGGAGCCCGTGCCCGTACTGGAACACCGCGCCGTGTGCTGAGACAGACTTTGTGTATAGAGGGAAACAGCGCCGCAGAAATGTTCTGCGGCGCTGTTGTTTTGTTTACTCCTGTTTGCCTTCCGGGCGGAACACATAGCCCTTGCCCCACACATTGCACAGGTACACCGGCTTTGCGGGGTCCGGCTCGATCTTGCTGCGCAGGTTGTGGATGTGCACCTGCACGGTGCGCACATCGCCCAGACTGTCCTTGCCCCAGATCTTCTGGTAGAGCTCATTGGCCGTAAAAAAGGTGTTGGGGTTGCGCACGAACAGGCTGAGGATGCGGTATTCCATATCGGCCAGATGGATGTCCTCGCCCCGGCAGTGCACACTGCGGTTGTCGGCATCCAGCCGGAAAGCCGGGCAGGTGTAGCCCCGGAGACTGGGCTCGGCGGCATCCATCTGCACCCGGCGCACGTTGGCCAGAATGCGGGCCGCCAGCACCTTGTTGTCGTAGGGCTTGGTGAGGAAATCGTCACCGCCCAATTCCAGCGCATGCACGATGGTGTCCACATCGTCCAGGCAGGAGGTAAAGATGATGGGGCAGTGATGCCCGCTGCGCAGGGTCTGACACAGTTGCATGCCGTTGGTGTCCGGCAGCAGGATGTCCAGCAGGATCACGTCAAAGGGGTCTTTTGCGTGGGCCAGTGCTTCCTCGCCGGAGGCTGCACACACCACCTCAAACCGCTTCTGACTTTCCAGAAAGATCCGGGTCATTTCCCGGATCATTGCATCATCCTCCACCAACAGGACACGAATCATGCCGCCGCTCTCCCTTTTTTGCCAAAATTCTGGTATACTGAAACTACCTTACAGTTCAGTATACCTTATTTACGATACCCTGACAACCGCTTTTAGCGAGATTCATGCTTGTATTTCTGAGGAAGGTGTGTTTATGCGGCACAAAACATCCGGCTATTTTCTGCTCTCGGCCCTGCTGGTGAGCCTGATCCTGGGGCTGTGCATCCTGCTCAACCTGCGCTGTCCGCAGGCGGTCAGCGACGATGCTCTGACCCAGGAGCAGCTGACCCGGGGCGTCACCCTGACCGGCTGGCAGCAGACCGGCCCCGGGCACTGGCGTTTTGCCTTTGAAGCGCCTGCCGACGTCCCGGAACTGGTGCTCTGCCTTTCCACCCGGTCGCTGGACGCCGTGCCGGAAGGGCTGGAGCCCACCGACCAGCGTGGTGAGGCTTTCTGGGTGCGGCCGGTGCCCGGCCGGACGTCCGAGATCACTGTGACCAGCACCACGGTCCCACAGATATGGTTGATGCTGCCCGACACTCTGTGGCACTGGCGCGAACTGCGCAGCAGCCTGCAGCTGATGGCGCTTGTGGCTTTTGCCAGCATGGGTGCGGGCATTCTGGCGCTGTTCTGCTTCAAGCCCCAGCATGAACTGGGAGTTTTCCTGCTGTATCTGGGCGTCATGTTCGGTTGGGGGTTGGCTGTGCTGCTCCCGGCCGGGCAGACCGGCGCACTGCTCGGGTTCCTGATGGGGCTGTATTTTCCCTTTGCCGTGCTCACGCCCCTCTGGCTGTGCTGTTCCCTGCTCCATGTGGCACTTTCCCGGCGCGGCAGCCGGCACTTTGCGCTCTCGGTCTTGGGCGTCCTGCTGTTTCTGGTGCTGGGTACATCCACCCAGGCGGTACTGCGCAACGTCACCCTGCTGGCCGGCATGGCGGCGGTACTGGTGGTGCTGGCCCGGGCACTGGCGAAAAAAGAGCGCCCGGCCTGGTATCTGCTGGCAGGCTACATCCTGACCTTTGGCCTGCGTCTGACGGTCGTACTGCCATCCTTCCGGTTCTGGTTTTACCGGGAAAGTTTCCCCTTCTACATGGTGCGCTGTGCCCGGCTGTACGACATTCCCTTTACGCTGGGGTGTCTGGTGTTTGTCAGCCGCCGCTACGCACTGCAATTTGACCGCACCGAGCAGCTGGCGCAGGAGCTGGAAGCCCGGGTGACACAGCGCACCCAGGCCCTGCAGAACGAGACGGACGCCCGCAAGAGCATGATGCTGAACATCTTCCACGACCTGCGCAGCCCGCTGTTCGTCATCGGCAGCGGGTTGGACACGCTGGCCGCCGCGCCGGACGCCCTGCCCACGCTGCTGCCGGTGCTGCAGGAGCGGGTGGGCTTTGTGCGCAGGCTGACCGAGGACCTGTTTCTGGCGGCTAAGCTGGAGCAGAAGCAGGTCCTGCTCAATGAGGACCGCGCCCGGCTGGAAGCCCTGACTGCAGCGGTGTGCAGCGCCTGTCAGGCCGAAGCCGCCCACAAAGGAGTGGAGCTGCGGACCGATACCGGCACTCCCCTGCCCGTGTGGGGCGACACTGTGCGGCTGGAGCAGATCTTGCAGAACCTTGTGACCAACGCCATCCACTACACCCCCTCCGGCGGACGGGTCACCGTGGTGTGTGCTGCCGAGAACGGGCAGGCCTGCGTAAAGGTCACGGACACCGGCTGCGGCATCGCGCCGGAGGATCAGCCCGCCGTGTTTGACCGCTACTTCCACACCACCGCCGACACCAAGCACGATTCCACCGGCCTCGGTCTGACCATTGCGCAGGAGCTGGCGCACCTGCACCGGGGCGAGATCCTGCTGCAGAGTGAGCCGGGCAAGGGCAGCTGTTTTACCCTCTGCCTGCCGCTGTTGGACGCTGAATGACACAAAAAGCCCTGTGGCTTCCCGTTTTGAGAAGCCACAGGGCTTTTCTGTTACAGTGCTCAGGCAAGCAGAGCGGACAATTTTTCCAGCCGACGGATGGCCTCGTTCAGCAGCTGCTTCGGCGGATGACGGAATCCGTAAACGTGCCCACGCGGTCGCTGAGCTGCGGCATATCTTCCTCTTTCTGAGCCCCTCTCCGTCACAGCTGCGCTGTGCCAGCTCTCCCGAAGGGCGAGCTTTTCTTCTGTCGGCCAAAAAGGATCTCTTTTTTGACGCTATTTTTTCAATGACCCAATCAGTCCTTGAAATAAGCCTTCTGGATGGCCAGCAGCACACCGGCGCGGCTGGCGGCAAAGTTCAGGCCGCCCTGCAGGTAGCAGGTGTAGGGCTCACGCAGCGGGCCGTCGCAGGACAGCTCGATGGTGCTGCCCTGGGTAAAGCTGCCGCTTGCCATGACCACCTCATCGGTGTAGCCCGGTTCCGGGCTGGGTTCCGGGGCCGCATAGCTGTCCACCGGGCTGGCAGCCTGGATGCCCTGACAGAAACCGATCAGGGCATCGGCGGTGCCGGCATCAAAGCAGGTCACGATGTCGTTGTGGTCATCACAGTAGCGCGGCACCGGGTTCTTGCCCAGCAGCTCCAGCATGCACTGCGCATAAATGGCGGTCTTGATGGCCTCACACACCACGCCGGGGGCATAGTAGAAGCCCAGATACATGTCGCGGGGCGTTTCCAGTGTGCAGCCCAGTTCCTTGCCCAGGCCGGGCGCGTTCAGGCGGTAGGCGCACAGCTCCACCAGATCCTTCCGGCCGGCAATGTAGCCGCCGGTGGGCGCAATTCCGCCGCCGGGGTTCTTGATGAGACTGCCCACCACAAGGTCGGCACCCACCTGGCAGGGCTCCTGCGTCTGGGTGAACTCGCCGTAGCAGTTGTCCACAAAGATGATGATATCCGGGTTGGCGGCACGGGCGGTGTCGGCAACCTTTTTGATGGTGTCCAGATCAAAGGCGTTGCGCTGCAGATAGCCGCGGCTGCGCTGGATGTGGCAGACCTTGGCCCCCGGTGCCTTTTGGGCGATGAGGTCATAATCCGGGGTGAAGTCCGGCTTCAGCGGGGCTTCGTCGTACTTCACGCCGTAGTCCATCAGGGTACCGGTGCCCTTGCCCTTGCCGTCCAGACCGATGACGCCTTCCAGCGTATCGTAGGGGCGGCCGGTGGCAGCCAGCAGGGTGTCCCCCGCCCGCAGCAGGCCGAACAGGGCCACGGCCAGCGTATGGGTGCCGCTCTGGAACTGGCTGCGGACGAGGGCGTCCTCGGCCCCCATCACTTCTGCAAAGATCTGCTCCAGCTTGGCGCGGCCGGTATCCCACAGGCCGTAACCGGTGGTGCCCAGCATATCGGTGGAGGACATCTGGGTGTCCGCAAAGGCTTTCAGCATCTTGAGCTGGTTGAAGTCGCGGATCTCCTCCATGTGCCGGAAATAGGGCTGGCAGAGTTCCATGGCCTGTTCATCCAGAGCCAGGGCTTCGGGTTTGAAATCAAAAAAATGGCTTAACATTGACATATTAGATCCTTTGGGTTTCTTATTATTTTTTACGTGGAGATATTCCCCGCCGATTTTAGATTACAGGTGCTTCATAGCGCGCATACTCGCCCAGTTTTTCGAAGCCGAGGTGGGTATAGAAGTGCACCCGTTCGGGGGCGCAGAGGAAAACAGGCTGGAAGCCTTCTGCCGAGAGTTCGTTCGCCAGCCGGACGATGAGCCGCCCGCCGATGCCCCGGCCCCGCAGCGGTTCGGCCGTTTCCCCGCAGGCCATGTAGGCCTGACCGTTGGCAAGGGCATAGGCCCCGACGGTGCAGGCAAGCGTCTTCCCCTGCCACAGCGCCCAGACGCGGGCCCTGCCCCGGCTGCGCTTGGTGCACAGCTCGGAGTAAAAGTCATCCCGCCGGGCAGGCCGGGCCGGAAAAAGCGCCTCTGCCACCGGGCGGGCCGGAGGGTCCCGGTCAAAGGTCAGCGAGGCCCAGAGCGCTTCGTCTGCCTCTGGCTCCGGAAGCTGCCGCCCCGGCGTCAGGCCGAAGATGGTGTGGGGTCTTGCACGGGTCCACCCGGCGGGCGGGGCCGCCTCGGCTTCGTCCAGCACAACGGCGCCGCACCCGCAGAAGGTCAGGAACCCGGCCAGCTCTTCGGGGTTGGCGTGGCCTGCCATCCAGGCCGTGCTGCCGCCGATGTCCAGCGCCAGCGTAGGCCCGGCAAAAAAGCGGCCCGGCTGGCTCTTGCCCAGCAGCTCCAGCGCCAGCGGCATCGTCGCCCCCAGGCAGAGCTTGCCCCGGCAGGCGTTGTAAAAGCGCAGTTTTGCGCGGGGTGTCGTGGCCTGTCGGATCATTTCAGTTCGTTGACGATCTTCTTGAACTCGCGGCCGCGCACCTCGAAGTTGGGATACAGGTCGAAGGATGCGCTGGCCGGAGACAGGATGATGATATCGCCGGGCTGTGCGGCGGCGCGGGCCAGCTCGACAGCGTGCTGCATGGTGTCGGCATGTTGGATGGTCAGGCCGGACGCTGCAAAATCCGGATGCTCGCAGACGGCCTTCTCGATGCGGGGGCCGGTGGCACCCATCAGCACAAGGTCCTTGACGTGCGCGATGACCTCCGGGGCCAGCGGCTCATAGGGGATGTGCTTGTCGTAGCCGCCTGCAATGAGGATGACCTTCTGGTCAAAGCTGCGCAGGCCCGCGATGGTGCGGGTGGGGCTGGTGCCGATGGAATCATTGTAGTAGGTCACGCCGTCCAGCACACGGACCGGCTCGATGCGGTGCTCCACGCCGGTGAAGGTGCTGCCCACCTTCTGGATGGCCTCAACGGGCACTTCACCCCAGACGGCGGCGGCAGCGGCCAGCAGGTTCTCGATGTTGTGCAGGCCGCGCAGTTTGATGTCCTTCTGGGCCAGGAACGGGGTCACGACGCCGTCCTCGGCCATGCAGAGCATCCCGTCCCCGCGCAGGAACGCGCCGTTGTCGGTATCGTGCAGGCGGGTGAACCAGACCTGTTTGCCCTTGCAGTCGGGCACCATGCTGCGGGTGATGTCGTTCTCATAGCCCAGCACTTCGCGGCAGGGCGGCACCTGATGGAGCAGGATGTTCCGCTTGGCGTCGATGTACTCCTGCATATCCTTGTGGTGGTCCAGATGGTTCGGGGTCACGTTGGTGACGACCGCGATCTTCGGGCTCTTGCGCATACTGATGAGCTGGAAGCTGGACAGCTCCACGACCGCCACATCCTCCGGGGCAACGTCCGGCAGCATGGGCAGCAGGGCTGCGCCGATGTTGCCGCCCAGATGCACCTTGCGGCCCGCAGCCTCGTAGAACTTGGAGATGAGGGTGGTGGTGGTGGTCTTGCCGTCCGAGCCGGTCACACCCACGATCTCACAGGGGCAGTAGTCAAAGAAAAGCTCGACCTCGCTCGTGACCAGCGTGCCTGCGGCGATGGCGTCCTGCAGCGGCTTCTGGTAATATTCAAAGCCGGGGGTGCGCAGGATGATATCCTGGCCCTGGAAGCCGTCCATGTAATGCTCGCCCAGGCTCAGGTCGATGCCCAGGCGGCGGATGGTCTCGGCGTAGCTGCCAAAGTCGTCCACGCTGTTCTTTTTATCGCAGAGGGTGACATGCGCACCCAGGCCCACGAACTCCTCGATCAGGGTCTTGTGGCTGACGCCCGCACCGATGAATGCGACCTTTTTGCCCTTGACCAGCTCTGCGAGCTGCTGCTGTTCTTTCTGCATAAAAACAGAACCTCCTCTATAAAGTGTTTCTGTAACAAGCTCTTGCTGCTCTTCATTCTACACCTTTTCCGCACAATACGCAACGCCCAACCCGCACAGGCCGCAAAAATGCACTGAAAGGTCATCGAAATTCACAAAAAGATAATTGTCTTTTTCGACGCTTTCCGTTATACTGGACGTATCCATCATCATCTGCAAGGAGCGCTTTTTTTGAAACACCGTTTCCGCCTGGCCGCCGCGGTTCTGACGGCCCTTCTATTCCTGACCCTGACCGGCTGCGGTTCAGGTTCCAACAGCTTTACCTGGTTCGTGGACACCATCCCCGCGAACCTTGACCCGCAGGTGGCTTCGGCTGCGTCGGACGTCATCGCCTGCGAGAACCTTTACAGCGGCCTTGTCCGCAAAGACCCGGACGGCCAGCTGGAACCCGCCCTGTGCGAGCGGTGGGAGGTCTCCGCCGACCGGAAGACCTATACCTTTTATCTGAAGGACGGCCTGACCTACACGGCTGCCAAGGGCACGGCTGCTGACTGCGCCATCACGGCGGAGGATTTCGTCTTCGCCTTCCGGCGGATGTTCCGCGCTGCCACGAACTCCCCCTACGCCGTGGAGTTTTCAGCCCTTGAGAACAGCGCCGAAGTATTGGCCGGGCAATTGCCGGAAAGTTCCCTCGGTGTTTCGGCCAGCGGGCCGCTGACGCTGGTGTTCCGCCTGAGCAGCCCGGACGAGAATTTTCTCTCCAAGCTGACGCTGCCCGGCGCGATGCCCTGCGACGAGGAGTTTTTCAACTCCACCCGCGGCACCTACGGCCTCACCGCCAAGACCACCCTTTCCAGCGGGCCGTTCTACCTCTACAACTGGACGTCCAGCGGCCTGTTCCTGCGGCGGGAGCCTTCCGGCACCCGCATCGACAGCCTGCGCCTGGTCCAGAACACCAACAACGCCGACCAGTCGGCCATTGAGCTCATCAACAGTGAAAAGTGCTCGGCTGCGGTGGACGCCACCGGCAGCACCACCTCGCTGTCCTCCATCTCCTACTCCGACACCACCTGGAGCCTGCTGTTCAACTGCAATACGATCTTTTCCTCCACCGAGCTGCGGCAGGCGCTGGCCGGGGTGGCGCGGGACGCCGCCGAGGTGCCCTCCACCGAGCTGTTTGCCGCGGCGGACAACCTCATCCCCGCCGGGCTGAATGTAGACGGCATGAATTACCGCGACACCGTGGGAGACGTCTCCCCCGCCGCCGTGGATGTCAAGGCGCTCTACCTTGCCGCACGGCAGGGCATGGCGAACTCCGACTTCAATAAGATCACCCTGATGCTCCCCGCCGGGTGCGGCCTGAACGAGGCCGCCGAGACCATCAACGGGGCCTGGCAGAAGGAGCTTTCCCTCTTCTTCTCCATCGAGGAGGTGGACGAAGAGACCTTCCGCAAGCGCCTGGCCGAGGGAGATTATACCATCGCGCTGGCCCCCGTCAGCGCTGAGAGCGGCAGCGTGTACAACACGCTGGCCCAGTTCACTCCCGCAGGCGGCGGGCTGACCGGCTATTCCAACGCCCTGTACGCCACCCAGCTGGAAGCCAGCACCCACGCCAACGGTTCCACCCGCTGCCTCCTGCTGGGCGACTGCGAACGCCAGCTGCTCAGCGACTGCGTCGTGGTCCCCCTCTTCTCCCAGCAGAAGCGTCTGTTGATTGCTTCGGGCGTCAAAAACCTCATCTTTGACCCCTTCGGCCCGGTGCTCGACCTGACGTATGCCACAAAGGAATAAACGCAAGACCCCCTGTGCGAACGGCACAGAGGGTCTTGTTGTTTCTTCAGGTTTTGATGCCGAACAACCGGCGCAGGATCCCGCGCAGACACTTCGGGCTTTTGATGACGACGACCTGCATCCAACTCCCGCCTTTCGTTGTGTGATACCACAGTATAAGCGGCAGCGGCGCAAAACGTGCATCGATCAGCGCAGGATGGGCGTATCCGGCAGGGTCTCGACCACGACCAGCGCCCCCTTGCGGGTGGAGATGGTAATGTGATTCGAGCCTTCGGCGTACTCGTTGCTGACGCCCAGCGGATACCCTGCCGTGAGGACGGCATCCGTCAGCTCATAGTAGGAGCCGCGCTCACAGACGCCCTCAGCCCGGCCTTCCAGCGGGAAGACGGAAACGTAGAAGAACTCCGCCTTCGGGTAGGTGCGCTCCTCGCCGGGGCGGACGAAGGTGATGCGGCTGCGCTCATCTTGCAGCGTGGCGCGCACGCCCCGCTGCTCCAGCCCCAGACCGGTGCAGAGGTTCGCAAGGGTGTGTTCCAGCCGTCTGCCGCCCAGCGCGCCCAGCAGCAGCACCTCGGAGCAGCCTTTTTCGGAGGCAAGCTTCGCCGCATATTCGGTGTCGGTGTCGTCCTTGACGTGGGGCAGGACGATGACGTCATCCTGCTGCTCCGGGCAGGGCGCGGTGTCGAAGTCGCCGACGATGATGTCCGGTTTGCAGCCCAGCGGCGCACAGTTGCGGTAGCCCGCGTCGCAGGCGATGATGAGGTCATCGGGCCGCAGCAGGCGCTTCAGCTCCGGCGAGACCGGGCAGGCAGATACGATCACACAGCGTGACATAAGTTTCCTCTCTTTACTCGAAGAAAGCTCCCCCGGCCGGAGGAGCTTTCTC
>OLXC01000623.1_pt1 | contig 12506 bp, 8 predicted proteins | sample 1673851 | NCBI WGS metagenome assembly OLXC01 (sample SAMEA103958130, study PRJEB25191) | human gut metagenome | biome: human-associated habitat [ENVO:00009003]; feature: intestine environment [ENVO:2100002]; material: feces | place: Germany | collected 2013/2015
CCTCCGCAGTGTTCATAACCGGCTCATAATTCGGCTTTGTCATCCTTATGTCAAATGTTGTGAGGATCTGATCCCCAGCCTTATCCTTTCTCGACACATAAATGCCCGGATTCAGGAGAAGATGATTTATCTGAAAACTTGCTATCTTATCCATGTCTACTTCACCTCATATCTCTTTATTATCTCTGTCATCATGTTTACACTGTTCTCTATAGCCTTTGCCGCAAATGTAGGATAATCCATCTCTGCACTGTCATCAGCCTTGTCCGATATGGCCCGGACAACAAGGTACGGAACCTTATTCAGCACTGCAACATGTCCTATGGCCGCGCCCTCCATCTCTGCACATCTTCCACCAAATGTCTCCACAAGCCATTTCTTCTTGTCCTTGCTCCAGATAAACTGATCGCCGCTCACCACTCTTCCAGTGAACACCTTGACTCCTATATTTGCTGCATCCACTGAGTCCTGTGCTATCTTAAGCAGCTCATCGCTGGTCTTGAACACGCTCAGCTCTGTATCAGGGATCACACCCGGCTCATATCCAAGGGCGGATACATCCATATCGTGCTCCACGGTATCCGTAGCCAGAACGATGTCTCCTATATCTATGTCAGCATCCAGTGATCCGGCTATTCCGGTGTTGATGATAGCTGACACTCCATACATGTCGATCAGCGACTGGGTACACATGGCCGCATTGACCTTGCCGACACCGCACTTTACGACCACGACATCCGTTCCTTCTATCTGTCCTTTGTAGAATCTCATGCCACACTTGTCTGTGACCTGGAGCCCATCTATCATCTCTTTCAGTATTGCGACTTCCTCGTCCATCGCACCTATGATTCCAAGCATCTCTTATACCTCCATTATCCATTGCTACCTGTCAACTATACTACAACATTCGGAATATGTATATCCTCTTCATAAAAGGAACCTGTCTCCTAAAGCTCCTGAACAGCACCCGAAGTTCTCCCATACGCTGTACATATTCGTCCCCGGACACCTCGCCGCCATAGCTTATGCCTTCCATATATGCCGCAAGGTCCTCAGTCTCCGCCGGATCTGCGCCCTTACAGAAATATTCAAGCTGCTGCCTGTGATTTCCCGCCTTCGAAAAATCATCCGACGCAAGTCTTGCATAATCACACATATACCTATAGTAAGCTATCACATTTCCAGTCTTATCTCTCCTGTGATAACCCACAAAACGAACTATCTTCCTGACTGCTATACGTCCCACAAACAAGAGCACTGCAAATGCTATACATCCCGCCAGAACATATATTATCCACACGGCATTTCCAAGTGAAAATGCTGTGCCGGTCGTATCTGTTCCGGTATCTCCGCTGTCATCACCTACTAGCCATCTTCCAAATCTGGACCAAAAATCATCCTGGGTCTCATCCTCATCTTCACTCGACGGAGGTGTCAGCTCCACGACCTGCCATCTGCCACGTATGAACGCCTCTATCCACGCATGAGCTCCGCCATCGTCCACATACACCTGAACAACAGCCGTTCTTCCAAGCTCTGATGAGCCTGAATAATAATCATCGTAACTGAACTGTTCTTCATCGAGCATTGTTCCGTCAAGGACCTCGGTGTAATCCACGGCATACCCCTCCACATATCTTGTGGGTATCCCCATGTATCTCAGGATCAGCGCCCCCGCAGTGGCATAATTGGCACACAGGCCCTTCTTCGTGGTATCAAGGAAATAATTGACATAATCCTCATCCCTCGGCGTGGCTCCCGGATGCAGTGTGTACGGATAATTCTCCAGGAAGTATATATACACCTTCTGCAGCACATTATCCACACTGTCTTTTTCCGTGATTCCTGCGCTCTCACAGAATCTTCGTATTGAATCCATATTCTCCTCTGGAATCTCAAGATACTTGTCATCCACCGATGGCATAACCGGCTCAGCCAGAGCGGATGGACTGTACTCCACACTGTACAATGAATCGCCCTCTTTGTAAGTATTCATGGCTTCTATATCAGTGTAGTAAGGGTAATATTTTAGATCTCCGGCGCCATCTATGTTCTGTATATCCATTCGTCCTCTGGCATGTCCTTCAGAATTGACCGGTGACGGATAGTCGCCATCCTTATCTCTGTCCCAATGATCCCAGCTATACTCATCACCAACGAACGCTTTCAGATAGATCCTGTTTGTGCTATATGGTGCAAATGTGATTACCAGATCCGTCTGTCCATCAAGTGTGACATCCGACACGCCTCCAAGCTTTCCATTCGCCAGTCCTCCGGTATTCGCCGAATTCCTTAGGGATTCAAATCCATACATGATGAGGTTTCCAAGCGGGCCTTCGATCTTGTTCTTCGCCGAGCTATCACGATACCTGTACAGATAAGTCTGCTGCGGCTTGACAAGGATAACCGCACTTCCCACCAATATACATACAGCCGCCACACCGGCCGCAAGCTGCAGAGACGCCCTGTCACTATGCCTGTAACTGAATCTTCGCTTCTTCTCATCATATTCAAACGTACTGTCCTTGTCAGTTATACGGAAGTGACCATTTCCCTTAAGGCAGATAACTCCCAAAAGTCCTGTGGATACCATGAACATGTAAATAACATCCGGCTCAAGCCTGAAAAACAATGGTAATATAAACACAGGAAGTGAAAACCACACTGCCCAGAACACACTCATATTCGTGTTAAGGAAAATGTTGAGGATTATTATCTCTACACAGCCTATAGCGATGGCTGCCACAGGAACAGTGAGCGCCCTGTTGGACAAAGTCTCGGAGAATACCTTAACCTCCTGGGCTCCATAATAATCAGTCACATGATCCAGAAACTCATTTACGATAGCATAAAATCCACTGTTTATATAACGTCTGAGGAGCATGATGAACAGGACAAAAGCGACAAGAAATATGACATATCCCACATCTCTCACCCACACCTTGCCTGATTTGAACAGACCACAGAAGTACATGGCCAGCAGCGCATACGCCAGAAATATAACAGGAACACCGTACGCCATATCTATACACGACAAAAAGCCGCACATTGAACCGCCTATGATAAATATCTCCAGCAGGCATTTTGCAACAATACCTCTGCTGTCCGATTTTCTTCTGCGCAGCTTTCTTTTTCTGTAATCCGCGCCTTCTCTGCCTCCATCTGTGATCTCCGGATCGTTGAGCAGCCTTACACCTTCACAGAATTCTACCGCTTTCCTGTCTTCAGTTTTCTTTTTTCTACCAAAGATTCTACCCAATTATGTATCCTTTCACACGATCTCCATATGTAAACACTACATTGCCATCCGCTCTCATATCGCCGGAAACAACTATGATCCTTCTGTCAGAATCCAGATTCTTCTCAAGCATCGATAACCCATAGCCAAAATCTGTATACGCCTGCTCATAAAAGATCTTCTCCATCCATTCAGCGAGATCATCCCTGCTGTCTATCGAAGTCCTGACTATATCGCCCTGCGCGCCGCTCCAGTAATAGAATGTAAACGGCAGTTGTTCATCCAACAGACTTACAGCCATGCCGTAGGCGGATTTCAGTACATCATTCAATATATGTGTCTCATCATCGGCAAGCTCTACCAATATCATGAGCTGGCTTGACGACATGCTCTCTCTGTCCTTTACCATCAGCATGTCTTTTTTTGCTGACAGCTTCCAATGTATATTCTGAAGCTTATCCCCCGGCTGGTATTCTCTCACATCCACAACCTCGGAGAAATCATGACCTTTTTTCCGGCTCTCCTCAGCCTCGTTCATCCCCTGTGAAACCGCGGTCATATCCGTCTCCACATCAACCTTTCCGGAAGGGAAAACCTTGTACTCTTTTACCGAGTTGCATTTGCTTTTTATCCTCACAAATCCAAGCCAGTCAGTAACGCATATTCTGTCCGCTTTCACCTCCAGTGCACCTACATACGACTGGGCGATCTGGTAGTCCACCACATTCGCACTGCGCGAATATGCAGGTATGCACAGCGTATGCCTGCCATTTGTATGGAAAAGATCATTCTCCATGCTTATCTCTATCTCTGTGTTCATATTCGGAATAATGCTGCTGTTGTCGAGCACAACCGATACGAGAAATGGCGAGTCCACCGTAAGGTTCTGCTCCCCGCCGCCAAACTTTACAGTCAAATGCCTTGAAAGCACAAAGGCGCATACTATTGACACGACCGGCAGAACTATCATCAGTATCATAACTATGAAATTAAAATATGAATGCACAAAAAGAAGGATCAACAGATTTATAACAAACACGAGAATGTATTTGAATACATGCCATGCGTACTTCATCCGCTGATCCTCCTTTACTTATATCTCTTATGTTCTCCGTTCTAAGTCCTTGGAACCTTAACCTGACTTCTCACTTCATCCAGAGCCTCTGCGACAGTCATTCCATTAGCTCTGGCACGGGCTGCAAGCTTTACCCTGTGCCCAAGCACGTCGTTGAACACCTCTGCTATGTCTCCCGGCACAACATATTCTCTTCCAGAGAGCACCGCCATTGCTCTGCTCATCCGCAGAAGTGCATTTGCGCCTCGCGGACTTGCTCCCATCGAGAAGAGCTCACTCTCCCTGGTAGCCTCAACCAGAGTCACTATGTAATCAAATATTGAATCATGCACACTCAAAGTTCTCGCCTTATCCTGAAGACCTATCAGTTCATCTCTCGTCACTATTCTCTCTACACTGTCCATAGGTACAAATTCCTGACCTTTAAGTATCTGCACCGCAGCCTCGTGGGATGGGTATCCCATGGAAAGTCTCACCATGAATCTGTCAAGCTGGGACTCCGGAAGCATCTGCGTTCCCGACGAACCAACCGGATTCTGGGTTGCCATGACCGTGAAAGGCTGTGGAAGTTCCCTTGTAACAGCATCGACTGTCACATGTTTTTCCTCCATGATCTCAAGGAGTGCCGACTGAGTCTTAGGCGATGTTCGGTTTATCTCATCCGCAAGGAACAGATTACAGAACGCTGAACCCTCTCTGTACTCAAACTCACCGCTTTTTGCATTGTACATGGAAAATCCCATTATGTCACTCGGCAGAACATCCGGTGTAAACTGGACTCTGTTATATTTCATATCCAGAGTTCTGGCAAATGCCGTTGCAAGAGTGGTCTTGCCCACACCCGGGATATCCTCAAGCAGTATATGTCCACCCGCAAGTATGGCAGCATAGACCTTGATTATTATATCTCTTTTTCCCTTTACGACCTTCTCTACCTCATCAACGACCCGGTTCTCTATATCTGTCATACGCCGTCCTTTCTCTTAGCTCTGGTTAACTCTCTTCACCTCTGATATGAACTTATCCTGTGGCAATGGTCTTGAGAAATAATAGCCCTGAATGTAATTCACTCCAAGATTGCTGAACTCCCTGAGGGATTCCTCCGTCTCCACGCCTTCCACTACAATCTTCATATTCATATCCTTAACCATGCTTATGGTGTTCTTGACAACCTTCATCATCTTGTCATCTGTGTCTATATCCGCAAATGTCTTGTCCAGCTTAACTATCGCAAACGGCATGGATGCTATCCTCTTCATATTGGAATAACCTGTTCCAAAATCGTCAAGTGAGAATGCAATACCATAATCTGTGAGACTGTTGATATTGTCCATTATTGTCGTCTGAGCATAGGCAGCCGCAGTCTCAGTAATCTCAAGATTTATCTGCTCATTGCTGACTCCGTAACGCTCCATCACCGCCCGCACGTCTTCTGATAACTCACTGCTCATGCACTGGATGACCGACAGATTCACCTCAACATATTCCAGTCCGAGATTCTTGAATTTCTCTCCAGTTATGAAACGGCACACCTCTTCAAGAACGAACTTACCTATCTTATGGATCATTCCATTCTCCTCCGCAGCAGGGATAAATATCTCCGGCGAAATGTATCCATACATATCATCATTTAATCTCAGAAGTGCCTCAGCACTGTTATATTTTCCAGAATCTATGCTGTATATCGGCTGATAGTAAACCTCAAACCTGTTCTCGGCAAATGCCTTATCAAGTATCATGTCCATGTCCCGCATCAGATCATATCTTTCCTTGTTATAGATATCTCTGGCATAGAGAACACGGCCTGTATACTCGTGCTCAGCAAGCTCACCGCCAAACCGCATCACACTGTCAACATCCTCTATATCCTGAGGACATCTGGTGATACATATTATCGGCAATAGATTTATAAACATATCATTATACTTATATCCCTTCTTCAGCTTCTCGTTTATCCGCTCCGCAAAATCCTCAGCCTGATCCTTGATACGCTGGTTCATGACACATCTGAACATTCCGGTTCCCAGATAATACCACTCAACATCATATCCATATGGTCTGCTCCACTCTAAAAAGTCTTCAGAGATCTCCCTGAGCAGCTTATGATATTCCTCAACTCCCAGAATCCCGCGAAGAGTCTTGTCATTCTCCATAGTTATCATAACTACCGTTATATCAAGGCCATTATCCAGAGAATTTCTCACGTCATCCATGTATCTTGTGATCTTGTTCAGGCCCGTGGCACTGCTTATAACCTGCTCCGGACTCTGTATCAGCAACGCAACGAACAGTAATCCAATCGCATTTGCAAACATCTCAATCGGAATATCCGGGTTAAACATCTGAAATACGGCCGCAACAACAACCAATGGGAATATCGCTATGGTTGATACAAATCTTCCTCTTGTAAGTCTCCTGTGGTATCTCGTAACAACCATGAAGCCCAGAATCATATAAAATATTCCGGCAACATACAGAAATGTCATGAAAAACTCTCTTCTGTACTCTCCCTGTCCGCCTATACTGAATACACACGGAGTGAAAAAATTAACTCCGAGCATGATCATGCACAGCAACGTTGGAAGTGCCAGTATGAAACTCTTCACTTTACCTCTGAATATATGTATGGCATCCACTATGTTCACCACATAAGTGGCATACATAGCCGATGAAACGACATGGAAAAAGAGATATCCCGTATGGAATATGTATTGGGTGACTACATGCCTTTCACCCATATTGTCAAATGCGATGGCGCCTATATCAAACGCTGTGGCAACCATTGCAATGGTCAGAACAAATTGAAACTGCCTGTTTAATTTGCCTCTGGTCATCTTCTTCATGATGACTGAGACCATGATAAGAGTAAACACGCAGAATGCCGCGTAATCAAAGTATAGTACTTTGCTCATATTATCCTCCTATGTACAACTCCTCCACCTGTAGAATAATATAACAAATATTTCTAGGTCTTTCAACGCATTATATCCGGGCGGTCTGTTATCACTGCATCTACGCCCAGTCTGCACATACGTCTCATCCAGTGTGGATCATTCACAGTCCACACATATACCGGTATGTGCTTGCGCTTCATTCTCTTCACAAATTTCTTCGTGCAGAGAAGATAATTCGGCGATATAAAATCCGCTTTACACCGTCTCATTCTTCTCTCAGGAAAATACTCATTCAATCTGACACCGAGCTTAGCCTTTTTCTTACCGACGAGCAGTCCGGTCTTTATCCTCGGGTCTATGGCCTTCACATTGTACGACACTTTGTCCTTGAAGGATTTTATCGAGAACTCACCGTATCCAAATCTCCCCTTGACAAGATCTATGACACGCCTCTCGTATCCGCTCTCCTTTAATTCTATATCAAGACATATCTTTCCGCTGCAGAGTTCCAGGACTTCGTCAAGCGTAGGCACTCTGTAGCCTTCTTTTGATGCAATATCGTTGATCCTGTTGTATGTCATATCTCCTATCTTTCTGCCGTCTATAGTTTCATCATGAAATACTATGAGTATATTATCACTGGTTTTCCTCACATCGAACTCCACCATATCCGCCTTCAGATCTATAGCTATCTGAAACGCTTCAAGTGTATTCTCATGAGGCGCAAGGGCACTCGCTCCTCTGTGTGCTATCACCATAGTCTCTCTATTCATGCAAATATACATCTCCATTCTGATCAATATTTAAATCATATATATCATCTATCGGTATCTCGGTTCTGTCTTCCATAACTATCTTTTTCCCATATACGTCAACATTGCGTATATATCCCGACACATGTTCGTATCTTCCACCGGCTTTTCTGTCATCCTTTACAAAATACTCTATACTCACACATTTTTTGTCTGCATTATGCATTATATTCAACAGTTTCTGATCAAGAACCATTTTCTGACTCTCATCCAGCTCCAACTTCTTATCGGTGAGCCTTGCAGTCTCCGCTATGGCTGCTCCATGTCCTGTGAGTGCGGCAAACGGGGCAAACTGTGCTGCTCTGTCATGGATAGACATGTGCGGATGAACAGAGGACACGTGATGTGGAAGCTGTATTATGTCATCGTAATTATCTTCCATAAGCCCCTCCTAAGCCTTGTGACCGCCTATCTGTCCGTTCCTCTCTATCGTCGTACCGCCCTCCTCAAGATTCATTCCCTTAAGGACTGCATTTTTGCCAAATTTCTTCTTGAGCTCTATCATCGCTTTCTGCATGCTCTGCTCCCGCTTCATATCCCGCTGCTTTTTCTCCGTCTCTGCTGCCCCGTCTCCAAAATCATCAAACAGACTGAGCTGCCTTGCTGACTGTTTCTCATGTGCCGCAGTATTCGATATGATATTGTTCGCCGTGACATATATCCTTCTGACATACAATAAAGGATCTACGATCTCTTCAAACAATCCGGTCACCGCATCCATGATGACCTGTGTAGATGATGTATACTCTCCAAGATTCACCGTTCCATGGGCACTTTTCGGTATCTTTCTCCCATACATATCTGTCTGTATCTCTCCGGAAAATTTCGCTCCCGCAGCGTTCTTTTTGAGATTATCTATATCATACCCCACTGTTATGACCATCTGATCTGTCTTGACATTCTTATCCACAAGATCCAGCACGAGCAGATCCGTCATCTCACGGATAATAAGTCTGGCTTTTTCATATTCGTATGGGCATGACAACACCTGTCCTGAACCTATGCTGTTCCTCTCCGGCTTGTAAGCCTTGATATCTGCAATGGTACAAGGCTCCCAGCCCCATGCATGATCTATGAGCAGCTCTGCATTTATACCAAATAATCTGTACAGCAGATCTTCGTTGTAATACTCATCGTCATGTCCCAGTGAGCATCTGGCGATATCACCCATTGTATAAAGTCCATGACTCTCAAGTTTTCTCGCATATCCTTTTCCCACTCTCCAGAAATCTGTGAGCGGTCTGTGATTCCACAGCTTCTGTCTGTACGACATTTCATCAAGACTTGCTATCCTGACTCCATCCTTATCCGGGGCTATATGCTTTGCCTCAACATCCATCGCTATCTTACACAGGTAGAGGTTCGTTCCTATCCCTGCTGTTGCTGTTATACCGGTCTGTGCAAGCACATCCTGTATGATCGTCATGGCAAGATCGTGCGGACTCATCTTATATATCCCAAGATAATCCGTCACATCCATGAACACCTCATCTATGGAATACACATGCATATCCTCTGGTGCTACATACTTCAGATAGATGTTATATATATCCGTACTGTACTTCATGTAATATGCCATACGTGGCGGAGCGGCTATATACGAAACCGCAAATTCATTATGCTCCGCAAGCTCATTGGAATCGCAGCTCTCCCCGGAAAAGTTTCCACCGGGTGAAAGTGTTCTCCTGCTGGCATTGACCTCCTTAAGCCTCTGCACCACCTCGAACAGTCTGGCTCTTCCAGGTATACCATAGCTCTTCAGCGACGGGGAAACAGCAAGACATATGGTCTTCTCTGTTCTCGACGCATCTGCCACTACCAGATTGGTGGTCAGTGGATCAAGTCCGCGCTCAACACATTCAACCGATGCAAAGAAGGATTTCAGATCTATCGCAATATACGTTCTATCTTTCTTATCCCTATCCACAGCCAATCCCCCTGTCACTTCTTGCTCAGTCTTAATCTTCTCTTTCTGATGCTTATGTGCCTTGAGTCACATACTATACAGCAGCCGTCTCAGCAGCCTTCCCGCCGGCCCGTGTATGCCCCAGCACTTTCCTCGATACGAGTATGTATGCGATTATCATCGCCGTACCTGTTATTATCCATGAAACTATATACACGTTCAAAAGCATGCCAAAAGAATGATATCGCGCAAACACCGTATATATCCATATGATCCTGAACACTACTGAACCCACAACTGTTATAATAGCCGGCAGCATGGATCTGCCAAGGCCTCTGAGTGCCGCAGCTGTCATCTCATATGTTCCTGTCATCGCCTCAAGGAGCATGACATGCTTCATTCTTATAAGTGCATACTTTATAACCTCTGTATCTGTTGTATAAAATCTCACAAGAAAATCCCCTGAAAGCATCATGACACTGCTGAACACAGCCGTCATAAGCATGCCCTCTAACATGGCAATCCTGAGAGCTTTTCTGCATCTCTCCTTCTCACCTGCACCATAATTCTGGCTCACAAATGTCACTGCTGCCTGTGCGTATGCGGATATGACAAAATATGCAAAATATTCAAAATTAAGACCCGTGGATGAGCCTGCCACAGCATCAGGACCAAAGCTGTTGATTCCGCCCTGTATCAGCACATTTGACAATGAGAAAACTGCCGTCTGTATCGCTGATGGAGCTCCTATCCTGAGTATCTTTCCCAGGCACACTTTATCTATTCGTATATTCTTTATATCGAGTCTGAGTGGACCTTCCTCATGCATCAATATATACATAACTATTCCCGTACTGACAACATTTGATATGACCGTTGCCATGCCGACGCCTGCCACTCCAAGTTTACACACACACACGAAGAACAGGTTGAGTACAACATTGAGTACACCTGAAACTATCAGGCAGTAAAGCGGACGCCTTGTATCACCTATAGCTCTGAGCACAGCCGCTCCAAAATTATAAAGTATGATAAACGGCATTCCCACAAAGTATATCCTCAAATAAAGTATAGCCTGATCCAGCACCCTCTCAGGGGTATCTATGGCCTCAAGAATCGGTCTTGCCACAAACATTCCCGCAACAAGCATAACTATTCCGCATATAAAGGCAAACTTCACGCTGGTATGCACACACCTGCTTATGGAATCTTTTTTGTTCTGGCCTATATAATGGGCCACAAGAACATTCACACCCACTGAAAGCCCCACAAACACATTCACAAACAGGGCAACAACCGCCGCATTGCTTCCAACGGCCGCCAGGGCATCACTTCCTGCAAATCTTCCTGCCACAGCTACATCTGCCGAATTGAAAAGCTGCTGCAGTATACTACTGGCGGCAAGTGGCATGGCAAATATAAGCATCTTAAGCGCCAGTGAACCATTTAACATATCCATCTCGTGCGATTTTTTTCTATAATCGGTGTTCTTTTCTGTATTCGTTTCTTTGCCTTTTTCTTTGCTTTTTTCTATGCTTCTTTCTTTACTCTTTTCTGCGCTCATTCTGATGTCAGTCTCTTTTTCGTCATTGTGCTTCATTCTGATGTCCGTCTCTTTTCCGTCATTGTGTTTCATCCTGATATGATCTCCGTTTTCTTATCTAGTGGGCACCCTCATGCTTCTGAAGATAGTTGAAAAGTGCTCCTATGAGATTGGAATCGTTGCCAAATTTGCACAGTCCAACCTGCATCTCATTATAGATCACTGAAAATTTTGCAAGCTTATCCACGTACTTCTTCACGCCCTGTATGAACCTCGGTTCCGCACTGATTCCACCTCCAAGGAGTATGATGTCCGGTGCAAGAATGACATGTATATTCATGCAGTGCTTCGCGATGTTCAGATACCAGTCCTCAAGCACATCTATGACCGCCTTATCACCGGCAGTCTCCCACTCATATATCATCTCACCTGACACTTCATCTTCCCTCATGCCCTTGACTGCTGCCACCTCTCTTCTGAGTGAGCTTACCGATGCCTGCATCGTCCAGGTGACATTGTCCGGAAGTTTTACATGTTTCTTTGTATTCTTGAGATTCGCCTCAAGCGGTACAAGTTTGTCTATATTATCCCTGTTCACATCCTCAAACAGGTACGACATCTCACCGGCAACCATACCTCTGCCGTGGAGTATCTTTCTGTCTATGACTATTCCTCCACCGACACCTGTGCCAAATACCAATACAACTGCGCTGCTATAGTCCTTTGCATTTCCCTGCCATATCTCCGACAATGCTGCACATTTGCCGTCGTTCTCAAGCGCTACCTTAAGTCCATCGCATCTCTCGCTTACAAGCTCGCCTATATGTGCTTTGTCAAGGTAAGGCAAGGCTCCGCCGGCATAACATATCCCGTTGTCCACGTCCACCTGTCCAGGAAGTGATATAGCTATTCCTTGTATATCATATCTTTCCTTATATCCATCATATATCGACTGAAGTGCATCAAGGAATGCATCCAGCCCCTGTTGTATGTTCTCCAGTCCATTCCCAAATCTTCCAGGTGTAGGGAATGTATTCT
>OLXC01000624.1_pt1 | contig 12503 bp, 11 predicted proteins | sample 1673851 | NCBI WGS metagenome assembly OLXC01 (sample SAMEA103958130, study PRJEB25191) | human gut metagenome | biome: human-associated habitat [ENVO:00009003]; feature: intestine environment [ENVO:2100002]; material: feces | place: Germany | collected 2013/2015
ACGAATATTTCGAACGCTCCTCTTACCGCAAGGCCGACTGACGGCTGCCGGCCTTTCAAGTGAAAGGCGGCCGCACCCGATCCGGGTGCGGCCGCCTCTTTTCTGCCCTGTCCGGGTTTTTCCTACTTGAAGAAGATCGACGAGATCTCCTTGTAGTTGTGCACACGCTCGATGACGTCGGCAAAGATGTCGGCGACGGAGAGCACCGTGAACTTGTGCAGGTCCTTGTTGGGGTTGAGCGGAATTGTGTCGGTCACGATCACCTCTTCGAGGGCGCTGTCGTTGATGCGCTCGTAGGCCGGGCCCGAGAGCACGGGGTGGGTGATCGCCGCGCGCACGCTCTTCGCGCCGCGGGCCATGAGCATGTCGGCGGCCATGCAGATCGTGCCGGCCGTGTCGATCATGTCATCGACGATCAGGACGTTGCGTCCCTCGACCTCGCCGATGGCCGTCATCTTGCCCACGACGTTGGCTTTTGCGCGTTCCTTGTGCGAGATGATGATCGGCGTGCCGAGGTGCTTGGCATAGGTGTTGGCGCGTTTGGCGCCGCCCATGTCGGGTGCGGCGATCGAGAGATCCTCGATGTGGAGGCTTTCGATATAGGGGACGAAGATGCCGCTGGCATAGAGTGCATCCACGGGAATGTCGAAGAAACCCTGAATCTGGTCGGCGTGCAGGTCCATGGTCATCACACGGTCCACGCCTGCGGCCATGAGCAGGTTGGCCACCAGCTTGGCCCCGATCGGTACGCGGGGACGGTCCTTGCGGTCCTGACGCGCCCAGCCGAAGTAGGGCATCACGGCCACGACCTTGTAGGCCGAAGCACGGCGTGCGGCGTCGATCATCATCAGCAGCTCCATGAGGTTGTCCGAGGGCGGGAACGTCGATTGGATGATGAATACCGTACAGCCACGGATCGACTCGTTGTAGCAGGGCTGGAACTCGCCGTCGCTGAAACGCAGGACCTCGGATTGTCCGAGCGTCGTGCCGAAACTTGCGGCGATCTTCTGGGCGAGGTACTCGGAACCGCGACCCGCGAAGATCTTGATTTTGTGGATAGCCATAGGTTACGAAGGATTTTGATGGTGCAAATATAGGACATTGCGTTGAAAAACCGAGCCTTTTCGGGTTCGATTTTTCAACATTCGGTCAAACTTTGAGGCATTCGCCGATGAAATCGAGTATTTCGTCGCGCCCCGTGCCGCGCTCCGACGATGAGACGAACATCGGGGGCAGCTCCTCCCATGTCTCGGCGAGCGTCCGGCGGTAGCGCTCGATGCTCTTTTCGCATTGAGCTTTCGATAGCTTGTCGGCCTTGGTGAAGACGATGCCGAACGGGACGCCGTTCGTGCCGAGCATCTCGATGAAGCGCAGGTCGATTTTCTGGGGTTCGAGGCGGATATCGACGAGCACGAAGAGGAAGTGGAGCTTCTCGCAGCGGAGCACGTAGTCGGTGATGAGCTTCGAGAACTCGCCCCGCACGGCCTTCGACGTGCGGGCGTAGCCGTAACCGGGCAGATCCACGAGATACCACGCGTCGTCGATGCGGAAGTGGTTGATCAGCCGGGTTTTGCCCGGAGTTCCCGAGACCTTGGCCAGCCCGTTGCGGCCGGTGAGCATGTTGATGAGCGACGATTTGCCGACGTTGCTGCGGCCGATGAAGGCGATGTCGCGCAGGCTGTCTTTCGGGACCTGCGTGATGCGCTCGGAGCTGCAGCGGAATTCTGCCTTGTTGATCTGCATGGGTATAGGGTTTTGTGCCGTGGGGCATGTCCATCCGCTGCAAAGGTAGTGCAAAGGGCGTGCACTGCCAAATCGAAAAGCGCGCCGCGGCGGAAAACGGCCGGAAAATCAGTAGTGGTGCGGCGACCGGTTGTTGAACCTCCAGCCCGCACCGAGCATCAGGAAGTTGGGCATGTGGAAGTCGCTCAGCGAGTAGCCGATGTGCACGAACGAGTTGCGGGTGACGCCCACCTTCAGGGCGAGTGTCTGGTAGAAGTAGTCCATGTCGCCGCCCTTGTGCAATATGTTCCTGCCCAGTCCGATTCCGATGGTGAAGTAGGGCATGACGAACTCGGCGCGTGCCGATAGGCCGAGGGCCAGCTGGCGGTCGATTCCCGGTTTTACGAACTCCAGGTCGGGCGAGTCGCCCACGGCGGTGATCTGGTCGGGGATGTAGACGTTGGCGCTGCCGTCGTAGATGCCGTCGAGCGAGAGGCCCGCACGGAACTTGTAGCCGAAGTTGTACATGGCTGCGAAGTTCACGCCCAGCACCGTGTAGGCGTCGGGCGATGCGTACTGGTTGCCGTCGAACGCGACGCCTTTGCGGCGCCACGACCCGAAGAGCACCAGGTCGTAGGTCATGTGGGGGCGGAAGTCGGGGCCGTCGATGCGGCGTGCGACGCGGGCCTCGGCGGCCGTGCGTCCGAAGTTGCAGGTCAGTCCGGCCTGAAGTCCGGCGGAGTTGAGCCCGGCGTTGGGGATCGTGGTGTTGCCGTTGGAGAAGTGGGTGAGCGTGGGTCCGAAGGTCAAGTCGAGTTCGTGCGTGAGCATCCAGCGCAGGTAGAAGCTGACGTTGAGCAGGGCGTTGAGCCGCGAGCCCATCATCGTGTTGAGCGCGTTGTTCTCCCGGTCGTAGGGCTTCCAGCCGAACGAGAGGCCGAAGTTCCACTCGTAGTTGAGCGAGAGCCGGCGTGAGAGGCGGGCGATGCGCGCCCCCTGGAAGAGGTAGATTGCCACGGGATTGCCCAGTTCGAGCGGGTTGGCGAAGTCGTAGTAGGCCGCACCGATGCCCTGGTATACGCCGCCGTAGATGCGGTCGGCATAGGAGCCGGGACGGAACTGGAACGAGTATTTGAGGTGGGCGGCGAGCGAGAGGTCCATGGGCCGCATCAGCGAGTTCACCCCGTCGAGGAAGGGGTTGGTCGGGAAGATGTATTCGGGGCGGAATTCGGCGCCGAGGCGGTGCTGGAGCCTGCGGCGTTTCGGGCCGGCGAAGTCCGGATGCCGCTCCTGCCCGGCGGTGCGGGCCAGACGCCCCGGACGGGCGGTCGCGGTGCCGCGCAGCGTATCGCGGAGGGTGGTCGTGTCGGCCGTCTGCCGGAGATCCGCCGCCGATTCCCGACCGAAGCAGGGGGTCGGCCCGTATGTCTGGGCGGATCCCGTCACCCTCCTGTCCGCCGTCAGCGAAGCGGGCGATGCCCACAATGCCGACAGCAGGGCAAGCACTGTCATCCAATATCTCATTCCGTACGTTCGCTTCATCGGCTCGGTCTTGGGGATTCGGGACCAAAGGTAAGAAAATTTTTCCCGCTCCCTGTCTCCCTGCGGGCGGAAAGCTCCTCCGTGCGGTCGATTTTCCTTCGGTCGGACGCCATTCCTGCGGCCGGGCCCGTGCCGATGCGACCGATTCCGTTCAGGCGGTTGCTTGATTGGCTGTTTTTCGCTATATTTGTCTTCCGGCCGGCAGTTGCTCTCCGGGATTGTCCGATCCGCCCGGCAACGGTCGCTCCCGTATCTCCTGCTGGTTCTGCAACTGCATGGCAAACAACAATTTCATCCATATGCGATCCATCCTTCGTTCCCTTGTGGCCGCCGCCTGTCTGTCGTTCCCGGGCCTTGCTGCGGCACAGTCGCTCCCCGGGGCCGATTCGTCGGCCGTCGCGGCTTACCGGCCGCAGTTCTCCACGGCGGGGTTCTACGAACTCCCCGGCACGGGGCGCACGGTCTATAACATGAATCCGGCATGGCGTTTCCACCGCGGGGCGGCCGAGGGGGCCGGACAGCGCGATTTCGACGATCGGGCCTGGTCGCTCGTCTCGCTCCCCGATGGGATCGAATACCTGCCGACCGAAGCCAGCGGCTGCATCAATTATCAGGGCGAGGTGTGGTACCGCAAACACTTCACGCCCCGCGAGGAGTGGCGGGGCAAGCGGCTGTTCCTCCATTTCGAGGCCATCATGGGCAAATCGGAGGTGTGGGTCAATGGACACTGCCTCGCCCAGCACTACGGAGGCTACCTGCCGGCCGTGGTCGATATCTCGCCCGCCGTCGAGTACGGCGAGGACAATGTCATCGCCGTGCGTGCGGACAACAGCGACGATCCGATGTTCCCGCCTGGCAAACCGCAGGATGCGCTGGATTTCGCCTACTTCGGCGGCATCTACCGCGACTGCTGGCTCATCGCCCACAACCGGGTCTTCATCACCGATCCTAACTACGAGGATCTGGAGGCCGGGGGCGGGCTCTTCGTCTCCTACGACGATGTGTCGGAGGCCTCGGCCAGGGTGCGGATGGCTGCACACGTGCGCAACCTTTCAGGCCGGTCGTTCCGGGGACGGGTCGTCTATGAACTCTACGACCGGGAGGGACAGCTGGCCGCTTCGGCCGAGGAGCGGCTCTCGGTGACCAACGGGGCGGCCAAGCGGACCGAGGCCCGCGTGACCCTCTCGCAGCCCCGTCTCTGGTCGCCCGATACGCCCTACCTCTACAAGCTGCATGTCTACGTGAAGGACCAGCAGGGCGATGTGGTCGATGGCTATTGCCGCCGGATCGGTATCCGCAGCATCGAGTTCCGGGGCAAGGAGGGGTTCTGGCTCAACGGCAGGCCCTATCCGTGGCCGCTGATCGGCGCCAACCGCCATCAGGATTTCGCCGTCGTGGGCAATGCCCTGTCGAACAGCCTCCACTGGCGGGATGCCAGGAAGCTGCGCGATGCCGGCCTGCGCGTGATCCGCAACGCCCACTATCCGCAGGATCCGGCCTTCATGGACGCCTGCGACGAGTTGGGGCTTTTCGTGATCGTCAATACCCCGGGCTGGCAGTTCTGGAACGACGACCGGGTCTTTGCCGAGCGGGTCTATTCCGACATCCGCAACATGGTGCGCCGCGACCGCAACCACCCCTCGGTGTGGCTTTGGGAGCCGATTCTCAACGAGACGTGGTATCCGGAGGATTTCGCCGCGAATGTCGTGCGGATCCTGCATGAGGAGTATCCCTATCCCTACTGTTATGCGGGTTGCGATGCCGCGGCCCGCGGCGCCGAACACTTCCCCGTGCAGTTCACCCATCCGCTCAACGGGGGCGACGGGGCGTTCAATACCCGGGAGCTGGATCCGAAGGTGTGCTATTTCACCCGCGAGTGGGGAGACAACGTCGATGACTGGAACTCGCACAATTCGCCGAGCCGCGTGAACCGCGGGTGGGGCGAGGTGCCGATGCTCGTCCAGGCCAAGGGATATGCCCGCCCGGACTATCAGTATACGTGCTACGACGCCTTGTGGCGGACGCCGCGCCAGCATGTGGGCGGGTGTCTCTGGCACTCGTTCGACCACCAGCGGGGCTACCATCCCGATCCCTTCTACGGCGGCATCATGGATGCCTTCCGGCAGCCGAAATACTCCTATTACATGTTCTGCGCGCAGCGGCCTGTGCAGCCCAATCCGGAGTTGATTGCCGGAAGCGGCCCGATGGTCTACATCGCCCATGCCATGACCCCCTTCTCGCCGGCCGACGTGACGGTCTACAGCAATTGCGACGAGGTGCGCCTGACCTGCTGCAGGGATGGGGAGCCGCGCGTCTACCGCAAGTCGCCCGAGGCGGGCGGCATGCCCTCTCCGGTGATCCTGTTCGAGGGGGTCTTCGATGTGATGCGCGACAAGGAGCTCTCGCGCGAGGGGCGTCAGGGCGACTCCTATCTGCTGGCCGAGGGGCTTGTGGACGGCCGGGTCGTGGCGACGCACAAGGTCATGCCGGCGCGGCGTCCCGCGAAGCTGCTGCTGTGGGCCGATGACGGGCAGGCAGGGATGACGGCCGACGGTTCGGACCTGATGACGGTCGTAGCCGCCGTGGCGGATGAGAACGGGACGATCAAGCGTCTGAACGACTGCGAGGTGCTCTTCGAGATCGAAGGTCCGGGCGAGCTGGTCGCTTCGGAAGGGACCTTCACCAATCCCCGGCGGATCAGCTGGGGTACGGCCCCCGTGCTCGTGCGCGCCACGACGACTCCGGGAACGATCCGCGTCCGGGCCCGGGTCGTCTTTCAGGGAAAACATACGCCCCTGGCGGCCGAGTTGGAGATCCCGACCTTCCCGGCGGATCACGAAGTGATTGCCGATCCGTCGGAGCTCGAAGCGGCCGAGGCGGCGAAGGGGGTGCGGAGTGAGGCTCCGGAACCCTCCGACCGCGATTTGGAACGGGAGGTCGAGGCGTTGCGCCGGGAACTCAACGCGCTGAAACTGCGGGAGGTGGAGCGGCAGCAGAGCGATTTCGAATAGGCCGGCACCCGCTCCTTCCGGCCAAACGAAAAACGGGCGCGGACCGCAAAGGTCCGCGCCCGTTGTCCTGCATGGGGCCGCCGTCCGGATCAGTAGCCGAGGATGCGGAGCATCGAGCGGTAGGACTGCTCCTTGGCGAACAGGCGGGTGTAGTATTCGTTGTCCGACTTGTCGCGGTCGATGATCACGTGCTTCGGGGCGGGGATCAGGCAGTGCTGGATGCCGCCGAAGCCGCCGAGCGACTCCTGGTAGGCGCCCGTGTGGAAGAATCCGATGTACTGCGGGTTGCCCTTCTCGAGCTTGGGCAGGAAGATGGCGTTGGTGTGGCACTCCGAGTTGTAGAAGTCCTCGCTGTCGCACGTCAGTCCGCCGAGCAGCACGCGCTGGTACTCCTTGTCCCAGTTGTTGATGGCCAGCATGATGTAGCGCTGGTTGATGCCCCACGTGTCGGGCAGGGTGGTGATGAACGACGAGTCGATCATGTACCAGTTCTCGCGGTCGTTCTGCTGCTTCTGGTTGACGATCGAGTAGAGCGCCGCGCCGCTTTCGCCCACGGTGAACGATCCGAACTCGGTGAAGATGTTCGGCTCCTCGATGCCGTTGCGCTGGCAGATGTTCTTGATCTGCGCCACGATCTCCTCGGTCAGGTACTCGTAGTCGTATTCGAAGTTGAGCGAGTTCTTGATGGGGAATCCGCCGCCGATGTTGAGGCTGTCGAGTTCGGGGCAGATGGTCTTCAGCTCGCAGTAGACGTTCATGCACTTCGACAGCTCGTTCCAGTAGTAGGCCGTGTCCTTGATACCGGTATTGATGAAGAAGTGAAGCAACTTGAGCTTGAACTTCTTGTTGGGTTTGATCTTCTGCTTGTAGAAGTCGACGATATCGTTGTAACGGATTCCGAGGCGCGAGGTATAGAAGTCGAACTTGGGCTCCTCCTCGCAGGCGATGCGGATGCCGACCTTGCACTTCTTGGTGAAGGCGTCCTCGAACAGGTCGAGCTCCTCCTTGTTGTCCAGTACGGGGATGGTGTTGGTGAATCCGTCGTTTACGAGCTGGGCGATGTTCTCGACATACTGCGGGCGCTTGAATCCGTTGCAGATGATGTAGCGGTCCTTGTCGATGATGCCTCCGTCGTAGAGGGCGTTGATGATGTGGATGTCGTAGGCCGACGAGGTCTCGAGGTGGATGTCGTTCTTCATCGCCTCCTCGAGCACGAACGAGAAGTGGCTCGACTTGGTGCAGTAGCAGTAGTTGTACGAGCCCTTGTAATCGACCTTGGCCATCGCCACGTTGAACATGCGCTTGGCTCGGTTGATCTGTTGCGAGATCTTGGGCAGGTAGGTGATCTTGAGCGGCGTGCCGTACTGCTTGATCAGTTCCATGAGCGGAATGTCGTGGAAGTGCAGCTCGTTGTCCTCGACCGAGAACTCGTCCTGCGGGAAATCGAACGACTGTTCGATCAGGTCAATGTACTTGTCTTTCATGGCTCGTTCGTGTGGGTTTCGGGAATCCGGCTTCGCTACATGGTCGGAAACGGGTGAAAGTAGCTCGGTCGGATTTTCCGGATTTTCGGGATGCAAAGTAGGCGAATATTTTTCGTATAACCAACTCTTTGTCGCGATATTTTCGTTAAATTTTACCATTCCGCGTGTTTTGAGCCTTGTTGCGCCGCCTTTGCGGCCTGCTCCGAACCTTTTCCCGCCTGCCGACCCGGACATGGCATCCCGTGCCGCTGCCTCTCCGGCCGGCGGTGCGGAGGGGGCGCTGCGGCGGCGGAAGCGGGCGGCAGGACGATTTTTGGAAGCCGAATATTTGGACGTTTCTGCGAAAAACGGTAATTTTGAACCCTGACAAAATAAGGAGATTTAGACTGTGCTGATACCTGTCATAACGCAATATCTCGAGACGCACAAACGTCTCGTCATCCCTCAGCTGGGTGCCTTCATCGTCAAGGAGCCCGGCCGTGCGGTACTCTTTTCCGAACTGCTCAAACGCGACGACGGCGTGCTGCGCGGGCTGCTTTGCGCCCGTGGGCTCAACGAGTTGGAGGCCGCCGGCGAGATCGACCGCTTCGTCTTCGAGGTGCGTCATGCCGTCGAGCACGGCCTGGTGTGCCCGCTGCCCGGTCTGGGCGAGATGAAGGGCGGGGCGAACGGAACGATCGCCTTTACCTATGACCCGCGTCCGGCTGTTCCGGCCGCTGCCACGGAGCCGGCCGCTGCCGGGGAGTCCGCCGGAGCCTCTGCCTCGTCGCACGACGGCGGGGAGGTTGCCGCGGGAACGGGCGGGGAGCCGGACGGGGAGCGGGACCCGTCGCGCCGTCCGCAGTTCGATGCCGGGCGCATGGCCGAGACGATGAAGAGCGCCTTCACCGAGCCGCATGTCTCGCCTTCGGCGAAGATGAATCCCGATCCCTCGGTCCGCGGGTTGCGCTACGGCAAGCCGCCGAAGAATACCGATGCCTACACCTACGTGAACCGTGTTCCCCGCCGGCGCGGCGACCGCTTCATCTGGATCGCCATCATCGCTGCGGCGCTGGCCGTGGCGGCCATCCTCTACGGCTATTGGCGCGAGGCGCGTGAACAGGCGGCCGAGACGGAGTGGATGGACTATACCGATCCGGCCGATGCACCGGCCGAGGGCGGCGAGGCAGCCGCCGGGGAGCAGACATCGGCCGACGGGACGGCCTGCCTCGGTTTTGAGGCTCCGGACCCGCTCCGCCTGCGCGCCTGACCGGCGATGCGGCCCTTCGTATCGACTTTACGACCTGAACCATGACAGAAATAACAAGTGTTAAACAGCGCTTCGGCATCATCGGAACCTCGGAACTTCTGGACCGGGCGCTGGAGGTTGCCTTGCGTGTGGCGCCGACGGACCTGACGGTCCTCGTCACGGGCGAGAGCGGTGTGGGCAAGGAGTTTTTTCCGCAGGTCATTCACGCCTATTCGTCGCGCAAGCACAACAAGTACATCGCCGTCAATTGTGCGGCTATACCCGAGGGAACCATCGATTCCGAGCTTTTCGGCCACGAGAAGGGGGCCTTCACCGGCGCCACCGAGGCCCGCAAGGGCTATTTTGAGGAGGCCGACGGCGGCACGATCTTCCTCGACGAGGTGGCCGAGCTGCCGCATCCGACCCAGGCGCGGCTGTTGCGTGTGCTGCAGACGGGCGAGTTCATCCGCGTCGGATCGTCGAAGGTCCAGAAGACCAACGTCCGCGTCGTGGCTGCCACGAACGTCAATCTGCAGGAGGCCATCGCCCAGGGCCGCTTCCGCGAAGACCTCTACTACCGCCTGGGTACGGTCCCCATCAGCGTGCCGTCGCTGCGCGAGCGGCCCGAGGACATCCCGCTGCTGTTCCGCAAGTTCGCCTCCGATGTGGCCGTGCAGTACCGCATGCCGGCCGTGACGCTCGACGACAGTGCGCGGCAGATGCTCATGCACTACTACTGGCGGGGCAACATCCGCCAGCTGAAAAACGTCGCCGAGCAGATCTCGGCCATCGAGCCCGCCCGGGTCATCACTGCCGAGGTGTTGGCCAAGTACCTTCCCGTGCAGGAGGCCGGGGCCCCGGCCCCCATGGCGCCGTCGGGGCGCATGGACGCGGGGGAGATGTCCACCGAGCGGGAACTTTTATATAAGGTGTTGTTCGACATGCGTGCCGACATCAACGAGCTGAAGCGGATGATCTCCGAGCTGATGCAGGGTGCGGTGCGGCATCCCGAACCGCCGCGCGACATCCGCGGCCTGCTGCCGACGACGACGCAGAGTGCCTCGTATGTCTCGGCTGCGGCCCCTTCCGAGGCGGTCCAGCCTCCGGTCTTCGCCGAGAGCGAGGAGGTGACCGATGAGCCGCCGCGCGAGAAGACCAAGGCCGACATGCAGCGAGAACAGATCATCCGCGCCCTGCGCCGCAACAACGGACGTCGCCGCGAGGCCGCCGCCGAGCTGTTCATGTCCGAACGTACGCTCTATCGCAAGATCAAGGAGCTGGGCATTGCCGAAAATTGAAACCATGAAGACACGAATCATCCTATTGACAACCCTCTGCGTCGCCCTGCTGACCGGGTGCGGCGTGGCCATCAAGTATTCGTTCTCGGGCGCTTCGATTCCGCCCGATGCCAAGACCTTCTCGGTGGCCTATTTCCCCAACAACGCGACGATGGTGTCGCCGATCCTCAGCTCGACGCTGACCGATGCACTGGTCGATATCTTCTCGCGCCGCACGCGCCTGGCACAGGTGGACGAGGGCGGCGACTTCGCCTTCGAGGGCGAGATCACCAACTACACCTCGACTACCTCGTCCGTGTCGAGTGAGGAGTACGCCCTGCTGAACCGGCTGACGATCACCGTGAAGGTCCGCTTCACGAATGCGCTCGACGAGAAGGCCTCGTGGACCAAGACCTTCTCCGCGTTCGAGGACTACGACTCGTCGCTGCTGCTGACCGAGGCCGAGAGCACGCTGATCCCCGAGATCGTCGATCAGCTGGTGACCGACATATTCCAGGCTTCGGCCTCCAACTGGTAGACCGATGACGGAGCTGGAGTCCCTGAAATTGTACCTGTCCTCGCCGGAGTCGGCTCCGAAGCCCTCCGACGAGGCGATCCGCGGTTTTGCCGCCCGTTTCGGGTGGTTCGCGCCGGTGCGGATCCTTTTGGAGCAGTGCTCGGGAGCACCCGATGCGGTCCTGTCGGTGGCGGCTCCGTGGCGCGAGGAGAGTTCGCTGCGCCTCGGACGCATCGATGCCGGGGCGTTGGTGCGCCTGACTTCCGAGGAGGTGATCGACCGCTTCCTGCGCGAGGAGGACCTGCGCATCGTGGCTGACGAACATGCGCCCGAAGAGGAGGTCCGCACGGAGCCCGATCTGGACGAGGAGGACGAGGTCGTCAGCGAGGAGTTGGCCGAAATCTATCTTTCCCAGGGCCTTCGGGACAAAGCGGCAGCGATTTATCGCAAATTAAGTTTGCTAAATCCCGAAAAAAGTGTTTACTTTGCCGAGTTAATTCGCAAAACCGAAAAACAATAATTAAATTCAAAGCAATATGTTATACACGATTTGCATTGCCCTGATACTCGTAGCAAGCGTTCTGATCATCCTTGCCGTATTGGTGCAGAACCCCAAGAGCGGCATGGCCGCCAACTTCGGCGCCTCGAACCAGGTGATGGGCGTGCGTGAAACGACGAATTTCCTGGAGAAGTTCACGTGGACGATGGCCATCGCCATCCTGGTCCTGAGCCTCGTGGCCACGCTGGCCATGGACAAGGGCCTGGTTGCCGAGAGCAACGCCGAGATCTCGAAGGACGCCAAGGCCCTGCAGGAGCGTGTGCTCGATGCCGAGAGCACCGGTGCCATGCCGCAGGCCGAGATTCCGGCAGCCGAGGGCAGTGAGGCTCCCGCCGCCGACGAGGCCGCAGCACCTGCTGCCGGTGAGGCTGCTGCCGAGTAGCGTTCGGTGACCTTCGGGCCGGGGTGGGTACACGCCGGTCAGGCTGAAACGTCGGCGCAGGTCTCCTCAAGTACCCTCCTCAAGAGTCGCGAGTTCACGAATTCTTGGGCCGGACATGGCAGATTCGGAACGGGGCGATCGTTCGGACTGCGGTGAGCATCCGAGGATGTACCGGGGGGGAGGGGAGAGGACGCTGGATCCGGAGTACTCGAGTGCCGGCTTTCGTTCGGCTATGAATCGCGATTGAAAAATCCGTCTCGCACGCAGTGGAGACGGATTTTTTTGCCTCTGCCTTCGCCGCTACCGCCCCATCTCTTCCGGCCGTCCCTGCTTTGACTGCCGCCTTTTCGTGCCGCCACTTTGCGCCGCCATTTTGCGTCGCATCCCTTGCACAGTTTACTTTACCTGTCGCCTTGGCCGGCAGTCTCTTCGGCCGTCCCTGCCTTGACTGTCGCCGCGTTTTTCTCCTTCCGACAAAGCCCCCTTGATTCGCCCCGACCCTCGACCTGCGCCCCGACCCTCGACCTGCGCCCCGACCCTCGACCTGCGCCCCGACCCTTGACCTGTGCCCCGACCCTCGACTTGCTCCGGCCTGCCGCGGCGCCGTTGCGAAAATGAAAGAAGCCGGCATCCTTCAGGATGCCGGCTTCTTGCGTACAATGCGTCCCCTGCGGCTGTCCGCCCGCCCGGACCGCTATTCGACCACCTCCTTGCCCGAGTGACGCGAATTGACCGTCAGATAGCGCTGCAGGATCTGCTGCAGGTGGCTCGGGTCAATATC
>OLXC01000629.1_pt1 | contig 12436 bp, 16 predicted proteins | sample 1673851 | NCBI WGS metagenome assembly OLXC01 (sample SAMEA103958130, study PRJEB25191) | human gut metagenome | biome: human-associated habitat [ENVO:00009003]; feature: intestine environment [ENVO:2100002]; material: feces | place: Germany | collected 2013/2015
TTTCACCTTGCGTAGCAAGATTTCATTTGCCGTCAGGCAAATTTCATTGCGCGTATCATTATAAAGTGTCTTCGTCCGCATAGTCTTTGTTGCAACTAAAACGCCCTTGACCATGAGGGGTGGGTGGTCGGGGTAGCGGTGCTGTGGGGGCATTTCACACACTGTGATTAAGCGAGAGTACCGCTTACGAGCTATTTTTACACGCGTTGCCGAAGTTAGCACACTTGAAGTATGCAAGTCGACTACAAACGGTTCACCAACTATATCAGGGGTGGCGAGGTGTTGTCCCTCGGCGACATCTGAACGAGGGTGCGGCTGGGTAGGCTACCTACCGTTAAACCTTAATGCCCGAAGTGAAGCGAGCGAGCACGCGCTCGCACGAGGGATAATACCTCGCCACCACATTACACTTGCTAACTTGCTTCGGCACCAACTCAACTTACTTCGGCGCCCACTCGCCAACTCGCTTTTGCACCCAATTAACAGTCTGCACTCGAATTATATCACATCAATTTACGTATTTCAATAGTAATTTAAGCAAGTTGATATATTATATTAAATAATAATGCTTCACTGTCGTCGCTTGACTTTTTGACATTTGTGTGTTAGCATAAAATCAACAATGGGAAAGTGGGCGATTTTTCGCGTTACTGCCGAGTCTGCGATGTTGTACGGCAATACTTTTGCAATAGTTTGGTCTGCTACCGAAACGTTGTATTGTCTGTCTTGCGACAGGTGTTTATTTGCCACGCATATGTTGTGGCGCAGTACGTTTGCGTTGCCGATTCGGAAAAAGGCGGCTACCCTGACAATCCGCACTTACCTTTAAGGAGTTTAACATGATTAACGTAAGACCCTACACCAAACAGGATTACCGCTTCGTCGAGGACATTTGCATGGCTACAAGCCAACTTGCCGACGACGATAACGCAATCAACCGCGCGACGATGTGCGCAATGTACTGCGATTACTACATGGACAACGAGCCCGAGTTTTGCTTCGTGGCAACCGACGACGATACGATTGCGGGCTACATCGTGTGCGCCGCCGACTGCGACACATTTGCCGAACAAATGGACGGCAACTATATGCCGCTTGTGCGCAAACTCAACAGCGGTGCGTACTTCCGTTTTTCTGCGGAACGCAAACTGGATCAACGCTACATCAAGGCAGGCTTTACGGCGCACCTTCGCATAGACGTGCTGCCGGAATTTGCTTCGTCGGACGCGGCAGACAAGCTGCTTACCGAGTTGGAAACCAAACTTGTCGAAAGTTTTGTCGAGGGCGTGTACGTGGTGTGTCCCGCCAAGGACAAGGACACGATCGCATTTTACCAGAAGCACGGTTACGACGACATCGACTACATCAGCGGCGCGGTCGTGTACGGCAAAAAACTGTTCAGCGAGGATTAGTACGTGGCGGACAGGGATTTGTTTGGCTTTGCCACACTTACGGAAAAACAAGCCGCGGCAGTCAACAGCCTGGTGCTTGCGTATGTGGGCGACGCGGTGTGGAGCCTGTTTGTGCGCAGACAACTTGCGGCAACTACCGACCTGAAGGCAGGCGAGCTGCACAAAATAGCCTCGGGCGAGGTCAATGCGGGCGCGCAGGCGCGTCTTGCGGAAGCAGTCGCAGACAAACTGACCGAGGCGGAACACGACGTGTATATCCGCGGACGTAATGCCAAGGCGCACCACAAGGCGAAGAACCAAAGCGGCGCGGACTACCGCAAGGCAACGGGCATGGAAGCCGTCGTGGGATATTTGTACCTCGTCGGCGATACGGCACGCATTGTAGAATTGCTGACAACGGACGCACAGCCGCAGGAATAAATCCGAGCTGCCTATTGGTGATTTGAAAATTTTGCGGCGACAAAAGGACTGTATGGTCGGAATGTCGTCCGGAATATGGTTGCAAAGTAAGTTGTTGTGAACGCAGAAGAATACTTGAAGTAAAGAAAAACGTTGTTTTTCGACTTCTTCCCGTGCCTGCCTTTGACATGCGTACGATATATGTACCTATCAAATCACGCCACTTGTTTTGCACTCAGAATAAAAGTATTCCTCTTCCCCAAATAAACACCACTTAATAAAAATATAAACAAAAATGAAAATCGAAGGAAAAAACAGCGTTTACGAAGCATTGCACTCGGATATGACGGTCAACAGCCTGATGTGCGAAAAGGGCAACGACGGTCCGATTGTGCAGTTTGCCCGCAAAAAAGGCGTAAAAATTACATTTGTAGACAAGACGGTGCTTGACAAAACATCGGCGGAAGGCAGACATCAGGGCTACATTGCCGACGTTACGGACTTCGGGTACTGCGAAATTGAGGACATATTGGCGACCGAGCATCCGTTTGTGGTGGTGCTGGACGACATCAGCGATCCGCACAACTTCGGCAGCATCATCCGCGTGTGCGAGTGTGCAGGCGTGGACGGCATTGTGGTAGGGCGCAATCATCAGGTTGCCGTCAACGAAACGGTTGTCAGGTGCTCGGCAGGCGCAACGGCTCACATGAAGATAGCGCGCGTAACCAATGTCAACAACGCAATAAAGCAGTTGCAGGCGGCCGGCGTGTGGGTGTATGCGCTGGATATGGACGGCGAAGAAATTACCGAAACCAACCTGACGGGCAGCGTTGCGCTGGTGGTAGGCAGCGAGGGCAAAGGCATAGGGCGTCTTACGCGCGAACTGTGTGACGGCGTTGTAAGTATGCGCCTGTGCGGCAAGGTCAACAGCCTTAATGCGTCTGTCGCGTGCGGAATTGCCGTGTACGAAGTTGTTCGTCAACGCGCCGCAGAGGCAAAAAAGTGACAACGACAAGGGCAAACGAACAACAGTCGGAATATGCGCAAAACGAGGAATTGACCGCGCTTGTTGCCAAGGCGAAAAAGGGTGACAGCGGCAGTATCGAACGGCTTGTAAACGACTACAAGGGGCTTATCCGCGCGCTTGCCAACAAGTTTTATTTGGTGGGCGGCGACAAAGAGGACCTTTTGCAGGAAGGTATGCTGGGACTGTTTTACGCGATAAACGGATACGAGTCGCAAAAGGGCAGTTTTCCGTCGTTTGCCAAGCGTTGCGTATCCGGGCAGATTGTGGACGCGGTAAAACGTGACGCCGCCACGAAAAACAAACCGCTTGCAAATTACATTGACATCACCCGATTGGAAAACGTGCCGTCGCAAAGCTCGCCGCTGGGAAGTCTGCTCAGTAAGGAATACGCCGAGCGCGTTGCCGAAGTAATGGACAAAAACCTGACCGCCGCCGAAAAACAAGTGCTGGAACTGTTTGCCGAAGGCTACGGCTACGATGACATCGCCGAAATTACCGGACGTACCTACAAAGCGGTGGACGGCGCATTGCAGCGCGCACGCAGGAAACTTGCCGCCGTGCTTGAGCGCGACTGAACGTAAAAGAGTTGCTCGGCAGACAGTAAATTCGCTTTTGCGGCGGGGTTGTACAAGTCGGTTACATATTACCGATTGTAACGAACTTTTGCATACGTATATGAAAATTCGTTACAAAATATGATGAGAATTTGAAAAAAATCGCGTTTTGCGGACAGGGAAACGACGCATTCGCGAAGGAAAATACTACTTTAATTGCTCGGTTTGCTTTGCGCGCTCGGCGCGTCAAGGCTGTCGTGCAAGGCAGGGATAAATATGAGTTACGTTGCATTGTACCGCAAATATCGTCCGCAAACCTTTGACGACGTCATCGGTCAGGACCACATAATTACCACCCTTCGCAACCAGATTTTGCACGACAAGGTGTCTCACGCATATCTGTTTACCGGTACGCGCGGAACGGGAAAAACCAGCACGGCAAAGATTTTTGCTCGCGCCGTCAACTGTCCGCACGCCAAGAAAAACAACGGCAATCCTTGCGGCACATGCCCCGTTTGCATGCAAAAGGGTGACGCTAACCTTGACATAGTGGAAATGGACGCTGCCAGCAACAACGGCGTAGACTACGCGCGCGACATCCGCGAGAAGGTGCAGTATCCACCCGTCAACGGCAAGTACAAGGTGTACATCATCGACGAAGTTCACATGCTGTCGGTAGGAGCGTTTAACGCGCTTCTTAAGACGCTTGAGGAACCGCCCAAACACGCGCTGTTTATCCTGTGCACGACGGAAGTGCACAAAATTCCGCAAACCATTCTGTCGCGGTGCATGCGGTTCGACTTCCGACTTGTACCTACCGCAACGCTTGCTTCGCATGTCGCCGCAATCTACGACAAGGAAGGTAAGTCATACACGCCCGAAGCCGTCAACGCAATTGCGCAGGCGGGCGAAGGCAGTGTGCGTGATACCGTAAGCATTGCCGACAGATGTTTTTCCGTAACGGAAGGGCAGCTGACCTACGAATCGGTAATGTCGGTGCTGGGTGTAAGTTCAACGCAAAGTATAGGTACGCTTGCAGGGCATGTTCTGACAAACGACGCGCCAAACATACTTGCCGAAGTTGCCAGATTGGTAAACGAAGGTAAGGACGTGGCAAGGCTGTCCAAGGACCTTGCTGTGTACATGCGGCAACTGCTCACCGTCAAGTTGTGCAGCGGCGCAAAGGAAATGCTGATGTTGCCGTCGGACAATTTCCAGGCGCTTGCGGACCTTTCAAAGCAAACAACGGACAAAAAATTGCTGTACGCAATGGAAGTGCTTGTAAGTCTCGAGTCGCAACTACGCTACGCATTGTCGCCGCGTATCACACTCGAAGCCGCGCTTCTGCGCATTGCGACAAGCACGGGCGAAGTTGACGCGGAAGGGCTTGATCGCAGGCTTTCACGGCTGGAACAGCAACCGGGCAACCTTAACGCAGGCAGTTTGCTTATCGTAGACCGTACAAACGCGCAGTCTATCTGGCGCGGCGTAAAGGTGGAACTGGACAAGGCTAATATGCCCCTTCTTCGCGGAATATGGGAAGAAGCAAAGGTGCGTTTCGACGACGCAGGCGCGCTTGTGGTAATGGTGGAAAAGGGTTCGTACCTGCTTCTTACCAACAACTTCAAGACGGACATTCAACGCTTTGTCGCCAAAGTTTGCGACCGCAAAGTGACATTTGAACTTGTCGAACGGGTAAACGAACAGGACGTCAACAGACAGCTGGAAAACCTTGGCAGCAATGTTAAGTTTGAGGAGCCCGAACGGCGTCAGTAAAAAGCAATTGTAACGAAAATTTGTATACGTATATAAAAATTCGTAACAAATTTCGTCAATATTAACAATTAAACCATTACAAGGAGAACAGAAAATGGGTAACAAATACGGATACAACGGAGCCGGCGGCGGCGTAAGAGGCGGCGGTGGCGGCTTCGACATGAACAGCCTTATGAAGCAGGCGAAGCAAATGCAGCAAATGATGGAGGACGCTAAAAGCAAACTGGAAGAAATGGAATTGACCGGTACTGCCGGCGGCGGACTTGTGGAAGTCGTGGTAAACGGTCAGCGCACGGTGTTGTCCGTCAAAATCAAGCCCGAGGCTTGCGATCCCGACGACGTGGAAATGCTGGAGGACCTTATTCTTGCGGCAATCAACGACGCTTGCGCCAAGGCTACCGAAGCGGAAAACGAACTTATCCCGGCAAACGTGAGAGGCATGTTGTAATCCGATGGCAAACTACATTCAACCAATCGAACGGCTGATAGGGCAATTTTGCCGTCTGCCCGGCGTGGGTGCAAAGACGGCTCAACGCTATGCACTGACCATACTTGCCATGTCCGACGAGGAAGCGCACGAATTCGCGCAGGCGGTAATGGACGCCAAAACTAACGTAAAGGTTTGCAGCGTGTGTGGCAACTACACCGACACCGACCCCTGCCACATCTGCGCAACGCGCGACAACGGCGTGATTTGTGTGGTGCAGGAAGCGAAGGACGTAATTGCCATCGAACGTCTTGGCGAGTACAAGGGCGTTTATCACGTTCTGGGCGGCGTACTCAATCCGCTTAAAGGCGTGGGGCGCGACGACATCCGCCTTGCCGAACTTTTCAAGCGATTAAGCGGCGACGTGCGCGAGGTGATACTTGCCACCGATACGTCAACCGAGGGGGAGGCTACGGCAACATACATAGGGCGTTTTGTCAAGCAACTCGGCATCAAGGTTACGCGCCTTGCTCAGGGCATAAGCGTCGGTAGCGAGTTGCAGTACGCCGACGAAGTCACTTTGTCAAGGGCATTTCTCAACCGTAAGGAAATCTGACACCGATATCGACAAAAACACCGCAAAGGGTTTGTTTCCCTCTGCGGTGCTTTTTATTGCTTGTTAAGTTTTTTTTTGTTAAGTATGCTTTTGTATTACGGTTTCCTGTGTTTTGTGTTTGCTTGTTACTTTTAATTTTTGTGCAATCGCGCAAATCACAGTTCGTAATGCAGCGGATAGGTGAGGTAGTGTATTTCCTCCAGCTCGTCTGCCGTTACGTAGCCTGCGGGCGCGTTAATCAGCGACGGAATGCGGTTTACGATGGTGGCGCAGGTATGCTCAACCGTGGCGGGCTTAACAACGTGGTATTCTACGTTTGGTTCGCCGGTAATCTTCCAGTCGCACATATCGCCGTCGCCCTTGTCGTACACTTTGCCGATGGTTTCTTCTTCGACGGTTATGCCCTGCATTGTTTCGATCGTGACTACCGCCGACATGCCGATACAACGTCCTGCCTTGATTTCCTTGCCGAGCGTGTCGCTGTAAATGTCCTTCTTGATGATGTAGGGCACGTTTTTCTGCTCGATTGACTTGATGGTAAGTCCCAGTTTGTTGCAGATGGCTTCGGCGGCGTTCCATGCGTAGGAAGGTACTACTTCCGTCGGGTGAGCCAGCGTGTTTTCAAATTCTTCCTTGGTCAGGTCGCAACCGTGAGCCTGTGCAAGAGCAAGTCCGTACTCGTCCACGTTGTAACTGTACGCGCCTTTAATCTTTTTGATGGTGTGGCAGCCTGCCGCCGCAAGCGCAACCATGTTGATCCAGAAGATATCCTGCATGCCGCTGCCCGTTACGGTGCAGCCGTGTTCTTTGGCAAGGGCGTCCAGTTTGTTGGTAAGTTGTGCCGCCGTTGTCCATGGGTAAATTGCTTCTTCGCAAGTGGTGATGACGTTGATTCCGCGCTTAACGCACTTTTCCACGCACTCGTAGATGTCCCCGACAAAACTGAACAGCGTAACGATTGCAACATCGGCGTCGCATTCGTCAAGCACTTTGTCGGCGTCGTTGCTGATAAGCACGCCGGTCTTTATTCCGAGAGAGGCGAAATCGCCGACGTCCATACCGACAACTTTGGGGTTTACGTCGATTGCGCCGACAATTTCCGCTCCCTTTTCGTGCAGATAGCGAAGGATATAAGTAGACATCTTTCCGCATCCGTACTGAACTACTCTGATCTTTTTCATAACGCACCTCTCAAAAAATATTTTGATACGCTTTGTATCATAGACATTATAGCAGGTTTTTATAAGTAAAAAAAGGTGTTTTTGAAAAATAATAAAAAATTTTTATGGGTTGTCTGACGTTCAAAACCCTATGTATTCCACGCCGATAAGCAAAATTTCGTTTATTTTCGGGTTGGCAAGACGGTATTTTACTATTTTGCCGTTTCGTTCCGCCGAAACTACATCAAGACTGCGCAAAAGGCGCAACTGGTGCGAAACGGTGGTCTGGTTCATCTTGACAAACTCGGCAAGGTCTGTCACACACAGCGGACTTATTGCAAGCGCGGACAGCAGTTTGACACGTGACGGGTCGGAAAGCAGTGCAAAAAAAGCGGCGATTCTGGCAACCGATTTGTTGTCGGGCAGGTAGCAGTCCATGTCATCCATTACTTGCGGTGTGGCGTTGAGCATATTTGTTCCTCCGTGGCATAAAATGTAATTGTGCAGATATGTGCATATCCGACATCGACATCATTGTAAACCATGCATAACGGCGACATTTGACACATAATGTAAATTAGTCGCTTATTTTGTCAAATCAAAGGGGAAAAATATGAATATTACCGGAAGTTTGCTGTATTTGTTGCTGTTGTACGCCGTGCTGGACAAAAACGGAAAACTGTCCACGACGACGGGGCTGGTGCTTGCGTTTGTGATATTGCTGTTCAATTGCTACGCGGGGCGTTGCTGCAACGCGCGCAATAATGTAAGTACGCAAAACGGAAACACTTTCAATATCCTGAACGGTTTTTAATGTCGTTTCGTCCCGTCCGGATGTAAAAAACTCCCGAAAAATTTTTGTCGGGAGTTTTTTGTTCAAAATACGGCTTTACCTTGAAAGGTTGAGCCGTTTTTTATTGTCGGTTGAAAAAGCGCAAAATCTATTTACTAACCGTCAAAAGTGTTGTACAATATAAGCATGGAAGTACTTCTTAAACATGACGAAGTCGTCGAGGATCTTTGCTGCGACGGGCTTAGTCTTATTCAAAGCAGAAACGAATATCGCTTTACCACCGACGCGGTGTTGCTGGCAAACTTTTGCCGCGACATGACGGGCAAAACATGCGTTGAGTTTGGCACGGGCAGCGGCGTTATTGCCATTCTGGTTGCGCACAAAAAACACCCCAAAAAGGTGATTGCAATGGAAATTCAGCAGCAACTTGCCGACATTGCCACGCGCAACATGCAACTCAACAACCTTGAAAACACCGTCAGCGTCGTGTGTGACGACCTCAAAAACGCCGCAAAATACGTGACTAATCCCGTAGACGCGGTGGTGTGTAATCCGCCCTATCGCAGGATCGGCAGCGGCGAAATGCAAAAGTTTGACCACCTTGCAATGTGCCGCCACGAGATAAGCGCAACGCTTGCCGACATTGTGGCATCCGCCGCAAAAATTCTCAACAATCGCGGCGCGCTGTACCTGGTACATCAGTCGTCGCGCCTTGCGGAAATCTGCGAAGTGTGCGGCGCAAACAAACTTGTAGTCAAGGAAATCGTCCCTGTTTGTCCCCGCCCCGACGTCGCCCCCAATCTTGTGTTGGTGCGCGCCGTTAAATGCGGCGGTCAGGACTGTGTGTTGTCCGCGCCGTTGTACGTTACCGACAAGCACGGCGAATACACCCCTGCGGCAAAAGCGTGGTACGGCACGGAACGTATTGTCGACGGTAGCGAGTGCGAAGGCGACATCGACCCCGATTGCCCGTTTGACAAAAATGCAAATTCAGAGGAAAAATAATGGTTTACTTTGTTGCTACGCCAATAGGAAATCTGTCGGAAATGTCCTATCGTGCGGTGGAAACGTTGAAGTCCGTCGCGGCGATTTTTTGCGAGGACACGCGCCACAGCGCGATTTTGCTGCGTGAATACGGCATCGAAAAGCCGACATACAGTTACCACAAATTTAACGAAAAAGCAAGCCTTGACTTCGTACTGGATTTTTGCAGGCGCGGTGATGACATCGCGGTGATTTCCGACGCAGGTATGCCCGGTATCAACGACCCCGGCAATATACTGGTAAATGCGCTTCGCGAAGCAGACCTGCCGTACACCGTGGTCAGCGGACCATGCGCAATGGTAAACGCATTTGTTATCAGCGGTTTTCAGCCGCCTTTTACCTACTACGGATTTTTGCCCGAACGCAAAAAGGACCGCGACGCCATGCTGGAAGGCACCGTCGGTACGGCAATTTTTTACCTGTCGGTGCATGACATCAAGGAAAATATGTCGTACCTGTGCGACAGGCTGGGCGACCGCGAATGTTGCCTTGTCAAGGAACTTACCAAAAGCCACGAGCGCGCGCGTTTTTGCAGACTGTCCGATGTGATAGATGACGACCGCGGCGAGTTTGTGCTGGTTGTCAACCGCGCCGAAAAGGAACAAAATCCCCTGTGCGCATTGACGGTAGAAGAGCACCTCAGGTACTACACCGACGGCGGCATGAGCAAAAACGAAGCGGTGAAGGCGGTTGCCAAGGATCGCAACGTACACAAAAACGAAATTTACAAACTGACAATAAAATAGTTTTGAAACGGCAGGTTTCGTCCTTGCCGTTTTTTTTCTATCAATTTCAGGTAAATAAAATTAACCTAAAAATGGTTAAAAATTGTTGACATTATAACTTGTTGTGGTATAATTAGTATGTAAGGGAGGTAGAGGTTATGGCTTACACTGAATATGCTGAGTTTTTGAGAGTTCTTCGTATAAAGAATCACGAAAATATGGGGGATACCGCTAAATTTCTTGGTGTTAACGTTGCATTTGTCTCTGCTGTCGAAAGTGGGAAAAAAAATGTTCCGGAGGAATGGATTGGAAAAATTGTGGCGCATTACAACTTAAATGATTGTGAGAAGAATAATTTAATCAGCGCAATAAACAATTCAAAAACAACTTCGAAAATAAACCTTGTAGATGTACCTAATTTTAAGCGTCAGGTCGCTCTTCAGTTTCAGCGTTCTTTTGACGATATGGATGACGAAACTGCAAAAAAAATTATTGACTTATTGAAGGAGAGTTGATAATGGACTATGAAACAAGAGCAACGAGTCGAAAAGAATTGCGCTTATTGGCAACGGTGTTTCGAGGGCTTTTTGCGCTACCAGTTACAGGACCGATTGATCCGTTAATGCTGTTGGATAAAATGCCTGATGTGTTTGGCAACGCAACATATGAAATAGTCGACAGGTCTGAAATGCCGTTAAATGTTCCTGCTTATTGCATTCGAACAGAAAATGGCGATTTTGTGATAAGAATTGCCGATTTTGTATTCAATGGTGCATATAGTAAAAATTCCGGCGGTTATCGAACTCATATTTTGCATGAGATCATACATGTATTTGCTTATAAAATCGGGTTTGTCCCGATCATGAGCAGGTCTTTCAAAAACAAATCCATTCCGTCTTACAGAAGTTTGGAATGGATTGTAAAGGCATTGACAGGCGAGGTTTTAATGCCATATGATGAAACGGTCGGCATGGGAATCAATGAGTTGGTTGAAACTTATGGCGTTTCGTGCGCCGCTGCAAAAATAAGGCAGACTTATTAATTAAGATGATAATAAAAGAAAAGCACACATAAGTTGGTACCAGCAACAGATGTGTGCCATTCGGGAAATGCATTATTACACTTCTTCCCCATAAGTTAGTATAGCACTTCCCATCTTTTATGTCAAATATAAAATAGAGGTAGTTTTTATGAATACTAACTTAATGTCGAAACAAAAAATAAAGAAAGATGTTTTTAACTCTTTTTTAGTTAAAAACGCGATGTATGACGGTGACGACGAAATTCCGATGATAAAAACAAGTGAATTATTACCGGAGAATCTTATTTCTTTTTCTAAAGCCAAAAACCGTTGTTCAGTGAATTCGTGGATTCATTTTTATGAAAATGATTCTGTTTTTGAATGCCTCTGGAATAATCCGCAAAGATATTTGGCTGTTGCAAAGAGATTTAGGGGAATAATTTCACCTGATTACAGTTTGTACTATGATATGCCATTGGCAGTTCAAAAATACAATACTTATCGTGGCAAAGCACTGGCTAACTGGTTTCAGAAAAATGGTGTAGAAGTGATACCTAATGTCCGGTGGGGTGATGAGCGAACGTTTGATATTGCATGCCGAGGCGTTGAACATAATAAAACTATTGCGGTTGGTACGCATGGGTGTATTAAAACTCGGCGAGAAAAAAGTATGTTTATTAACGGGTTTGATTACATTCTGAATGAACTTGAACCCCAAAACGTAGTTGTTTATGGAAGAATGCCGGACAAAATTTTTTGTATGGCAAAGCTAAAAGGTGTAAATTTATTGCACTTTGAAAGTGAATTTGGGTTGTCTCGTAAAAAGGAGGCAAACTAAATGGGTGCAGGTTATCACGGTGGATTTGGTAAAACAAAAGGCACAATTTCTCACAATAAAAACTTATGTGAAAATAAGCAGGAAAGGCATATTGTGGGTAGTCAAAATTATATAGCGGGAAGGAGCATATTTACTGGTACTTTGGATGATGCTCGGGAATTGCTAAAAGAATTTGTTGGAAAAGGTGTACTGATTTCAACTGGGAAAGAACGAGTTGATTTCGGAAAAGTAATTGGCTATTATGTTGATAAAGTAACTGGGGAAAAATACGCCACTACAATCGGGATAATTCATACTTCTAAAAAAGGAAGTCATATTGTTCCTGCCAGACCTATAAATAACAAGGAGAATTAAAACTATGATTTCATCTGACGTTGAAAAAAACATTGTAACGGCTTTTTATCAAGAATTAGATAAGTTGAGCGGAAATGAAGAATTGATACTAAAATGGGAAACCGGCAAGGTTTTATGTAAATTTATTACATGCTTTGATGATTTTGACGATGAAAACGAAGACGATGAATTTACGTCATTTGTTTTCAGATGTGACAATCTTGAGGGGCAACCGCCGATTGAATTTGGTGATGATAATGAATTTGTGATTAATTACCATAATTTTCCAATCGAAATAACAATTGACGGTA
>OLXC01000634.1_pt1 | contig 12408 bp, 8 predicted proteins | sample 1673851 | NCBI WGS metagenome assembly OLXC01 (sample SAMEA103958130, study PRJEB25191) | human gut metagenome | biome: human-associated habitat [ENVO:00009003]; feature: intestine environment [ENVO:2100002]; material: feces | place: Germany | collected 2013/2015
CTTCTCCGCCTCCATCTCCGACGACAAGCCGGCCGATGTGCTGCTGTTCACGGATTTCAAGGATTTCCACATCGCCGACCACGATTTCGGTGTCAGCCAGATCACCTGCGTCGACTCCAACCGCATGATGCAGCGCAAGGACGAGTTCCTGTCCGTCATGCGCAAGACGATGGAAGAGCGCGGCTACACGCTCATGATCCTCATGCTGACCGATGTGCTGCTCGAGGGCACGCACCTGCTGTACCTCGGCGACGAGGATATCATCACGCAGGCCTTCGGCGTGCAGCTCAAGGACCACACCTGCTTCCTGCCGGGCGTCGTATCCCGGAAAAAGCAGGTCATCCCATCGCTGACCGCCCTGTGGGGCTGAGAAAAATTCTCCCGAAAACCGAAAAAGCTCCCCCGGCCGCTCTGGCCGGGGGAGCTCTCTTTCTCGTTTACAGGCGCTGGTTTTTGGCCAGCTGGCGGTTTTTGTAGGCGGGATCGTCGGTGACCTCGCGCAGGACGGTGATCTCCGGCGGGGCCTGAAGCGCAGGCGCGTCCTGCGGCAGGGCGGCGCGCATGATGGCGCGGTCGTTGGAGAACGGGTAGACGTCGATCTCAAACCGGCAGCCCTGATAGACGAAGCGGTACTTCGTCTTGTGGACGGTGTGCAGGCTCGTGTCGCCCTCCATCAGATAGCGGATGTACTCCTTCTCGGAGATCGGCTTCTCCGTCTCCCACTGGCCGGAGTCGGTCGTGCGCTTCTCGGTGTAGAAGTAGAGGTAATCCCCGCCGTTTTTCTGCTGGCGGACGCGGCGCACGACGTTGGGGTTGGCGCGGGTCAGATAGGTCTGCATCATGTCGATGCTGGCGGCGTGGTAAGTCTGCTCCAGGGTCTGGAGGGTGGGCAGGGCGATGAGATACTTGTGCCAGACCTCCTGCTGCGCCGGCCGGCCGATCGCGGCGTAGACCGCGCGCAGACCTCTAGCGATCTTGTCTTCAAAATCGACGGAATTGTCGATCACGTGGACGTTGGGATGCGCGCTCCAGGCGCGGAGCGTCAGCTCGTCCTTCTCCCGCGCGACCTCCAGAGGCTCATAGCGGGCCTCGTTGCCGAAATTGTAGGCAAATTCCGCGCCCTTGGCGCAGGAAACGAGGTGGAGCACGGTATCGTAGTGCGTCAGCGCCTGCTGCTCCGTCAGGCCGAAGTGGGAAAGCACCTGCCGGAACTCGTCGTCGGAGACATAGGCCTTGTTGTCGAACAGCGCGCGGTCATACAGCACGATCACGCGCTCCTCAGGCACCATCTGGGCAGCCTTGAGCGCCAGCTGCTCCTTGTGCAGCTGGTCGGCGACGACAAAATCCTGAAAATCCAGCATGGACACGCAGCCGCCGAAGGGCTTGATGCCAAAGCCGGAGATGAGCTCCGTCGACGTTTCGGGGATGGTGATGACCTTCCAGCCCTCGTCCTGCTTGAATTCCTTGAGTACCCGGCTGATGAGCGTCGTCTTGCCGGCGGCCGGCCCGCCGGTCAGTACGATCCGCGTGATCTGTTTTGCCAAAGGGACCGCTCCTTTGCTTTTTTATAGTATCATATTAACATCATCCGGCAGCAAATGCAAGAAAAAGGCGCAGCCGTTTCCGTGGGGTTTCCGATACGCCCCAGGGAAGCGGCTGCGTGTGTTATCCTTCGAACTGGCTGTGGTACAGCTTGGCGTAGAAGCCGTTTCTCGCGAGCAGCTCATCGTGTTTGCCCTGCTCGACGATGTGGCCGTCCCGCATGACGAGGATGACGTCCGCTTCGCGGATGGTCGAGAGGCGGTGGGCCACGACGAAGCTCGTCCGACCCTGCATCATCTCGTCGAAGGCCTGCTGGATCTTGACCTCGGTCCGGGTATCGATGGAGCTCGTGGCCTCGTCGAGGATCAGCATCGGCGGCAGGCAGAGCATCACGCGCGCAATGCACAGCAGCTGCCGCTGCCCCGCGGACAGCGCCCCGCCCGTGTCGGAGAGCATCGTATCGTAGCCGTTCGGCAGGCGGCGGATAAACGAATCGGCGTGCGCCTTTTTCGCGGCCACCTCGACCTCTTCGTCGGCCGCATCGGGCTTGGCCAGGCGGATATTTTCCCGCACGGTGCCGGATTTGAGCCAGGTGTCCTGCAGGACCATGCCGTACTGATGGCGCAGGCTCTGCCGCGTCACGGTACGGATGTCGCTGCCGTCCACGGCGATGGAGCCGTCCTTCACGTCGTAGAAGCGCATGAGGAGGTTGATGAGCGTCGTCTTGCCGCAGCCCGTCGGGCCGACGATGGCTACGCGCTCGCCGGGCCGGACCGTGAGGTCCAGATCCTCGATGAGCCGCTGCTCCGGCGTGTAGGAGAAGGCGACATTCGTCAGCTGCACGCTGCCGGAGGCGTCGGTCAGCACCCTGGCATCGGGCGCGTCGGGGATCTCCGCCGGCTCGTCGATGAGCTCGAAGACCCGCGCGGCGCAGGCCAGCGCGTTCTGCAGCTCGGTGACGACGCCGGTGATCTCATTGAAGGGCTTGGCGTACTGGTTGGCATAGCTGAGGAAGCACGACAGCCCGCCGACCGTGATGGCCCCCGCCACCGCGCTCAGCGCCCCGGTAAAGCCCACGCAGGCGTAGATGATATTGTAGATGATGCGGGTCGAGGGGTTCGTCATCGACGAGAAGAAGGTCGCGCGCATGGTCGCGGCGGTCAGGCGGTCATTGATCTCGTCAAACTGCGCAAGGCTCTCGGCCTCATGCGAGAACGCCTGCACGACGCGCTGGCCGCCGAGCTGCTCATTGATGAGCGCGGTCTGCTCGCCGCGGGCCTTGGACTGCGTCTGGAACATGGAGTAGGTGTGCCCCGCGATGAACTTCGCCACCAGCAGGGATAGCGGCGTCAGGACGACGACCACCAGCGTGATCTTCACGCTGATCGAGAGCATGAAGCCGAGCGTCCCCACGATGGTCAAAACGCCCGTAAACAGCTGTGTGAAGCCCATGAGCAGACCGTCGGCAAACTGGTCGACGTCCGCGATCATGCGGCTGAGCGTATCGCCCGCCGGATGGCTGTCGAGATAGGCCAGCGGCAGACGCTGCAGGTGGGCGAACGCCTGCCGGCGCACGTCGCGCGTCACGGCGAAGCAGACCCGGTTGTGGATGGCCGCCATGACCCACTGCAGAAGCGCCGTCCCCGCGGCCAGCACGGCGATCTTCGCAGCCAGCATGCCGACCGCGGCAAAATCGACCTGCCCCGGGCCGACGACGGCGTCGATGGCGTCGCCGACCAGAATGGGGATATAGAGCGTCCCCGCCACGCTGGCCGCCGCCAGCACCAGAGACACGATCAGAAGCGTCAGATACCGCCCGAGGCTTTTGAGCACGCGCCGAAGCGCCCAGGATGAATCATGCTTCATTGCGCATCCTCCTTCTTATACTGCGAGCGGCAGATCTCCTGATAGACCGGGCAGCTCTGCAGCAGCTCGTCATGCGTGCCGGTCCCGGCCAGACGGCCGTCGTCGAGCACGAGGATCTGATCCGCGTGGCGGATGGAGGACACGCGCTGCGAGATCAGCACGACCGTGGGCTTCCACGGCAGATGCGCCAACGCCTTGCGAAGCGCGGCGTCGGTGGCAAAGTCCAGCGCGGAGGCGCTGTCGTCGAGGATGAGGATGGCGGGCCTCCGCACCAGCACGCGGGCGATCGTCAGCCGCTGGCGCTGGCCGCCGGAGAAATTGCGCCCGCCGGGCTCGACTTCCGCGTCCAGCCCGCCCTGCTTGCCGCGGACGACCTGATCGGCCTGCGCGTCCTGCAGCGCCTGCCAGAGGTCTTCGTCGCTGGCCTGGGCATTGCCCCAGCGGAGATTGTCGCGGATGGTGCCGGAGAAGAGCAGCGCCTTCTGCGGCACGACACCGATCGAGGGCCGCAGCGCCTGCAGCCGCAGCTGCCGCACGTCTTCGCCGCACACAAGGACCTGTCCCTGCGTCGCGTCGTAAAACCGCGGGATGAGGTTCGCCAGCGTGGATTTGCCCGCGCCGGTGCCGCCGATGACGCCGATGGTCTGCCCGGGCGCGGCGGAGAAGCTGATACTGCTGAGCGCGTCCGCGCCCGCGCCGGGATAGCGGAACGAGACGCCGCAGAACTGCAGCGCCGGGCTGCCGCTGCCGTCCGGCAGGGCGTCCTGCCCGTCGGTCATGCTGGACTTCGTCTCCAGCACCTGCGAGATCCGGCCCGCGCAGGCGACGGATTTCGTGATGTTCAGGATCAGGTTGGCGAACTTGATGAGCTCGACCAGGATCTGCGACATGTAGTTATACAGCGCGATCAGCTGGCCCTGCGTGATGACGCCCGCGTCCACGCGGACGCTGCCGGTCTTTAAGATCGCCACGATCGCCAGATTGATGACCACATACGTCAGCGGGTTCAAAAGCGCCGACAGCTTGCCCACGAACCGCTGCGCGGCAAACAGTCCGTCCAGACGGCCGTCAAAGCTCTCCGTCTCGGTCTGCTCGCGGGTAAAGGCGCGGATGACGCGCACGCCGGACAGGTTCTCCTGCGCCGCGCCCGTCACGCCGTCGAGCTTCGCCTGCACCCGGCGGTAGAGCGGGATGCAGCTGAGCATGATGGCAAAGACGATGGCAAAGAGCACTGGGATCGTCACGACGAAGATGAGCGCCGAGCGCACGTCGATCGTAAACGCCATGATCATCGAGCCGAACACGACGATCGGCGAGCGCAGCAGCAGCCGCAGCGTGAGGTTGAGGCCGGTCTGCACCTGGTTCATGTCGCTCGTCATCCGCGTGACGAGCGTGGCCGGGCCGATGGTATCGAGCTCCGCATACGACAGCGACTGGATATGCGCAAAGAGAGCGTGGCGCAGACTGGCCGTCGCGCCGGTCGCGGCCTTGGCGGAAAAATACTGCGCGCAGGTCGCGCTGGCAAAGCCGCACAGGCCGAGGCCCACGAGCAGCAGGCATTTTTTCAGGATATAGCCCGTGTCGCCCGCCGCGATGCCGACGTCGATGATATCCGCCATGATGAGCGGCACCAGCAGCTCAAACGCCGCCTCCAGCAGCTTGAACACGGGCGCGAGGATGGCCTGCAGCCGGTAGGGCCGCAGATAGACAAGCAGTTTCTTCATTCGTTTCTCTTCTCTCTTCGGATGCTATTCGATGGATTTGAGCGCCTGGGCCATGTCGATGGCGCGGATCTTCCGGCGCAGCGCCAGATTGACCAGCAGCCCGAACGCGAGCGTCAGCGCCGCGGAGAGCAGATAGCTGCCCGGCGCCACCCGCACGTCGAAGCACATGAGGTCGATGCGGATCTGCGACATGACGTAGGCGTGCAGCGCCTTGCCCATCGGCAGACCCACAAGCGCGCCGAGCACCGTCAGGATGATGTTCTCGCGGAACACATAGCGGTTCGTCTCGCTGTCGTAGAAGCCGAGGACCTTGATGGTGGCGATCTCCCGCTCGCGCTCGGTGATGTTGATGTTTGTGAGGTTATACAGCACGATGAACGCCAGCGCCGCCGCGCAGACCACCACGACCACCACGATGTACCGCAGGCTTTCCATCATCGTCGCCACGCGCGCGCGGAAATCGCTGCTGAGGCTCACGGAGGCGACGTTCTTCGCCCCCGCCAGCGCGGCCGAGGCCGCGTGGGCATCGGCGTCAGGCGGGAAGTTGACCCAGGCCTGCTCGTATGCCGGCGCTTCGCCGAAGCACTGCGCCCAGCTTTCCGCCGTCAGGTAGACGTAGTTGTAGACATAGTTTTCAAAGACCGCCGCGACCTGCAGCTGCGCTTCGCGCGTGCCGCTCTGCAGCGTGATGGTGTCGCCCGCCGACAGCTGCAGCGCCTCGGCCAGCCCGCGGCTGATGACGCACGCGCCGTTTTCGGGATAGGCGACCGGCGTTTTGTCCTTCTCATGCAGGTCGACAAAGCCCTCCACGCTGCCGGAGGCCGGGCAGACGACATTCGTCGTCTTGACCGTGCTGCCCGCGCTGGCGTCGGCGCTCTTTTCGGCCACGAAGAGATATTCTTCGGCTTCTTCCTCGCAGAGCGCGGCGAAGGCCGTGCGCTCCGTCTCGTTCAGCGCGTGCTGGAACGTGACCGACGCGTCGTAGCGGGTGATCTCGCTGTACTGATAGTCGACGACGTTGCTGATGGAATCCTGGATGCCATAGCCGGTGATGAGCAGGGCCGTGCAGCCGCCGATGCCGATGATCATCATGATCATCCGCTTTTTATACCGCAGGATGTTGCGGATGGAGACCTTGTGCAAAAACGGGATCCGGTTCCAGAGGCCCGGCAGCCGCTCCAGCAAGATCCGCTTGCCCGCCTTCGGGGCCTTGGGGCGGATGAGCTCCGCCGCGGGCCGCTGCAGCTCCGCATGCGCGACGTACCACGTCGTGCCGAGCGCGCAGAGCAGATACGCCCCCGCGGACAACAGCGCCAGCGGCCAGTCGAACGCATACAGGATGTCCGTGAAGCCGTACATGATATTATACCCCTGCCAGATCATCTTCGGCAGGAAATACGAGCCCGCCGCGATGCCAACCACGCAGCCGAGCACCGAAGCGCTCCCGGCGTAGAGGAAATAGACCAGGAAGATCGCGCCGTTGGAGTAGCCCATGGCCTTCAAAACGCCCGCCTGCGTGCGCTGCTCGTCGACCATGCGCGTCATCGTCGTGATGCACACGAGCGCCGCCACGGCGAAGAAAAACAGCGGGAACACACGCGAGACGCCCCGCACGATATCCGAATCGCTCTCAAAGCAGGCGTAGCCGATGTTGCTGCTGCGGTCCAGCACGAACACATCCGGGTTTTCGAGCTTTTCGAGCGCGTCCTGTCCGTCCTGATACTCCTGCTCCGCGTCGGCCAGCTTCTGTTCGCCGTCCGAGAGCTCCACTTCGGCGTCGGCGATGTCCTGTTTGCCATCCGTGAGCTGCTGCTTCGCGTCGGCAAGCTCGGCTTCCGCGTCGGCGATCTTCTGCTCGGCCTCGGCCTTGCCGCTGTAGTAATCGGCCCAGCCGTCCGCCAGCTCCTGCTTTGCGTCGGCAAGCTGCTGCTCGCCATCGGCGAGCTCCTGCTTTGCATCGGCCAGCTCCTGATTTTTTTCATCGAGCGTAGCCTTGGCCTCGTCGAGCTTTTTCTGGTTTTCGCTGATCTCAGCGTTGGCCTCCTCCAGCCCGTCGCCGAATTCCTCGCTGCCTGCGTTGAGCTCCGCCTGCGCCGCGTCGATCTGCTGCTGCGCCGCGTCGAGCTCCGGCCCGGCGGCCTCGATCTTCTGCAGTCCGGCCTCGACCTGCGCGAGCTGCGCCTGCAGCTGCGCCTTCTGCTCCTCGGGGAGCATTTCGCTGCCAAGCGCCTCCTCCAGCTGCTCCTTTCTTGCTTCGAGCTCGGCCTTCTGCGCGGCGAGCTCCGCGCGCTTCTGGTCGAGCTGCGCCTGATTCTTGTCGATCTCCGCCTGCCCGGATTGCAGCTCGCCGACAGTCTCGTTAAACTGTTTGCGAAGCTCCTCTCTGGCCTCGGCCAGCTTGGCCGCGCCGTCGTCATATTCTGCCTGCGCGTCGGCGAGCTTCTGTTCGCCGTCCGCAAGCTCCTTGCGGGCGTCTGCAAGCTTCTGCTCGTTCTCCTCGATCTCCTTCTGGCCGTCGACGAGCTTCTGGTAGGCGTCGGCCAGCTCGCGGTCGGCCTCCTCCTTCGCATCCGCCAGCTTCTGTTCGCCGTCCAGGACGTCCTGTTCGGCGTCCGCCAGCGTCTGCTTGGCGTCTTCGAGCTTCTGCTTCGCGTCCGCCAGCTCCTGCTGCTTTTCGTCGAGCGTTTCGCGGGCGTCAGCCAGCGTCTCGGCCGCGTCGTCATGCAGCCGCGTGCCGCGGTCGTCCGCGCACTGCTCCGCAAGCGCGGTGACCCAGGGCTCGGCGTCGTCGATGTGCGCCTTGTATTCGTCCGAGTAGATCTCGCCCGCCCGGTCCGTCAGGCGCAGATACAGCTCCGTATCGTAGTCAAAGTCAAACGCCTCCGGCAGCACGTACACGAAGGCGGACAGCGACCCGCTGCCGACCGACGTGCTGCCGCGCTCATAGTTGATGTACAGAACGCTCTTGGCGATGCCGACGATGGTGAATTCCCGCCGGGTGAACTGCCCCAGCGTATCGTCGTCATTCTCCTCCGAGAGCACGATCTTCTGCCCGAGATCCTGTTCCGAGTACAGCATCCCATCGGCCAGACACTCGTCCGCCGTCTGCGGCAGCCGTCCGGCCTTCAGGCTCGGCAGGTCGAGCGTCTCGGGCAGCGACAGAAATTTGCACGCCCGCGACGCGCCGCCCGCCGTGCTGGTCAGTGCGTCGGCGCTCTTTGTGCCCTCGCACGCGGCGACGCGGCTGTCGGCGGCGATTTTGGCCGCGTCGGTCTCGTCAAAGCCGATGGTGCTCACGAGGCGGAAATCGTACATCTGCTGCGCCTCGGCGTAGGCGTCCAGCGTGCGCACCATGGCCGTCTTCGTCAGCCGCAGGCCGCAGAAAAAGCCCACGCCCAGCGCCACGATGGCCGCGATGGCCAGAAACCGGCCCAAACTTCTGCGGATCTCCCGCAGCGTCAGCTTCCCCATGCCGCTCACCACTCGATCTGCTCGACGGGCGTCGGATGTTCATTGATCCGGACGCCGGCGATCTGCCCGCTTTTCACGCGGATGACCCGGTCGGCCATGGCGGTCAGCGCCGAGTTGTGCGTGATGATGACGACGGTCATGCCGCCCGCGCGGCTCTGCGCCTGCAGCAGGGACAAGATCTGCTTGCCGGTCTGGTCGTCGAGCGCGCCGGTCGGCTCGTCGCACAGCAGCAGCTTCGGCCGCTTTGCCAGCGCGCGGGCAATGGCCACGCGCTGCTGCTCGCCGCCGGAGAGCTGCGCGGGGAAATTCTGCATCCGCTCGCCGAGGCCGACCTGCCGCAGGACCTCGTCGGCCGGCAGCGGATCCTTGCACAGCTGGCTTGCGATCTGCACGTTTTCCAGCGCCGTCATATTGGGCAGCAGATTGTAAAACTGGAACACGAACCCGACCTCGTGGCGGCGGTAGGTCGTCAGGCGCTTGCGGCTGTAGTCCGCCACGTCCTCGCCCGCGAGCAGCACATGGCCGGAGGTGAGCCGGTCCATGCCGCCGAGGATGTTCAGGAGCGTGGTCTTGCCCGCGCCGGACTGGCCGACGATGACGCAGATCTCCCCCTCGTCGATCGTAAACGACGCGTCCTTCAGCGCCTCAATGCGCACGTCTCCCATCTGATAGGTCTTACAGACATGGTCAAATACAACAAAATCCTGCATGCGTCCGCCCCTCACTTTTTTTGCTTTCTGAATAGTATATTATGCCATACCGGCACACATTTTGCTTGAATAAATCGTGAACACGCAGAGAAAAAGCCTGCCCGGAAGGGCAGACTTTTTGAGGCAACGCCGCAGGATTGGCGGAAAAGATCCGCCGAAGCGCGCAGACGCAATTGTGCGGTGCTGCCTTACCCGATGGCTGTCCACTGCTCGCCCTGCGGCAAAAGCCTGCAGGTGTGGTCGGCGGAGGCTTCGATGAGGTCCGCGTAGTACCAGGCGGTCTGGTCCTGGTTGTCGCGGTACCAGGCGGCAGCCTGCAGCTGCGCGTCCTGCCCGTCCGGGCAGCGGCCGAGCAGACTGTTGAGCGCCCGGGCCAGCTCCGCGCGGGTAAGAACGGCCTCTGCCGCGGTCTCGTCCGCCTCGGCGGCGGCCAGCGTCTTCTCGCTCCAGGCCGCGGCCAGCACCGGGAAGGCCGCACGCCCGGCCTCCGTCTGCGCGAGCTTGTCCAGCACGCCGGAAAAGTCCCGCCACGTGAGCCCCGCGTCCGGCCGGAACCAGCCGTCCGACCCGAACGGCAGCAGCCCCAGCCCCGCCAGCCGCGTAACGGCCGCGTAGGCCCAGCTCGTCCCCGGTACATCCCAGAAGCGCACACGCGCGCCCTCCGGCAGCTCATTCTCTGCCAGCCGCAGCAGAATGCAGGCGAAGGCTGCGCGGCTCACCTCCGCCTCCGGTCGGATGGTCCCGTCCGGGTAGCCGTACAGGTACGCCCGGTGCGTCTGCTCCGCCCTGGCCTGCGCCGCCAGCGCCAGCAGCCCCACGAGCACCGCCGCCATGCACAGGATCTCCGGCAGCCGTTTTTTCATGCGCATCCCCTCTTCTCACAGGATGCTCCCAGTTTGCCACCTTTCCCCCGCAGAACCCGTCGCCTTGTGCCGCTTGGGAAAATAATCCCACAGCGGCAAAAAGGCTCCCCTGGAAGGGGAGCCTTAGACGCGGCGTTTTACGCTGGGGTAGAGGGAGGCGTCGGTGTGGGGGAGGAAGCGGGCGGCGTGCATGTTTTCCACGAACTTCTCCATCTCCCCGAACTGCACATAGGTCGCAAGCGCCCGGATGCGCGCCAGCCGCGCGCGGCAGCTCCGGTCCAGCAGGAGCCGTCTGGCTCCGGCGAGCGAGGAATTGCCGAGGATCCGGAATTTTTCCCGCGGCAGGTCGGGATACAGTCCGACCGTGATCGCGGACTCCAGATCGTAATGCGTGCCGAAGCCTCCGGCGAGGTAGAACGTGCCGATCTCCGCCGGGCTGACGTTCACGCTCTGCAGCATCGTTGCGACCATGGTGTGCGCGGCGGCCTTGCAGGTGAGAAACTCGCCGATGTCGTCCTGGGTAAAATAGAGCGGCACATTGCCGTCGTAAGCGTAGATGATCGCGGGGACGTTGCGCTGGCGGTCCTCCTCCCAGACCTCGCGGATGCAGGGCGAAGCGTCCTTCTGCAGCCGCCCGGCCGAGTCGATCCAGCCCGAGAGAAAGCCCTCGGCGATGAGGTCCAGAATGCCGGAGCCGCAGATGCCCTTCGGCGGCAGATCGCCGATGGTCTGATAGCGCAGGCGGTTGTCCGCGCCGATCTTCACGCTGCAGATCGCCCCCGGCTCCGCCCGCATGCCGGAATGGCTGACCGCGCCCTCCAGCGCGGGCCCGGCCGCGCCCGCGCCCATGAGCAGAAAGTCCCGGCAGCCCAGCACCAGCTCGCCGTTCGTGCCGATGTCGAGAAACAGCGCCAGATCCTCCCGCGTGTCCAGATCCGTCTCCAGCAGCCCGCCCGTGATGTCGCCGCCCAGATAATTGGCGATCGCGGGCATGCAGTAGACATTTCCGCAGATGGGCAGTCCCAGCTCCGCCGCCCGGATCACGCCGGGGTCAAAAAACACCGGCGTGTACGGGCTCTGAAACACGAGCCACGGGTCGCAGCCGAGGAAGAAGTGCAGCATCGTCGTGTTGCCGCCGACGGTCATGGCGGAGATCGCCTCCGGGCGGATATCTGCCGCCCGGCAGCAGGTATCGATCATGCCGCGCACGTCCGAAAGCGTCAGCGCCTGTAAAGTCTTCAGGTTTTCCCGGTCCGCCTTCACCGCGAGGATGCGGTCGAGGATGTTCGCGCCGAACTGCGTCTGGCTGTTGGTGCAGGCAGCCTGCGAAAGCGTCCGGCCGCGCACGAGATCCACCAGCTCCATCTGCATGATCGTGCTGCCGATGTCGAGGCACAGGCCGTAGTGTTCAGCGGTCGTATCGCCCGGCTCCACGCGCACAGCGTCGGTCCCGCCCGGCCCGGGGCAGAGCGTCACGGTGACGCGGTAGTCCGCCGCGGATAAGACGGGATACAGCTGCTGCAGGCAGCCCAGTGTCAGTCTGCATCCGTCCGGCAGCGCGGCCAGCAGCCGCTCCCGCGCGGCAAGAAAATCGCCGCCCGCCGGCGCGTGCAGTTCCAGATAACGTTTTTCACTCAGTGGTTCCATAGCAATACTCCTACGCGCTGCGTCCGAGCAGGAGGCACAGTGCGCCGTAGCCGTGCGACAGCAGGTCGAAGACCCAGCGGTTCGTGTCCACGCTGCGCTCGCCCATGTCGATGACGGCGGTCGCGTTCTTCAGCCGCCGGGCGGTCCGGTAGAATTTCCCGTCCTGCCGTCCGCGCGTTTCGCCCGCGCGCACCCAGGCGGCAAAGACGCCGTCCAGATACGCGTGGATCAGCAGCTCCGTCGCCATCGAGCGCTCGGTGATCTGCAGCGCCGCGCCGCATTCTGCCTCGTAGCCCGCAAGGATCGCGCGGCTGAGCGGCAGCGAGCCGTTGCCCTTCTGCCGCAGGAAGGTCATGAGCGCATCGTTCGTCGTCAGGTGGACGGCCTTGTCGGTATAATAGAGCATCACGCCCTCGGGCAGCTGCGAAGCATCCATCTGCGCCGCCTCCTTTGTCTGTTTGTGTCTATCTTACCACATCCCGCGCAGGATGCAAGAGGCAGATGCCCCTTGCGCCTGCGGGCATTTGCAGGTATAATCAGGGTGTATCTGAAAACTCCCAACGCGCCCGGACAGCGGGCCTTTTC
>OLXC01000640.1_pt1 | contig 12370 bp, 8 predicted proteins | sample 1673851 | NCBI WGS metagenome assembly OLXC01 (sample SAMEA103958130, study PRJEB25191) | human gut metagenome | biome: human-associated habitat [ENVO:00009003]; feature: intestine environment [ENVO:2100002]; material: feces | place: Germany | collected 2013/2015
CTCTTCGCACCTTTCGGTTATTTCCGTCGGGAAGCGTTCCTTTGCGCCTCCTCCTGCTGACGCAGCAACTCTTCGTAACGCAACTGGAACTTGGATTTCTTCCTGTTCTTGTTTTTCGCGGCATTGGCCTGCATCACGGCATGAATTTTCTCGTCGTCGATCATCCGGCGGATCACGAGCGTCTGTCCGATCGTGAGAATGTTGGCCAGGAAGTAGTAGTAAGTCAGACCGCTCGAATAACTGTTGAACCACAGGAGCATCATCACCGGCATCAGATAAACCATCATAAACTTCATACCGGCCATCTGGGGCTGCGACGAAGCCGTCTGCTGGTAATTGATATACGAGAAGGCGAACAGCGCGACGGTCATCAACAGGGCGAACAGGCTCACGTGATCTCCGTAGAAGGGGATGTTGAACGGCAGCGACAACACGCTGTCGTACGACGAAAGGTCGTCGGCCCAGAGGAACGACTGCCCGCGCAACTCGATCGAGGCGGGGAAGAAGCGGAACATGGCATAGAGGATCGGCAGCTGTATAAGCACGGGGATACATCCGCCCATCGGGTTTATGCCGGCGCGCTTGTAGAGGTCCATGATAGCCTGCTGCTTCTTCATGGCGTCCTCCTGCTTGGGGTATTTTGCGTTTATTTCGTCCATTTCGGGCTTCACCACGCGCATCTTGGCCATCGAAAGGTAGGACTTGTAGGTGAGCGGCGAGATGATAATCTTGATCAAGATGGTCATGATGAGGATTATCACACCGAAATTGGCGATGTACTTGTGCAGCCAGTCGAAGAGCGGGATGACGAACCAGCGGTTGATCCAGCCGAACCAGCCCATCTGGATAATGTGTTCGAGATAGAGGGGCTGGTCGTTGTTCGAGACGCAATCTTTGAGGATCGAGTACTTGTTTGGGCCGAAGTAGAACTGGAATGCATAGTTATCGGTCTGGGGCGTGTACGGAACGGCCAGCGAGGCGCTGAAATCCTTCATTTCGCCCGAGCCCTCGGGGAAGGTGGTGAATTTCATGGCGGCATAGTCGAAGTTGTTGTCGGCGATGAAGATCGACGAGAAGTAGTGCTGCTTGAAGGCCACCCAGTTGATCTTTGTCTTTTCGCTCTTTTCGACTGTTTCGCCGGCGCGGAGGGTCTTGACCGACTTCTCGTCGGGGAAACGGTAGGCGATCGTGGTAGCCATGTTCTCGTTCTTGTAACCCTTCTCGTTCTGCAGCGAGATGTTGCTCCACTCGATAGCCAGCTGCGTCTGGTTGTTCATCAGGGGCGACATGCCGTTCAGCTTGACATCGAAGTCGACCATATAGTTGCGGGCCTCGGACTCCCCGTTGTAGACCTTGTAGATGAAGTCGATCGAGGCGTTCTGCTGTATGGGCAGCCGCATGGTCACCTGCTGGTAGCCGTCGAACTGCTCGACCGGTTCGAGCGTGAAGGCATAGTCGCGCGTATTGAGTCGCATGGTGTTGGCGCCGTTGCGGATGTACATGCAGATGTCGAAGTCGGCCGACCCGGGCTTGAAGAGCTGTATGGGTTCGGTGCGTTCACCCTCGGCATAACGCATGTAGTCCTTCAGTTCGATGCCCGTGACCTGGGCGCCGCGATTCGAGAACGAGATCTTCATGACATCGTTTTCGAGGGTCAGCGTCTGCTCTTCGGCATTTCGGGCGGCGTAGAGCATGTCGCCGAGGTTGTTGCGCAGGGCCTCTTCGGCTATCTGGCGGTGCTGTTCGGGCGTGAGCGTGTCGGCCGTGATGGTTGCTACGGCATTGCTGTCGGCCGCCACGGTTGCGAGCGTATCGGCCGGAGCCGTCAGTTCGGGATGTGCGGCGAGCCATTCGGCCTGTTCCTTACGGTATTTTTCCTGTTGTTTCGAGCTGTAGATGCTGTAACCGATCAGTACTGCACCGATGATTATCAGACCTATGATTGAATTTTTATTCATTGAGAGTGTTCGTTACTGTTACTTTTCTTGAGCGGTGCGGAACAGACGTATGGGAAACCGTTGTCGAGAAAAAGTCTTTTAACGGTTTTACGGTCGTGTTCCGTTGGTTTGGGTTAAATCGATCTATTTTTTGGTTTGGTTTTTCTCGTCCTGGTATTTTAGAGCGGCGGCGACGAATGCCACGAACAACGGGTGCGGATTGAGAACCGTACTGCGGTATTCGGGGTGATACTGCGTGCCGACGAACCACGGATGGTTGTCGAGTTCGATGACTTCGACCAGATCCGTATCGGGATTGATGCCGACGGCATGCATTCCGGCGGCCTCGAATTCGTCGAGATAGTCGTTGTTGAACTCGTAACGGTGGCGATGTCGCTCCGAGATGGTAGTTGCATTGTAAGCCTTGCTGACCTTCGAGTGTGGGTCGAGGCAGCAGGGATATGCTCCCAGACGCATCGTACCGCCCTTTTCGGTGATGCCTTTCTGCTCCTCCATCAGGTCGATCACCGGATGGTCGGTCTGACACATTTCGCTGGAGTTTGCATCGGCATATCCGAGTACGTTGCGGGCGAACTCGATGACGGCGCACTGCATTCCGAGGCAGATTCCGAAGAACGGTATCTTGTTTTCGCGGGCGTACTGTACGGCTATGAGTTTGCCTTCGATACCGCGGCTTCCGAATCCAGGGGCGACGAGTATTCCGCTCATCTGGCCGAGCATTTCGTCAACGGTGGCGGGGGTCACCTTTTCGGAGTTCACGTAGTGCAGTTTGACCTTGCAGTCGTTGACGGCGCCGGCGTGGATGAATGATTCGGAGATCGACTTGTAGGCATCGGGCAGCTCGGTATATTTGCCGACCAGAGCTATGTCGACACGTTTCGAGGGGTTCTTGACCTTGTCGACGAATGTTTTCCAGCCCTCCATGTCGGGTTCCTGATCGTAGGGCAGGTCGAGTTTTTCGAGGACAACCTCGTCGAGATGCTGTTCATGCATTTTGAGAGGCACCTCGTAGATTGTCGGCACGTCGATCGACTCGACCACGGCATGCGGGTCGACGTTGCAGAAGAGCGCCACCTTTCGGCGCATCTCGAGCGAAAGGTGGTGTTCGGTACGCAGGACGAGGATATCGGGCTGGAGACCGTTCTCGAGCAGCGCCTTGACCGAATGCTGCGTAGGCTTTGTCTTGAGTTCGCCGCTGGCCGACATGTACGGGATGAGTGTCAGGTGCACCAGAACCGTATTGTGGTATCCGAGCGAGTAGCGCAGCTGACGCACGGCCTCGATGAACGGCAGCGATTCGATGTCGCCGACCGTACCGCCGATTTCGGTGACGATGACGTCATAGATCTTCTTTGCGGCGAGCAGCTGTATGCGTCGTTTGATTTCGTCGGTAATGTGCGGGATGACCTGAACGGTCTTTCCGAGATATTCGCCCTTACGCTCCTTGTTTATAACGCTCTGGTATATTTTTCCGGTTGTGACGTTGTTGGCCTTCGAGGTGGCTATCGAGGTGAACCGTTCGTAATGGCCCAGGTCGAGGTCGGTTTCTGTACCGTCGTCGGTGACATAGCATTCACCGTGTTCGTACGGGTTGAGCGTACCGGGGTCTACGTTGATGTACGGGTCGAGTTTCTGTATGGTCACCGAATAGCCGCGGGCCTGAAGCAGCCGGGCGATGGACGACGAAATGATGCCTTTGCCCAGTGATGAGACCACGCCTCCGGTCACAAAGATGTATTTGGGTTTTGTCACTACCGTTTTGCTCATTGTAATGTATGGTTTATTCTGTATGTTGTCGTAATGTTTTCGTTAAGAGAGTGTCGGCCGGCTATTTCTGTTCGGGCTGTTCCGGCTCCTGTGCCTGTTCCTGCTCCTGGCGGTCGATGAGTTTGACCTTCTCGATGGCTTCGGCCATGTCGGCTTTGGCCTTGGCGATCTTGGCCTGAACGTCCTGGATCATGGCCTCGGCGTTTTTCGAACGCGAGAAGAAGCCGATGTTGTTTTCGAGCAGGGCGATGTCCGATTCGAGCTGGCGGACCTTGTTGTAGAGGCGTTCGCGCTCGGCGCGGAGGCGTTTGTCGCCCGATCCCTTGAGCGATGAGATCTTGTTGCGGAAACGGTCCATCGAGCGGTCGTGTTCCGATCCGCGCAGTGCGGCGAACATGGCATCGACAACCTCCTTGTACTCCTTCTGAAGGGCATCCTTCATCTTGATGGGCACGAACCCGATCTGGCTCCACTGGCGCTGGAACTCCTTGATGGCGTCGTAACCGCCCTCCTGAATGTCGCAGGCCTTCATTTTTTCGAGCAGTTCGCGTTTGCGTTCGAGGTTCTGGCCGTATTCGTTGTCGACCGACGAGAAGTGGGCGGCCTTGCGCTCGAAGAAGTGGTCGCAGGCGGCGCGGAACCGTTTCCAGATGGCATCCGAATAGCGGCGGGCGACGGCACCGGTCTCTTTCCAGCGTTTCTGGAGGGCGATCAGTTCGTCGGTAGTCTTCTTCCAGTCGTCGCTGTCCATGATTGCTTCGGCGGCCTCGCAGATCTCGGTCTTGACCTGGAGGTTGTGGTCCATTTCGGTCTTGAGCTGCGAGTAGAAATCGCGTTTGGCTGCGAAGAACTTGTCGCAGGCCGTGCGGAAACGCTCGTAGATCTGCGTATTCTCCTTTTTCGGTGCGAAACCTATGGTCTTCCAGACTTTCTGGATTTCGAGCAGCTGGTCATTGGCCTTGTTCCACTCCTTGCGCGAGGTGAGGATTTGCTGCGAAAGCTCTTCGGTCTTGACGCAGAGTTCGCGTTTGAGCTCGAGGTTTTTCTGCTGTTCGGCCTTGAGCTGTTCGAAATACTCCTGATGCTGCTTGTTTATGCGCGAGCTGGCCTGTTTGAAGCGCTCCCAGAGAGCCTCCTTGTATTCGTTGGCTACGGGGCCCGTTTCGCGCCACTCGTCGTGGAGTTTCTGCAGCTTGCGGAAGGCCGTGACGATCGAAGGTTCGAGTATGAGGGCTTCGGCCTGTTCGCACAGCGAGGTCTTGATCTCATAGTTCTTCTTCAGGTCGAGGTCACGCAGCTCCTTGTTTATCTTGATGAAGTTGTAGAAGTTCTCGACATGCATGTTGTAGGTCTCCCACAGGTCCTTGACATTGGCCTGGGGGACAACGCCCGTATCGCGCCACTTCTGTTGCAGTTCGCGGAACTTGTTGAAGGTATGGTTGAGGGTTTCGTCGCTGTTGACCAGCTCCTTCAGCTCCTCGATGATTTGCAGTTTTATCTTGAGGTTCTCCTCCTTGGTACGTTCGAGATTTGCCATGAACTCGTCACGCTTCTTGCGGTAGCGCTGGAAGAGCTCCTTGAGGTTTGCTTCGTCGCCGTCCACGGCCGGAACGAAATCCTCCTCCTTGCCGCCCGTCTCGACGAACTCCTTGCGCTGGGCTTCGATCTCGGCGCGGCGCAGTTTGTAGAATGCCACTTTGATTGCCTCGGCCTGGGCGCGGAGGCTCTGTATGGGTTTTGTTTCGAGCAGCTGTGCGAAGATCTCGACCAGTTCCGGCTTCGATTTTCCGGTGAGGTCGGGCGTATCGTCGGCTGCAGCCTTCGGGTCGGCCGCCTTGGACTCTTCGGCCTCCTCCTCTTCGGGGGTTGCTTCGCCGAGGTCGATGCCTGCGTTTTCGGAAGCCAGCTGTGCCTCCTCGTCCGAGAAGTCTACCTTGACCTCTTCGGCCTTCTCTTCTTGGGGAGCCGGTTGTTCTGCGGCTGCGGGTTCGGCCGGACGGGCGGATTCGGAAACGGTTGCGGCTGCTTGTGCAGGGGATTCTGCTGCCGGTTGTTCTACGGTAGTTTGTTTCGCATCTTCAGCAATGCTGACGTGTTCCTCTGGAACAGACTGGTTCGGAATAACGGTATCCATACACTCAAAATGTTTAGGGTCTTGCTTGGCGGCCGGACCCGGCAAGGTGCGGCACAAGTAAGATAGTTTATCTTGCAAATGTAACTCTTTTATTTGTTACTGCAAAAATCGCGGCTCAAAAAACACCTCCATACGGACGTGTAATTCCGATTCGTGCGTTGCCGCGCTTCGGCGTGGGGCGTATGGGCGGGTGTCGGCGGGTATGCCGAGACGGATGGGTGATGGGGCGGCCGTTATGCTGCGGCGGTTAACGGTGCTCGTCAGCGGCTATTCGCGGAGTGTTGCCCCGGTCGGAAAGATGAAAATATCGGTCGATCGGGCAGCCGATTGCGTACACTTTCGGTTTTTCTGCGTATCTTTGTGGTTCGATAAGAATTATGGCAGATTACAGGAACATAAACATTCGCAACAAGCGTGCGACGTTCGACTACGAGATTCTCGAACAGTACACGGCCGGCATCGTGCTGGTTGGGACCGAGATCAAGTCGATCCGGCTGGGGAAGGCCTCGATGTCGGACAGCTACTGCTATTTCGACCGCGGTGAGCTGTGGATCCGCGGGGTGAACATCAACGAGTACAAGTGGGGCACCTACAACAACCACATCCCCAAGCGTGACCGCAAGCTGCTGCTGAACCGCCGCGAACTGGTGAAGCTGGAGCGGGCACTGCAGGACAAGGGGCTGACGGTTGTCGGGTTGCGGATGTTTCTCAACGAGCGCGGTCTGGCGAAGGTGGTCATAGGGTTGGCCCGCGGCCGCAAGAACTACGACAAGCGCGATTACATAAAGGACAAGGATGCCCGCCGCGAAATGGATCGGGCAATGAAACGATAAATCAGGAGTTATGGGATTGATACTTTGTATCGAAACTGGAACCGATGTCTGTTCGGTGGGGCTGGCCGAGGACGGGCAGTTGACGGCGTTGCGTGAGAGCGACGGCCGGGATCATGCCCGCAATGTTGCGGTGTATGTCGACGAGATGCTTCGTGAACGCAATCTCTCGACCAGGGAGCTCGACGCCGTGGCCGTCGGCAAGGGCCCGGGGTCATATACCGGTTTGCGCATCGGTGTATCGTTTGCCAAGGGGCTGTGCTACGGACTTGGGATTCCGCTGATTGCGGTCGGGTCGCTTGACTCGCTGGTCGAGGTGGCCATCGAGGACAACGAGGCCGGAATTGTAGATATCGATTCGATCGAAACGGCAACGCTCTGCCCGATGATCGACGCCCGCCGCATGGAGGTCTATACGCAGCTGTTCGACGGCCGCGGCGTGGCGAAAAGCGAGGTCGAGGCCAAGGTGATCGACGCTGAGAGCTTCAGGGATGAGATCGCTGCGGCCTCGGAGTTCGTGATCTTCGGCAACGGTGCCGCGAAGTGTGTCGGGACGATGCCGCCGTCGGTGAAGCTGATCGACGTCAAGCCGTCGGCACGCGGCATGGCACGTCTGGCGCAGCGGGCGCTGGACGAGGGCCGGACGGAGGATGTGGCCTATTTCGAGCCCTTCTATCTGAAGGATTTCGTGATCACGGTGTCAAAGAAAAAGATATTTTAGAGAGTCATGGGTTATCAGGAGGAGAAGCAGCGGCAGTTGGATTCGCGTTACATACGCATGGCGAAGATCTGGGCCGAAAATTCCTATTGTGTACGCCGGCAGGTGGGGGCGCTGATCGTCAAGGACAAGATGATCATTTCGGACGGTTACAACGGCACGCCGTCGGGATTCGAGAATGTCTGCGAGGACGAGGCGGGCAAGACCAAGCCGTATGTCCTGCACGCCGAGGCAAATGCCATAACGAAGGTGGCCAAGAGTGCCAACAACTGCGATGGCGCGACGCTTTACATCACGGCCTCGCCCTGTATCGAGTGTTCGAAGCTGATCATACAGGCCGGCATCAAACGTGTCGTCTATTGCGACGACTACCACTCCGACGATGGTCTTGCGCTGTTGCGGCGCGTGGGCATCGAGATCGTAAAGGTTGAGGTGTGATTCCGGCGGCAGGAATGCCGGCGGGTCGGGAATATTTCGTATATTTGTAGAAGGTGTGGCGTGCGCGGCGCGGCCCGTCGTGGGGGTGCCGATCTGTTTTGCAGCCACCGTTACTGTCAGGAGTTATGGATTTCAAACTGGTCTCCGAATATCAGCCTACGGGCGATCAGCCGGAAGCGATCGCCGAACTGGTGAGTTCGATCCGCAACCACAGCAAACATAATACGCTGTTGGGTGTTACGGGGTCGGGCAAGACATTTACGGTGGCCAACGTCATAGCCCACCTCAACCGCCCGACGCTGGTGCTGAGCCACAACAAGACCCTGGCGGCGCAGCTGTACGGCGAATTCAAGAACTTTTTTCCGGAGAATGCCGTCGAGTATTTCGTTTCGTATTACGACTACTACCAGCCCGAGGCCTACCTCCCATCTACGGATACATATATCGAGAAGGATCTCTCGATCAACGATGAGATCGAGAAGATGCGTCTGAGCGCCACGTCGGCACTTCTGAGCGGGCGCCGCGACGTCATTGTGGTTTCGAGCGTGTCGTGTCTCTACGGCATCGGCAATCCGGCCGATTTCCATGCCACGTCGATCGAAATCAAGGTCGGAGACGTGGCGAGCCGGAAGGTCTTCCTGTACCGGCTGGTGGAGGCTCTCTATACGCGTACTGAAAGCGTACTGTCGTCGGCGACGTTCCGTGTCAATGGTGATACGATAGATGTGATGCAGGCCTTCGGCGATACGACGCTGCGGGTGATGTTCTTCGACGACGAGATCGAACAGATCCAGCGCATAGATCCTGTAAGCGGACAGCGGCTCGAGACGCTCGACCGCGCGACGATCTTCCCGGCCAACCTCTTCGTGACGACCAAGGAGCGCATAGCTTCGGCAGTGAAGCAGATACAGCTCGATCTGGGCAAGCGGATCACCTTTTTCGAGAATGCCGGCCGCAATGTCGAGGCCCAGCGCATCAAGCAGCGTGTCGAGTACGACCTCGAGATGATCAAGGAGCTGGGATACTGCTCCGGCATCGAGAACTATTCGCGCTATTTCGACGGCCGCAGCGAGGGGAGCCGCCCCTTCTGCCTGCTCGATTACTTCCCGTCGGACTACCTGATGGTGATCGACGAGAGCCATGTCACCCTGCCGCAGGTGCGGGCCATGTATGGCGGCGACCGTGCCCGCAAGGTCAACCTTGTCGAATACGGTTTCCGGCTTCCGGCGGCGATCGACAACCGTCCGCTGCGGTTCGACGAGTTCGAGCAGCTGATGGGGACGACGATCTACGTGAGCGCCACGCCGGCTGACTACGAACTGATCAAGAGCGAGGGTGCGGTAGTGGAGCAGCTGATCCGGCCGACGGGGCTTGTCGACCCGCCGCTTCAGGTGAAGGTGACCGATAACCAGATCGACGACCTGCTGGAGGAGATCGACGCCCGGGTGCGCCGCGGCGACAAGGTACTCGTTACGACGCTTACGAAGCGTATGGCCGAGGAGCTGTCGCGATATTTCGACCGCGTAGGGGTGCGCAACCGCTACATCCACTCCGATATCGAGACGCTCGAAAGGGTTCAGATATTGGACGACCTGCGGGCGGGGAGTTTTGATGTGCTGGTCGGGGTGAACCTGCTTCGTGAGGGGCTTGACCTGCCGGAGGTGGCATTGGTTGCGATCATGGATGCCGACAAGGAGGGTTTCCTGCGCAACGTGCGTTCGATCACGCAGATCGCAGGCCGTGCGGCGCGGCACACCCAGGGAACGGTGATCATGTATGCCGAGAAGTGTACCGATTCGATGCGTATGGCCATCGAGGAGAGCAACCGCCGCCGCGAGAAGCAGCTTTCGTACAATATCGAGCACCATCGTCTGCCGCGGCAGGCGATGAAGAGCGGTTCGGGCCACAATGAACTGCTTGAGACGGCAGCAGTGGCACAGTCGGCGGGCGGAGTGCGTTACGACGTATTGGGGTCGGAGCAGACGGCGATAGCGGCGGATGTTTCGGCTGAGTACGGGACGGCACCGGCGGATCTGGAACGTGCCGTGGCCGAGGAGCGCGAGGCGATGGAGAATGCGGCGCGGGAGTTGGATTTCATGACGGCGGCCCGCCATCGCGACCGGATGTACGAATTGCAGAAACGTCTCGAGGAGGTGCGCAAACGATGAAGCCGTCCGAATACATAGGTCGTGCAATAGACCTGTTCTATATCGCTCCGCTGCGACGTTGGATTCCGCACGACATGTTCCGTTACGGGGCCTGCGGTGCCTTCAACATGGCGCTCGATCTGGTATTGTATTATCTGATCTACCACTTCGTCATAGCCGAACGGTTTGTCAACCTGGGAGTCGTTACCGTCTCGCCGCACATAGCTTCGCTGTGCATCGTCTTCCCAATTACCTTCTTCAACGGCTTCTGGCTCAACCGCAATGTCGCGTTCCGGCGCTCGGAGGTGCCGCGCGGACGCCAGTTGTGGCGCTATGCACTGTCGGTCGTGGGGGCGATCCTGCTCAACTACGTCTCGATGAAGGTGCTGGTAGAGCAGGTCGGCATGTGGGCCACGCCGGCAAAGGCCGTTACTACCGTCATCTCGGTTTGTTACAGCTATCTGGCGGCACGCTATTACACGTTCCGGATTACGGAGCAGCAATAATTTGACGAACCGGCCATCCGCTTAGAGTTTTTTTGAGTATCTTTGTACGATTATGATCGATCGTGCCACCATAGACCGTATTTATGCCGCGGCCGACATCGTGGATGTCATCAGCGACTACGTGACGCTCCGCAAGAAGGGCGCCAACTATCAGGCATGCTGTCCGTTCCACAACGAGAAGACCCCGTCGTTCATTGTTTCGCCCGCCAAGGGTGTGTTCAAATGCTTCGGGTGCGGAAAGGGGGGCAATGCCATTACGTTCGTGATGGAGCACGAGAACATGAGCTATGTCGAGGCGCTGAAGACCGTCGCCAGGAAGTACGGCATCGAGGTCGAGGATCGCGAGATGAGCGAGGAGGACCGCCGCCGCAATGACGACCGCGAAAGCATGATGGCCGTGAACGGCTATGCGGCGGAGTATTTCCGTGAGACGATGCACCAGACGGACGAAGGGCGTAGTGTCGGGTTGAGTTACCTGCGGGGCCGAGGGGTTTCGGATGCGATGATTACGCGGTTCCAGCTGGGATACTGTCCGGCGGCGGGCGACCGCTTTACGCGCACGGCGCTCTCGAAGGGATACAAGGAGCAGTTCCTGACGGCCACGGGACTCACCATCAAGCGCGAAAACGGATCGTACTATGACCGTTTCTGCGGGCGTGTTATTTTCCCGATCCACAGTGTGAGCGGCCGGGTGGTGGCATTCGGCGGCCGCACGATGCGCACCGACAAGAATACGGCCAAGTATGTCAACTCGCCCGAGAGCGAGGTCTACAGCAAGAAAACCGTCCTGTACGGGCTATTTTTCGCCAAGAAGGCCATACAGCAGGCCGACTGTGCGATTCTGGTGGAGGGGTATCTGGATGTGATTTCGATGCATCAGGCCGGTGTCGAGAATGTCGTGGCATCGTCCGGAACCTCGCTGACCGTCGAGCAGATACAGCTGATCAAACGCTTTACCAGGAACGTTACGGTGATCTACGACGGCGATTCGGCCGGCATCAAGGCCTCGCTGCGCGGTATCGACATGATCCTGCGCGAGGGGCTGAACGTACGTGTGGTGCGGCTGCCCGAGGAGGATGACCCCGATACCTTTGCACGGAGCCATACCTCGGAGGAGTTGCGTGAGTATATCCGCACGAACGAACGCGATTTCATATCGTTCAAGGCCGAACTTCTGATGGGTGAGGCTGCGGGCGACCCGATCAAGCGGGCGGGGCTCATCACGGAGATGGTTTCGTCGATCGCCCAGATACCCGATCCGATACCGCGGGCAGTCTATGTCAAGGAGTGCGCCGAGATGATGGGTATCGACGAGCAGGTGTTGCTCGGTGAGGTTGCACGGCGGCGTCTGCGTCCCGAGGAGAACCGCGAGGCGAGCGAATTCATCCGCCGTCAGCAGCGGTTGATGCGCGAACAGCAGCAGGCGACGGTCACCGAACCCACTGCAACCTTGTCGACGGTTGACGGCGGCAGCGGCATGGAGGCTCTTGAACGTGAACTGTCGAAATATCTGATCAAGTACGGACATTGTAATTTCGACTACAGGGAGGGGCGCGGTGAGGTTGTCTCGATCAATGTGGCCGACACGATCATCTCGGAACTGAACCGAAACGGGTTGGAGTTCGTCAATCCGGTTTACCACGAGATCCTGCGCACCTACAAGCAGTTGCACGAGGAGTTGGGCAGCGGGGTCGAGGTGCCGCAGCACTACTTTGTCAACCATTCCGATCCGGCGGTATGTACGGCGGCGGTTGATCTGCTTACCTCCGAGGACAACTATGTTGCCAGCCGGTTGTGGGAGTTGCACGATGTGAATGTCACGAGCGAGCAGGAGCGGCTTTCGGTGGCGGTTTCGCGGGCAATAATACTCTA
>OLXC01000642.1_pt1 | contig 12351 bp, 9 predicted proteins | sample 1673851 | NCBI WGS metagenome assembly OLXC01 (sample SAMEA103958130, study PRJEB25191) | human gut metagenome | biome: human-associated habitat [ENVO:00009003]; feature: intestine environment [ENVO:2100002]; material: feces | place: Germany | collected 2013/2015
TTATCTCGCCGTCACAAGCCGAGGCTTGACCACTATTAGTTTATTGCCTAAAATAATCTACGGCTGTAACCCTAATCGTGCACGCTCGGGTGCCAAAAACACTACGTGCCTTGGGAATTGGATTTTTTCGATTATTTCGGGTGATAGTGAGCGAGAGTGTACCCACGTGGTGGGGCTTGTACGGTTAGTGTCGCTTCCCCTACTTACGGCTTTGCCGCGGAAAAGGACATTCCCAAGGTTGTTAGTGATGGCGAAATTAACCCTAAAAATTTTTTGTAAAAACAGCACTCAAAAGGTTGACTTGGAAGGGTTTATTTCGTATAATGTGTAGCACACTACGCTTTTGCGTAGCAGGCTACACATTTTTTATTTTGCTGTCTGACAAAATACAGAAAAGGGGGCAGGTGCAGCCGACTGCCCTACGGAGAAACAAATGCAAAACAAAACAATTGTCGGCACGATTAAGTATATTTCCGACAAGGTGCGGCAAAAAGCCGACAACAATCTGAAAGACCACAACCTTACGTTGTCGCAGGTAAGGGTGCTGCGTTTTCTTACTTGCGTCGGCGGCAGTTGCAGCCAGAAGGAAATAGAGGACTACCTGCAGGTGTCGCACCCTACGGTGGTAGGGATAGTGTCGCGCATGGAACAAAGCGGTTTTTTGCAAACCGTCGTGTGCAGCAAGGACAAACGCAACAAAATCGTGACCATGACAGACAAAGGCAACAATATGTCGTTGGATTTGCGCCGCTACATGGAACAATACGAGCAGGACGTACTGCGCGGGTTGACCGACGACGACAAAGTGCGCCTTGCGGAATTGCTTGACAAAATAGCCTGCAATCTTCGCGACGAGCAAAGTAACAATTAAGGTGAAGTATGATAAAGAAATTACTTAAACAAGCAAAAGGGTACGAATTACAGTCGATACTTACGGTAATTTTCGTACTGTTGGAAACGGCACTGGAAGTAATTCTGCCGCTGTTTATGTCCAATATTCTCAACTCGATGCAGTTGTACGCAACTCAGCAACTGCTGACAAGCCGCATTACCTATCTCGACTGGTCGACATTTACAATTGCCACGCTTGCCGGCAGTGAAGCCGCAGGCGTTGCCGTAACGGCGGACGCAATGCGCAACATAGTAATTACCTACGGCGTGCTGATGGTGTTGTCGGCTGTGTGCAGTCTTACGCTGGGCAGCCTTGCGGGCAAATTCTGTGCAGACGCAGGCGCAGGCTTCAGCAAAAACGTGCGTAAAGCGTTGTTCGGCAAAATTCAGGACTTCAGTTTCAGCAATGTTGACAAATTCAGCACGGCAAGCCTTGTTACGCGCAGCACGACCGACGTAAACAACGCTCAACAGGCGTTTATGATAATTATCCGTACCGTAATCCGCGCGCCGGCAATGCTGATTTTTTCGGCAGTGATGGCTTTCGTGACGGAACCGGGCATGGCGTGGATTTTCCTCGTTGCGATTCCGCTTCTCGGCGCGGGTATGGCGTTTATTTCCATGCGCGTACATCCGCTGTTCAAACGCATGCTGAAAAAGTACGACCGGATGAACGCCCTTGTGCAGGAAGACCTTGTTGCAATCCGTGTGGTGAAGGCGTTTGTGCGTGAGGATTACGAAGAGAGCAAGTACTGCAACGCAACCGAAGAGGTGCGTCAGACCCAGTACGCCGCCGAAAAGTTTATGGTACTGATGAACCCCGTGGTAAACGTGGTCGTGTACGGCACGATTATCGCCCTGCTTATCGTGGGCGGCGTGGACATCGTAGGCGGTCGCATCCAGGGCGGCACGCTGACGGCAATGATGAGTTACTGCTCGCAGATTTTGTCGTCAGTCATGATGATTTGCTTCGTGGCGGTGCAGTTGGTGCTTTCGCGCGCGTCCCTCGACCGTATTTACGAAGTGCTTGAAACGGAACCCGACATCGAAGGCGCGGCAAGCGACCTGACCGTCGCGGACGGCAGCGTCGTGTTTGACCACGTAAACTTCAGCTACAGCAACAACAAGGACAACCTGACTCTCGAGGACATCAACCTTGACATCAAGTCGGGCGAAACGGTAGGCATAATCGGCGGCACAGGCGACGGCAAAAGCAGCCTTGTGCAACTTATTCCGCGTTTTTACGACGTGCTGGGCGGAGCGGTAATTGTCGGCGGTCACAACGTAAAAGATTACAGCTTGTACAACCTGCGCGAAGGAGTGTCGATGGTACTGCAAAAGAACGTGTTGTTCAGCGGGACAATCCGCGAAAACCTGCTGTGGGGCAACGAGCACGCCACCGACGAACAGATTGCCGAAGCGTGCAAGGCTGCATGCGCGGACGAATTTATAAACGGTTTCCCCGATGGCTACGAAACCGACCTCGGACAGGGCGGCGTAAACGTCAGCGGCGGACAAAAGCAGCGTCTGTGTATTGCGCGCGCACTGCTTAAAAAGCCCAAAATAATGATTCTGGACGACAGCACCAGCGCGGTGGACACGGCAACCGATGCCAAAATCCGCGCGGGACTGAAGCAGTTGGACAAAAACATGACCACGATTATCATTGCGCAGCGTATTTCTTCCGTTGCGGAATGCGACAAAATCATCGTGCTGGACGACGGCAAAATCAATGCTGTCGGCACGCACGACCAACTTATGCAAAACTGTGAAATTTATCGCGAGGTTTACAACTCGCAACAAAAGGGTCAGGACGACTCCGTGAACAGCGAAGGAGGTGAAAACTGATGCCGGGACCTAACAGAAAAATGACCGCGCACCGCCCTAAAAACCTTAAGGGTACAACGCTGCGCATACTTAGTTACCTCAAACCCTTCAAGTGGCGTATGATACTGGTAGTAGTGCTCATCGCCCTTGCAGCCGCCTGCAACATCGCAGGTACGTACATTCTGTCGCCGCTTCTTTCAGGGCTTCCCGCAACAAGTGCGGACGTCGGCACTAAGTTTACGGGAATCGAGTTTCTGGACAACCTTGCAATACCCACCTCTCCCGACGGCGCGGTAAACACCGCAAACAAACTTACCTTCCTTGCAATCATGGTTGGCGCAATTGCGGCGGTGTACCTTGTCAACACCGTGTGCGTGTGGGTTGACAACAAATTGCTTGTCAAAATTTCCACCGAAACGATGAAGCGAATGCGTGACGAACTGTTTACGCACATGCAGACGTTGCCTATCAAGGTGTTTGACACCACGACGCACGGCGAATTGATGAGCCGCTACACCAACGATATCGACATGATAAACGAGTTTCTGGCTCGTTGCGTGCCGCAAATGATAAGTAGCGTACTGACAATCCTCGGCGTGTTTGCCGTAATGCTTGCGCTCAACTGGCAGTTGACGCTGGTAATGATTGTTATGCTGCTGCTTATGGGACTTGTCGTCAAGGTTGTCGGCGGCAAAAGCAAAAACAACTTTGTCGCGCAACAGGTTGCCGTGGGCAAACTTAACGGATACATCGAAGAAATGGTGGAAGGACAAAAAGTCGTCAAGGCGTTCAACCACGAAGCAAAAACAATCGAAGGCTTTGACGCAATCAACGACAACTGGCAACACGTGTCGGCAAAGGCAAACGCCTACGCCAACATTCTGGGACCTATTGTCAACAACCTGAGCCACTTCTTTTACGCGGGCATTGCCGTAATCGGCGCGGTAATCGCGTTGCAGTCGGATGACAAACTGAAGTTTGTCGGTATAATTGCGGCGTTTCTGCTGTACATCCGCAAGATTACCATGCCAATTCAGCAAATTTCGCAACAAATCAACCTGCTGTTTATGGCGGTGGCAGGGGGTGAACGCGTGTTTGCGCTTCTGGACACCCCGTCGGAAGTTGACGACGGCTACGTTATGCTTGTAAACGCCGACATCGACGGCGACGGCAACATTACCGAAAGCGAAACCCGCACAGGGCGTTGGGCGTGGAAACATCCGCACCATGACGGAACGGTTACCTATACGGAACTGAAAGGCGACGTGCGCTTCGAGGACGTGACATTCGGCTACGACGAAAACAAGACGGTGCTGTACGACGTGTCGCTGTATGCAAAGCCGGGACAAAAGATTGCTTTTGTAGGCAGCACGGGCGCAGGCAAAACGACAATAACCAACCTTATCAACCGCTTTTACGACGTGCCGGACGGCAAAATCCGCTACGACGGAATAAACATCAACAAGATTAAGAAAGCAGACTTGCGCAGATCTCTCGGAATGGTGCTTCAGGACACCCACCTGTTTACCGGAACCGTAATGGACAACATACGCTACGGCAGACTGGACGCCACCGACGAAGAGTGTATTGCCGCGGCAAAATCGGCAAATGCGCACCAGTTTATCAAACACTTGCCCGAAGGCTACAACACGGTGCTTACGCGCGACGGCGAAAACCTGTCGCAGGGTCAACGCCAGCTTATTGCAATTGCACGCGCAGCCGTTGCTGATCCGCCGGTGCTTATCCTGGACGAGGCAACGAGCAGTATCGACACCCGTACCGAATGGCTGATTGAAAAGGGTATGGACGCGCTTATGGAAGGTCGCACGGTGTTTGTAATCGCGCACAGACTCAGCACGGTACGCAACAGCGACGCCATCATGGTGCTGGAACACGGACGTATCATCGAACGCGGCAGCCACGACGACCTTATTGCACAACGCGGCAAGTACTACCAACTGTACACGGGTATGTTTGAGCTCAGTTGATGAAGTGTAGTGGTGTTCGGCAGCCTGCACTGTAATAAAAAAATCGATACGTATAGTGATTTTGAATACAAAAAACAGAGAATAAATATAAAAACGAGGACTTTTCCGTGTGGAAAAATCCTCGTTTTTTTTGTAGATTTATGTTTTCGGTTGTGTTGCATATGTCGGGGAAAGCGGTTTTGTTTCCGACAGCATTTACACAAGCCTTGTCGGCAAGAAAATCTTATGTGACAAATTTGTCTGTGTATTTGCAGACGGTGCTGTATCTGAATTACGTTTCTGTCGGTTTGTTTGCAGTTACTTCTTTGCCGAATTGCGCAAACGCTCTTTACTAAAAAGCATTTTTGTGTTATAATAAGCGCAGACAACAGAACTGCATTGCCGTTCGGGACGGAAATTTTTTGCGGCAGTGCGGTAAAACCGCCTCACAAATATTATTGGTGATGACGTCACACCCCATGTTTTGCAAATGAGTGTGCGGAAAACGGCGGAAAACGAAAATTTTGACGTAGTGGTTTTGCGATACAAGTGTAGAAAAATTATGAAAGTAAACGATATTGTAGATTTTGTCGCCGAGGACTACGGCAATGCCGAAACGGTAGGCGTTGCCGGCGGCGTAACGGTGTTTGTGCCGTTTCTGTGCGTCGGCGAACGGGCAAAAGTAAAAATAAACCATGTAAAGGGCAAAGTTGCCTACGGCGACGTAGTGACGGTTGTCGAACGCTCGCCGAAGCGCGAAGAACCGCGTTGCCCCTACTACGGCGTTTGCGGCGGTTGTTCGCTCATGCACATGAAGTACGCCGAGCAGTTGTCCTTTAAGCAACGCAAGGTGCAGCGAAACCTTACCAAAATCGGCAAACTGGACGGAGTGGCGGTGGAACGTTGCGTACCGTCGCCGCATGTGTTTGCCTATCGCAACAAACTTAGTCTGCCTGTGTCGGGGACTGTCGGCAACGTAAAGATAGGTATGTACAAACGCGGCACCCACGAAGTAGTTGACATGAACAACTGTCTGTTGGGCGGTTTGTGGAGTAAGAAATTGGTGGAGCTGTTTCGCGACTACCTTAACCAAAACGAAATTGCCCCCTACGACGAAAAAACGTTTGGCGGCGAGGTGCGACATATTGTTGCAAGGTACATTGACGGACAACTGCTGGCAGTTGTCGTCAGCAACGGCGAGTTTGCCCATGATTTGACGGAATTTTACGATACGTTGTCGAAAAACTTTGACAAAGTAGGGCTTTTCGTCAACATAAACAGCGGTAAAAACAACGTTATTCTTGGTAAAATCACCCGCCACATTGCTGGACTTCGATATATCGAAAGCACTCACCTCGGCACGACGTTCCGTCTGCGCCCCGACAGTTTCTTCCAGGTGAACAACGAAGTGAAAAACGCCATTTACACGCAAGTGAGACAGATGATTGACGTTGCCGACACCGAAGTGCTGGTTGACTGTTTTTCCGGAGTCGGAGTGCTTACCAACGTGCTTTGCAGTGATGCTTACGACACGTATGCCGTCGAAATCGTGCCGTCCGCCGTCAAAGACGCCGACGAAATGGCTGCGCTCAACCACAGCCCGAGACTTACAAACATACTTGGCGACGCCAACGAAGTTTTGCCTCGGCTTACCGCGCAAAACGCAGGAAAGCGTATGACCCTGGTGGTGGATCCGCCTCGTAAAGGACTGGGCGAGGGCATTTGCAACACGATTTGCAAGGCAAATTTCAACAACGTAGCCTACATTTCGTGCGATTCGGCAACTCTCGCGCGTGACCTGTCAATGCTTACATCGCGCTTTGAAGTGTTGTCGGCAACCCCCTACGACATGTTTCCAAACACCGACCAGGTGGAAACGGTGGTGCTGCTCGCCCGTAAAGCGTAGTGACAATAAATGCCTGCTACGTCCATGCAGTCGAATTGTTTTGCCGTGATTTTGAGCGGCAGATAAAATTAACAGCGGCTGTCCGAAAACGGACAGCCCGAAGGAGAAAATTATGCTTGAATTTAAGTATGATACGCAACTTTTGCTTGAAGGCACCAACCTCAGCGACCAAAAAATAATCGACTACATCAACGCCAACCTCAATGGCGACTGTCTTCTTGTTGTCGGCGACGACGAACTCATCAAACTGCATTTTCACACCAACGAACCCTGGAAGGTACTGGAATACTGCGCTTCCCTCGGCGAAATTTACGACATAGTAATCGAAGATATGGAACGTCAGGCAAAGGGGCTTCAGGGCTGAACCAAACGCGAGGTTTAGACGTATGTCAATTGCTGTTCACTGCAAACAAAACGAAAATTTTAACGTGCTGTGTTCTTCGGGCGGCAGGGCTTTTTTGTCGCGCTACGTAGCGGAAAGGTGTGACGTTTGCCCCTTTTATCCAGTACACAGACATGAGGAACTGGAAGTCGTCCTGGTTTGCGACGGCACGCTTACCGTGTGTTGCGACGGCGTAAATTACACCGCAACAAAAGGAGATGTGTGCGTGTTTCCGCCGTTCAGTATGCACGCTTTCTGTGCTTTAAGCAGTCAAAGCGTCACTTTGCACGCGGTATTGCTCAATTTCCGTCTTGCGTCAAACAGTCGGGACTTTGTCGGCGTCGACAGGTATGCGGCATTTTTCAACGGCAGTGCGCCCGCCTGTCATATGCACGGTGACAACGCCGACGAAATAGGCGCAACGATAAATGCTTTGTTCGGCGCGCGCACAAATTCCGACGAAACAGCCGTTGAAGTAGGCAATCTGCTTGCATTGCTTCAATCGCACGCCACAGTCGGCTCGCCGAGCATTACCGACCGCAAACGCACCCATGCCGCACGACAGGCAATCGATTACGTCGCGGCAACCCTTCCCGGCAGGGTAGAGGTCGCCGACGTAGCCGGGCACTGCGGTTACAGCGAGTTTTATCTTATGAAATTGTTCAAGGCGTTTACGGGTTTTTCCGTCATCGATTACGCCAACCGTCTGCGGCTGTTTAATGCCGAAAGGATGCTTTCGAGCGGCAATCGCGCGGTGTGCGACATTGCACGGGCAGTGGGCTTTGAGAACATAAGTTACTTCAACAGGCAGTTTTTGCGCCTGTACGGAATGACTCCGACGGAATTTCGCGACGGCTTGACGCAAACGATTGACTGAACGTCGCTTTGGGTGTTATAATCAAACAAAAAGCACTCGTCTGCAAAATTGCTTTCGTGTGCAACATGTTCGTGTGGCTCAGTAGAATGTAGCACCAACATCCCAAGGCGCGGACTTGACCTGTAAAAACCGCAATATGTTCTATTTTGACGGTATGCGTCAAGATATATTGTGTTCAATGTCATTTCGGTGTAGTTTTGACAGGGTTTTCAATGCGTTGACTATCTTTCGGGTTGCTGAATTTCTTTTGTTCAAGCAACTTCAAATCATTGATTTTTCGGTCAATCAGAGTACAATAAAAGAAATGTCGGATTAGCTCAGTTGGATATGAGCGTGCGCCTCCTAAGCGCAAGGCCCCCGGTTCGAGCCCGGGATCCGACGCCACTTCCGTTAGGAATCGCATCGACCGATACGATTCCTTTTATTTATGCCCAACACAAAAAAAATAGCCGAGAGCTTCGATACTCCCGGCTATTATAATGTCTGTTTCATAATTTTTCGCGTTTCTTTTCTGAGCCTTCTTTGGCTCTACGTTCGATCTCTTTTTCCATTTCGCGGTAGTTTATAATCCATATTCTTCCGTGCAGAAACTTAGATGCGTTATCCGAATTGATAAGCCAAGCGTCGCCAAATTTACAACAGCAACAACGAAAGGCAATAAAACATGAAATCTTTACTTTTATTCTTGAATATCTTTACTTTTTGCTTTTATTGTGGTATAATAAGTAAAGAAATCAGGAGGTAGTTATGTATTCTTATAAGCCATTAGAAAATAAACTCAAGAAATTGGATTTAACTAAGTCTGACTTAACTACTCAACTCGGTATTTCATCCAGAACTGTTGCCAAAATATCAAAGGGCGAGAAAATTGCCAATAATGTGCTTGTTAAGATAGCGGATTTCTTGCATTGCAATCCTGACGATTTGTTCAGAGAAGTTTGCGATAATCACATTCTGCAAATTTTGCGTGAAGAAAAAGAAGCTAAGATTTCAGGCGGACTTTATCATGAATTACAGGTCAGAATGACTTATAACTCTAATCACATCGAAGGTTCTAAACTTACGGAAGATCAAACGAGGTTAATTTTCGAAACAAGAACGATTGATGTCGGCGACGGTATTCCTGTTGACGATATTATCGAAACAAGCAATCACTTCCGAGCAATCGATTACGTAATCGATAAGGCATTAGAGCCTTTGAGCGAAAATATTATCAAGCATCTTCATTTGCTATTGAAACAAGGAACCATGGATTCATCTCTCGATTGGTTTGCCGTCGGAGATTATAAAAAGCGAGCAAATACCGTCGGCGGAAAAGAAACTTGCAAGCCGAGCGAAGTCCATAATGCGATGGATAAACTCGTTACGAATTTTAATTCTAAAAGTGATATAACCATCGACGATATTATTGAGCTTCATGCGGACTTCGAATATATTCACCCGTTCCAAGACGGAAACGGCAGAGTCGGCAGATTGATTGCTTTGAAAGAGTGCCTTAGATTTAATATAATTCCGTTTATTATAGAAGATTCCAAAAAGTCTTTCTATTATCGCGGGCTCGCAAACTGGAATCAAGAAAAAGGCTGGCTAAGAGATACTTGCCTTGACGGTCAAGACACATTCAAAAGAATTCTGAAAGTTCTTGATATTCATGCATAGAGTCGGAAAATTTTTTGAAATCGTGCTTGAAAAGTTGGTATTATGTTGGTATTGCAATGTCTGTTTCATAATTTGCCGTGTTTTTTTCGGTGCCTTTTTCAACTCGGCGTTCGGCTTTGTCGATTCGCGGCGGTTTGCAATACCCACGACAGAAGACAATAAAATATGGTTTGAATCATTTTCAAATTTCGTAAACACACGTAATGGTGTGGGAATCAGGCTTGATTTTTTGAGAAATTTATGGTAGGATATAAAAAATAAAACGCATCATATTAAGGTGCGCTAAGCTATTAACACCGAATAACCTGCAAAAAAAATGCAAGACACAGGCAAAAGGAGTTGACAAGGTATGACAAGTCTGCGACAATCATTGGCAAGTAAGCAAGCCGCAAGTCTGCCCTTTGGGACGAATATAACAGGGTTTTAACGCACTGCTGCATAGGCTAAACCTATGGGGCGGTGCGCTTTTGCTTTTGTAAGGAGCAAAAATACAACGTTATTACAAAGGCTTTAAGGCGCGTAAGCGACACGGAACATATCCCCCACAAAAATTAAAAGGAGATACGATTATGACACACAACAAGGCGAATAAATCAAAGATATTAGCACTTATACTCGGTCTTACGATGTGCATTTCACTTATGTTCGGCATTGTATTTGCAAGCCCCGTGGACACAGCGCGCGCTGAAGAGACAGATACGCGCATCGTAGTCAGCACGATTACCGCGACTTCAAATATTGATGACGTTGTGGGCTATATGAAAAGCGTTGTACGGCCGACTTTAGATATAACGGAAGGCTTACCGGTGAATTTAGGCACGCATCGGTGGAAAAAGTATGACGGAAGCGAATGGATATGGAGTGAAGACGATACATTCGTGGAAGGAAAGTATAGATACGAAGTTCAGATTCGTACCGACAACACGACACATGTGCTTGATAAAAACGGCGTAACGCTTACGGTAAATGGGGAAAATTGGACGGAAAAGGGAGAAAGTATTTGGATCGGAGACGATTATTCGTGGGATTGGTTTTATTCGAGAGAATATGAAATTACAAAACCGACCACGGTGGCAATAACCGACGAGCTTGTGCCCGTTACCGACCTTGAAAAAGTGTTCAACGACGCGGCGCAAGAGCCGACCTTTGGCGGAACGCTTGTCAGGGGCACCGACTTCGAAGTAAGTTATGCGGTAAAAGTGGGCGCAGGCGGCGCGTTGGACTTTAGCGAAAAGCCCGTTAATGCGGGTACTTACATTGTTACCGTCACGGGTAAGGGCGCGTACGAGGGCAGTTTCACCAAAGAATTTGTAATTGCAAAAGCAGGCGGACCGGCGGCTCCTATACTGAAAGGCTATGCGCCGACAACCGTTGGCGGAAGTGACGGCAAAATAACCGGCACGACCAAGGATATGGAGTATGACGTCGATTCGTTGTTTACAAATCCGAAGGACTGCTCGGACGGTGAAACCACCGGGTTTACCGAGGGTACATATTTTGTTCGTATTAAGGAAACCGACAATTACAAGGCGAGCGCAACTTTTGCGGTACAGGTTAGATTATACACCGTTACCGTGGAAGACGGCGCGGGCGAAAAAGTCACAAAACACAGAACAGACGACATTGTTACTATAACAGTTACCAAGCCTGCGGGCAAGGCGTTGAGTAAATGGGTGTTTTTTAACATTATCATTCCGGACGAAAAGAAAGAAACAATCACGTTTGAAATGCCCGACTGCGACGTCAGATTGGTCGCCGTGTTTGAAGATATTGAAGATACTGAATACAGAGTAACCGTCACAAACGGAACGGCGAGCGCGGCAACGGCAAAATATCAACAGGAAGTTACCGTAACGGCAAATGAGCCCGATGACGATGAGTATTTTGACAAGTGGGAAGTTACGGGACTTGACACCACGGGTATGGACTTGACAAAAACGGAAATTACTTTCAATATGCCTGCCGGAAACGTAACCTTTAAGGCAACATACTTGAGAGTTACAAAGTACGGTATAGTTATTGTGGACGGCACGAAAGACAAAGAAGTTGCAAAAGCCGGTGAAACCGTGGCTATAACCGCAAATCCTGCACCGACAGGAAAAGTCTTTGATAAATGGACTTGCGAAACGGCGGGCGTAACTATCGAGTTTGAAAGCGCGACAAGTCCTAAAACAACCTTTGTAATGCCTGCATGCGAAATCACAATCCAAGCGCATTTCAGAGATATTGACGCTGCTCCGTCTGTTGAAATCAAAGTTAGCGGTGGAACGGGCGCAGGAACGTATAAACAAGGCGACAGCGTAACCGTAACGGCAGAAGATAAAGAAGGTAAAGAGTTCAAAGGTTGGCAAGACGAAAACGGAGAAATTGTCAGCACAAACAAGAGTTATACCTTTACCGTAAACGGCGAAACAACCCTTACGGCTGTATATGAAGATAAGTCTTCGGGCGGTGGCGAAATCACCCCGCCTGCTAAAAAGGACGGACTTTCGGGCGGACAAATTGCAGGTATCGTAATCGGTTCGGTAGCGGTCGCAGGAATCGGCGGATTTGCCGTTCTGTGGTTTGCCGTCAAGAAAAAGACGTTTGAGGAATTGGGCGTGGCATTGAAGAAAGGCTTTACCGCAATCGGCAACTTCTTCAAAACTCTCGGAGCAAAAATCAAAGAGTTGTTTACCGGGAAGAAGTAATTTGCAGAATCAGGCAAAACCAGACAAAAGAAAAGAGGGAGCCCGGCTTCGGTCGGACTCTCTTTTGTCTGTTTCAGAATTGCGTTTTGCATCGGCGTGTATAAAACCGGTCGCCCGTCTTTCGATGTTTGTTTCGTTCTCTCGCACAATCT
>OLXC01000661.1_pt1 | contig 12201 bp, 8 predicted proteins | sample 1673851 | NCBI WGS metagenome assembly OLXC01 (sample SAMEA103958130, study PRJEB25191) | human gut metagenome | biome: human-associated habitat [ENVO:00009003]; feature: intestine environment [ENVO:2100002]; material: feces | place: Germany | collected 2013/2015
TAATTAGCCGCCGTCACACTCGCAAAAATTATTAGTGATGGCTAAATTAACCCTAATGTACTTCCAACAGCTGATTTATCGTTACAAATTGCAGATTATTTTTACATAGGGTTTGCTGTTTTATTGAAAAGTACTTGATTTTTGCATACGTATGTGTTTTTTTGTTACAAAAAATTTTTGCGTAAATGAGTAAATGCGTTCAATGTTATTTCGACGGGTTGTGTGCTATTCGCGTTCGCTTATTTGTTGCAACCAAGGTTTAATGTTGGCGAATATCAGAATACCAATAGACATACGAGCATTTTTCAACCGCCCTTTACACAAATAAGCACATTTCAAATTGACATAAAACAAAAAAAATTGCCTGCCGCACGGGCAGGCAAAGATTTATTAAGCGACAAATTAGGCACCAGCCTTAACACCGGCTTTAATAACACCGTTATCAAGGTAAATATTAGTCAATACACCATCAACAACTTTAACAAATTCCGTTACACCTGCAGGTGCATTTTCCATTGCTTCAGCAGCAAACTGACCGTTAGTTACTTGGAAATAAAAACCTTTGCTTTCAATTACAAACGTAGAACCATTCATTGTAATATTTGCTGCATTGTCAGCAAGGTATGCGGTGTAAGCATTCTTCGCTTCTTCCATAGCGGCGGTCTTGTTTGCGTTAGCAATTACATTGCTGAATGTAGGAATCAGAACGCCTGCCAAAATACCGATGACAGCAATTACGATTACAAGTTCGATGATCGTAAAGCCCTTTTTTGCCTTTCTGTTTTTCATTTTGTTTGTTCTCCTTTATTTGATTTTGCCTCGGGACGGCAAAACACAACCTTTGTAAATATTGCAAAATAAACAGTCTTTTGCAACTTTGCTTAATAATTCTACATCAATTATATGCAAAAGTCAATATAATACTTACTTTTTCAATGATTTTTTACTATGCATTTTTGCGAGTATGACGGCGGCTAATTATGCGTTAAACGACGTTCACTGTATCGCCAAATATTTTGTACAACATTTTGTAAGATTTTTGCCAATAATCTTTGACAAGTGCAAATTCATTTGCTATAATAGATAAGCACGTGAAGAAATTCACAACTTTATACATTATGTGCTGGCGTGGCTCAGTCGGTAGAGCAATTGATTCGTAATCAATAGGTCGGGGGTTCGATTCCCTTCGCCAGCACCATTTTTATATCTTGCAGACGTGGCTCAGTTGGGGCGACGCGTCAAACGAACACCACAGTGCGGTGTTCGTAGCCAAAGCCCACAAGAACTTGTTCGCAGGGCGGAAGAGCAATTGATTCGTAATATTTCGCTACGCTTCATGGCGTTCGCAACTACGTTGCTCGGCTGAGCAATAGGTCGGGGTTCGCTGCCCGAACGCAGTGAGGCTTGCCGAGGTTCACACGCAGTGGGATACGGCAAATTCCCTTCGCCAGCACCAAGAGAGAAGATTTTTACATCTTCTCTTTTTTTACTCTATTTTTATAAAATTTATTGTAAAGATTATTGTAAAAACTTGATTACTTCCTGCAAAAATGGTAAAATATATTAAACATTTTTAGCAAGTGACCTGTCGGCAACAAATGCACGCAAACTACACAGGTCACCGTTTGTCTGCAAGCAACGTAACAAAACCATCATTGTCGCCAATCAAATCGGTACAAATCTTTGTTTGCGCACCACTTGACAGCCACAACGTCACAAAACAGGGCAAAATAATGACTACTCAACAAATCGTAACAAAACTCAACGCACTCAAAAAGCAACAAGGGCTTACGCTTGCGCAACTGTCGCAAAAAAGCGGACTGGCACAGGGCACAATCAACAAAATCATGAGCGGCGCGCTGCAACGCATCAAGCCGGACAAACTTCAGGCACTGGCAACGGCACTCGGCGTGACGGTACAGTCACTGACCACCGACATACACACTGCCAAACGCAAAGGCGGTTTCGGTTTGGTGACAGTTGCCTGCATTTCGCCCGAGGTGCGTGTTGCCGACGTAAACTACAACGTACAACAAATTGCCGAGCAGGCGCGCATTGCCTACGCAAACGGCGTCAAACTTGCCGTATTCCCCGAGTTGTGCATAACGGGTTACAGTTGTGACGACTTGTTTTTTCAGCATACTTTGCGCCGCGCCGCCACTGACGGCTTGCAACAACTTGCCGCAATGCTTGCCGACATTGACATGCTGACCGTTGTCGGACTGCCGATGTCGTCGTCCAACGGGGCGATGTACAATGTTGCCGCAGTGCTTTTCCACGGGGAAGTGCTCGCCTTCGTGCCCAAAACAAACCTGCCCAACTACAACGAGTTTTACGAAAAGCGCGTATTTACGCCCGCGCAAAACTTTGTGGATTACGTCGAGTTTAACGGCAAACAGGTTCCGTTTGGCACCGACATCATTTTTGCCGACAAACTTTGTCCCGAGTTCCGCTTTGCCGTGGAAGTCTGCGAGGACATCTGGGTGAGCGACAGCCCGTCGGTGCGCCACGCCTACGCAGGGGCAAACCTGGTGCTCAACCTGTCCGCAAGCAACGAAACCATCGTCAAGCAGGACTATCGCCGTAAAATGGTGGAATTACAAAGCGGTATGACGGGCACGGTGTACGCCTACTGTTCCAGCGGACCGAGCGAGTCCACCACTTCGACGGTATTTTCGGGACACAACATCATTTGCGAAAACAGCCAGATTGTTGCCGAATCGCAACCGTTCACCACCGGCTACGCGCAGGCGCAGGTTGACCTCGGGTTCATCGGGAACGAACGCAGCCGTATGTGCCACGTACAGCAAGGCGGCTACCTGACGGTGGAATTCAGCCTGTCCGACGACGCCGAACCGACGAGAGTTTACGACCCGTCGCCCTTTGTGCCCACTGACAAGGAGCAATCCGACATTCGTTGCGAACGCGCCCTTGCAATACTTTCCAACGGACTTGCACGCCGCATAAAACACGTAAACGCACAAACGCTTGTCATAGGCGTAAGCGGCGGTACGGACAGTTCGCTGGCGTTGCTTACCGCGGTGCGCGCACTCAAAATTCTCGGGCGAGCCGCAAGCGACATTATTTCCGTCACGATGCCCTGTTTCGGCACGACGGAACGCACCCTCAACAATTCCATTGCGCTGGCAACGGTGCTTGGCACAACCGTGCGTAAAATCGACATCACCAAGTCCATAACGCAGCACCTTGCCGACATAGGACACGACATCGCCGTAACGGACACCACTTACGAAAACGCTCAGGCACGCGAACGCACGCAAGTGCTGATGGACATCGCCAACAAAACCAACGGACTGGTACTCGGTACCGGCGACATGTCGGAGTTGGCACTCGGCTGGGCAACCTTCAACGGCGACCAGATGTCAATGTACGGCGTAAATGCAGGCGTGCCAAAAACGCTTGTACGCGCACTGTTGCGTTACGAGGCGGCTCGTCTCGGCGGCGAAACGCGCAGGGTACTTCTGGACGTAATCGACACGCCCGTAAGCCCCGAACTGCTGCCGCCCGACCAAAGCGGCGCAATCAGGCAAGTGACGGAAGACCTTGTTGGACCATACGAGCTACACGACTACTTCTTGTTTATGATGATTCGCAAAGGTTTTGCACCGTCCAAAATTTACGCGCTGGCTCGCCTCAGTTTTGCAGGCGTTTACACCGACGAGGAAATTTACAAATGGCTGCGCAAGTTTGTGTGGCGATTCTTTACACAACAATTCAAGCGTAGTTGCTCGCCGGACAGCGTGCGCCTCGGCTCGGTGGACCTCAGCAAATACGGACACCGCATGCCCAGCGACGCCTGCTGCGACACGTGGCTCGCCGACCTCGACGAATATGTAAAAGAGTAAGAATTTGGGGATTTGTGGGGAAAAACCTTTTCTACGAAAAGTGTTTTTCCCCACACCCCTTTTCCAAAAGTTTGGAAAAAGTTGTTGAGTTGATAAAAAAAATACGTCACCCTGAGCGAAGAGTAAGCGCAGTCGTAAGGATCTCGCGGAAGCGCACCACTTGTCTACAATCAAGTCATTGCAATAAGCAGCAATAGCCTGACGGAACCCTTTCGGGGGATTGCCACGGTGCGACCAATACAGTCGCTACCTCGCAATGACGTATAACAACCTACAGCAATAATACAATTACGTCATCCGCATAACCGCCGACGAATGTGCCGCCGCAGGCAGGTTGATTTTTAAGTCAATTGCATGCTTGTTCATACAAATCAAACGAAAAATAAAACTATTCTACGAGAAACCGATTATATCGGGGCTTGCGATGCGTCACCATTAAGAAAACATTTCGCAGGAGCAGCGAAGGTTTAGAAACGCGTAGCGACGGCGCGGCTGGGAAGGCTGCCTGTCACAGGCAATATTGCTCGTCGCGAAGCGAGCATCAGGCGCTTTTCGTATGGTGACGCATCACAAACCCCTGCCACACCATTTTTACAAAGAAAACATACACAAGGAAAAATCAATATGAGAATGAGATACAAGAAACACCTCGAGGAACGCATGAGTGCCGTTTCCGACGTGTTGTTGCACCGCGAGGTGGAAGAATTTTACCGCATGACCGAGGAAGAGAAAAACTTTGTCGTCAATCCTGCCGACGTTTTCGGTAACAACAATCCGCTTTACCTTGAACTCGGGTGCGGCAAAGGCTCATTTGCCATACAGTCGGCGACATTGCACCACGACCGCAACTACATCGCGCTGGAAAAACTGAGTAACGTAATTGTCGTCGGTTGCGAGCAAGCGCAAAAAGCCGCACTGCCCAATTTGCGATTTCTCAATTGCCGCGCGGAAAATCTGCTGTACTACCTGCCCAAAAATTCCGTCACGGAAATCATTCTCAATTTCAGTTGCCCGTTCCCCAAAAAGACTTACGCCAACCGCCGCCTGACATCGCCAAACTACCTTGCAATCTACAAACAGTTGCTGACAGCAGACGGCATTATCCGTCAAAAAACAGACGATCGCCCGTTCTTCGACTATTCCGTAGAAACGCTGACGGCAAACGGCTGGGAAGTGTACGACATCGACTACAACCTGCCAGCCGACGCCGACGGCAACATCGTGACGGAATACGAATCCAAGTTCCGCGCTATCGGCAAACCGATTTACTCACTCAAGGCAAGGTTGCATAGCTGATTTAACGCAAAAAATCCTGCCACGACAAAACTCCGAAATCCATTCTCACACACCGCCGCAACGGTACAAAAAAACTTGCTAAGGCAATCAAATACACTCAAATGCCGTTCCCACGTTGCTGAAAGCACTACAACAAAAAAAAATCACATAAAAACCATATAAAAAGGGTATGTCCGCAGACATACCCTTGATTTTTGCTATTTTATTGTTCGTTGTCGCTTTTAATTGCCTTTGCGTACAATCACAAAAACACTGCTACGCGACAAATCGGCTTCCGTTACGCTTATTCAACGCCGTCAAGCAACTTTTTGATTTGTGCAATCAAGTCGTCCGACTCACCGTCGGTTTCGCTGCTTCTGATACCTTCCAGTTGGTCGATAAGGTCGCTGTCGTTGTTGGCGTTGTACTGACCGCGAGGTGCGTTTGCGGCAGGAGTTTCTTCAGTTGTCGCAGGTGCTGCTTCTTCGGCGGTCGGTTGTTCGGTAACGACGGGCGTTTCGCTTGCGGCGGGCTCGGTTGCAACAGCTTCGTTTGCGACAGACGTTGTTTCGGGAGCGAACTGTGCCGTTGTGCTGCGCAGACGTTCGATTTCACGAAGCAATGCGTCGGTCTGGTCTGCCTGTTCGGCAATGGTCGGTTCTTCCGTAGCGGCTGTTTCCTGCACGGGTGCTGCAGGTGCTTCCGTAGTTACGGTCTTGGGTGCGGTAGCCTTCTTTTTGGGTGCGACTTTCAACACTTCGATTGCTCCAAGGTCAACAAACTCGTTTACAAAGTTTCTGCTTGCCTCGTCGTGATTGTTGTCGGCGGCAACGATTGCCATACCCTTGTTGCGCAGATAACCATACAGGTACACCATGTCGGTGGGTTGAGCAAGGATACACACGGTATCTATTGCACGATTGCTGAGAACTGCGTCAACCGCGTCAACTACAATGCGATTGTCAAAGTTTTTACGGCCGCGACGCTTGGTGCGTGCAACACGACGTACGACAAAACCGTTAAGTTCGGCATGTTCGATTATTTTCCTGTGTTTACGTTCGCCTGCACCGTACACGGCACCAAAGACGATTTCGCCCATTTTGCCCAGTTGGTCGAGCACGCTTTCGTAGTGGTCGACGTTGAGGCCGAGGTTATCCACATCAATAAACAAAGCAATCTTTTTGTCGCGAAGCATATTTAACTACCTCCAGGATTTATCTCAAACATTATACATTATTTATTTCATTTTGTCTATACTTTCTTTGAAAATAAAACAAATATTGTTGGCAAAGACCTGAATCCTGACCGAAAAGTTTGCAGAAATAAGGCGAAATTGCACTGTCGGGCAGTCCGGTTTCGAAATAATTGTGGTAAACTTTCTTCAGCCATGTATCCACGGGGAACACATCGCCGTGCTGCAAACCGAACAAAAGTATGCAGTCTGCCACCTTTGGACCCACGCCTTTTACCTCAAGCAGACGTTTGCGAGCCGTTTCGGTGTCGACGTTTTTGAGAGCGGCAACGTCAAAATTGCAAATGCCCTGCGCCGCCTCGTACAAAAATTTGTCACGATAGCCTGCGCCCAGCGAACTGAAAAACGCCGCGTCTTTTGCCGCAAGTTGTTCTGCCGTCGGGAAGGCGTAACCGTACTTTGTAAGCGTGCCTGCGCCTTCGCACAGCCGCTCGACGATTTGCTGTATACGTTTAATATTGTTGTTTGCGGAAATCATAAAACAGAACAACATTTCCGTCGGATCCTGGCGCAAAATACGTATGCCTTTGCCGCACTCCGCCGCCTGTTTCATAAGGGGTGAAATTGCCGAAATGCGAGCGACCGTCTGCGAATAATCGGTGTCCAGCGCAAAGAAGTCGGCAAAGTACTCGCCCCATTCCGTCTGCACCGCAACCGTGTCGCCGTCGGTGTGCAGTTGGGCGTACTTATCGCCGCTAAAAACGCCGTAGTAACCTTCGCCCAGGTCATAGTAGCGAAAAATCTGTCCGCATTCCAACGTATCCTTGACGGAAAAGTATTCCGCAGGGTACGTAACCGCCACGGGTAATTGTTCTGTTGTATAAATTTTCTTTTGCATATTTGTTTTTATTAGTAAGGGGTTGTTTTTGCGGGGAAAGGAAAACTTTTTAGAAAAAGTTTTCCTTTCCCCGCACCCCTTTCCTTTCAAAAATTTTGAGGTATTTTTACGGGAAACTACCAAACGAAGTGTCCGTCTTTTTACTTGTTTTCTATTTGTCAATTCACCTGCCGATTAAGCACAGTTAATACCACTACTTGATTAACCACAACCTCACGAAGTGAGATTTCATCCGACTTGTCGGATTTCACCTTGCGCAGCAAGATTTCATTTGCCGCAAGGCAAATTTCATTGCGCGCACCATCTACATTATCAATAAAGTGCCTTTGTCCGCTTTGCCTTTACTGCCACTAATGCGCCCTTGACCATGAGGGGCGGGCGGTCGGGGTAGCGGCGCTGTGGGGGTATTCCATAAAGTGCTGACATTGAAAACGGCTATCTATCTGCTATCTGTAATTCAGACGTTGCTACAAATAATTGCAGACGAGCGGAACCCTTTCGGGGGATTGCCACGGCGCGACAAATACTGTCGCTTCTCGCAATGACATAATTTGAAAAAGGCTTTATATAGTCTATTTCAAAATTCGTACCGCCGAAGTTGGTACATTAGAAGTATGCAAACAAGTCGCAAACGGTTAGCAAGCATTATCGGGTGTGGCGAGGTGTTGCCAATTAGGGACATCACCGCGAGCCTGTGGCTGGGAAGCGTACCTACCACTAAACCCTAATGGGCGAAGCGGCGCGAGGCATCAGCCGCTCCCATATTGGCAATTCCTCGCCAGGGCCCCATACACACACCATCGCACTTCGGCGCCCTTTTACAGTGGGTGCACGACCCGTGCCTTCGGCGCCCATTCTTTTTTTCTACTTTTCAGTCCTCTCAACTCGCATTGCGCACTTCGCCCGCTCGCTTGTCACTTCGCTTGCTTTTTGCGCTTTTCGTAGTTTGTAATAATCAACACCACCGCCGCGATTATCACGCCTATTATCAGCAAAAACACGATAAAGCCGCCAAGTAATATCATAAAAAACATCCTATACGGACCGCTTTTGCGTTGCGGATTTTGCTCGGCGCAAACTTTGAAGTTCAGTTCGCCCTTAGGCAAGCCTTCGAAGTGCGCCGTGTAACAGCCGTCCGCCTTCGTGAAACCGAGCGATCCGGAGTCCAGCATGTACAAATCGGTATTGACCGTGATGTCCAGCGTACCGAATTCCGCCCAGCAACTTGCCGGGCTAAGCAGATATTCGACATTGTACACGGGGTGACTGTACCCGATGTTAATGCCGACAAACAACGGTGCGCGGACGGTATTTGTCACCGTTGCGCCGCTCGCTACGGAAAGTTCGTACACAAACCACTGCAACACGTATTCTTCGGCGACATGCAGGCTGTCCGCAACAAACGTACGAGCACCCCTGAAAATGTCACTGTTACGAAAATATTCGGCGGCGACATTGTACCAGTCAACAGTCGTGTACGCCTTCGCCTCGGGTTGCATTTCCTGCAAGGCGGCGGCAAAAGTAATTTCGTGTTGCTCGTCCACCGCGGCAAAGGACGAGCCACTGACATATTTCCGATCGCTGTCAAACGCCCACAGACTTCTGCGGAAGTCGATGTCTTTGTCAAACGAGTACATAACTATGTCGCACGAAGCAGAATTGAGTGTGATTTCAAACAGGTCGTCGGCGAGCTTGATTGTTACGTTTTTGCGGTCCGACACTGCAAAAATCACCTTGTCCTTCGCCTGAATATTAAGTTTCAGGTGGGTATCTGCCGCGCCGTCCGGCGCATTGACGCGGTAAGTCTGCGCGTAAACGATCGTGTCTGCCGCAGGAAAAGTATTGTAGAAAATATACTCGTCGCGCAGATTTGCAATGTCATTTTCAAGATCAAATGGCTCGTAAGGCGACTTGAAGGTACACCGAAGCGCGTTGTCCACCTCCCTGCCACCGATTGTTATGCGGCGCGTGGTATCGGCAAAGGTCACGTCTTTCAAATGATGCGGCTTGTTGCCGAACGGAAATGCAAGCGTTGCCGTGATGTCGTCGTCGGTCGGATTCAGAAATTCGTATGTCGCCTCGACGTAAGCGTCGAAGTCCGCCCTTTCTTCAAACACCGTCGGCAAGTCCGTAGGAATGTTGAATGTAAGTTGTTCCGACGTTACCATCAGCGGACAAGTGCCGCTACCTGCGTAAACAACACCCTGCTGCGTGGTGCCCAACCAACTTGTCTGCGCGGAATTTGCGTTTGCAGCCGCACCGCCCGTAACCAAAGGCAGCATTGCACCGACAAATGACAGCGCGAATATAAATACCAATGCCAAAGTGATTTTTTTGTTCATAATTTTTCTTCCTTATCCTGTAAACGGAACAACGCCTTGCATAAAATCAAATGTTTGTCCCCTTTCGTTTTGTTCATCGTTAAACGCCGGGCGTTGTGCCGCCGTAATTTGCGCCAATTGCAATGTAACGATGTGCTTTTTCACACATACAATGCTTTGAATGGAGCCGTTGTCCCGCGCGCGAGAAAAGTTTTCAAACGCTACGACAAAAAAAGGTCGAAGCCATCAACTTCGACCTTTTCAATCCCTCTATTTTAATACAAACCGATTTTGCGCACCGAGTATTAAATTTATTGTATTTGTATTCCGTCGCACAGCCGCACCGCCACGAGTCAGGACGGCAGACAGACCGAAACGGAAGCATAGTGTTTTCGTTGTCACCGCTAATATTTTTTGAGTATGGCGAGAAACGGAAACCTCATTAAAATTTGTATCAAAACAAAGTTTTGTAACGACATTCGTCAGTCGCGGAATGTCAGACTAATCGTTTTGTTGCTTTTCGGCAGGTGTTTCTTTGACTTTTGCGTTAATTTCCAACACGGCGTCGGTACGAAGTACTATTGCGGAAACATGCATTGCTGAAAAGAAATATGTTGCAAATGCAAGAACAGCACCAATCAACCACCATATAAGCAACACAAGAAAACAGGATTTCAACTGCATAACGCCATAATAATAACCATTAAAGATAGAAACATCCACAATAGACCAAATAAACACCAAAGCTGCAATGATTATCGCCAAAATTTTCGGCAATTTTTTGAAAATTCTGTAAAATTTGGTATAATCGGGGTCTTTCATAAATTGCTTAAAAAAGCCACTATTTTCGCCCGAGTTTTGCTTTTCGTAATAAAGTTTATCCATAGAACCTCCGAACGGTGCGCAAATCGCGACAGCATGCAAAGCACGCAGGCGCGGCACACGCAAGCAGAAGTCCCCCACGTAAAAACAGTGCCACTACAGCACCGAAAAACGGCGGCAAAAATTTTCGCCAAGAAAAGTGGCAAAAATACACCGCAAACATATATTCATTTTCACGCAAGCCCTCTACTTTGTGTGTTTAATGAATTATAAATCAAAACTTCCGCGAAATCAATAGGTTTTCGACAAAATGTTTAACTTTAGCATCTGTTTTTTTTGAAGAACGGTATTAAGGCTGCATTAGTGCAGGGACTATTGGCGCAAAACGTTAAAGAAAATCAAAGAAATTATGACATTACAAAAAAAATAATATCAAACAAGCGGATTATTTTCCTGTGTGGGATTGCTTAAAAATTTGTAAACCATGACAGCCGCATGCTGCAACTATAAATAATGTTGGAACAAGAAACCAGTCTTTGACGAATGGAACCCTTTCGGGGGATTGCCACGGCACCCGAGCGTGCACGATTAGTAAATCACACCATTTTCAAAACAGACTTTTGAGCACAGTGCCTCGCAATGGCATATTGAGAAACGGCAACAATATATTTATTTCTGCCCCCTCATCCGTCACTTCGTGACACCTTCTCCCCGAGGGCGAAGGCTTTGATAGCTGTACAGTTAAAAACAAACGGCTTAGTCGGCAAACTTAATACTTCGTTCCGCCGAAGTTAGTAAACGCGAAATTGGCAAGCAAGTCACAAACGGTAATTAACTTTATCAGGGGTGGCGAGGTGTTGCCAATTAGGGACATCGTCCGCGAGCCTGCGGCTGGGAAGCGTACCTACCACTATACCACAATAGGCGAAGCGGCGCGAGGCATCAGCCGCTCCCATATTGGCAATTCCTCGGCAGGACCCCTTACATAGTCTGCTTTACTTCGGCGCCATTTTCACAAGGAACCTTTCCAGGGGAAGTTTCGACTACACTTCGTTCCGCTCAACATGACATAACTTAATGTACGAAAACAAAACTTACTTCTAAACAGTTTAGTGGGTGCACGACCCTTGCTCGGCGCCCGTTTCACAAGGAACCCTTATTAAATTAAATGTAAAATCATTTTAACCCGAACGCAAAAAAAATCCCTCAACTGCTACTAAGCAATCAAAGGATTTTAATGGATGCGGCAAAGCCATACCCTCCCGGGCCGTGTCCAGCCAAGTACTCTAGGTGCTGTAGGTCTTAACTTCTGTGTTCGGTATGAGAACAGGTGGACCCCTACAACTAAATCACCGCAATGGTTATTTGAACGACCGTAGTCGAAACAAATCTGAATTGTAATGAAAGGAACATTGACAACTGCACAAACAAGGTTTAGTGTAAGTGATTGAGTAATTAGTTTGTATTGTGATTGTATTCAAGGCTTGTTCGTAATGTTTGAACAAGCGTTCGACCTATTAGTATCGGTCAGCTAAACGTATTACTACGCTTACACCTCCGACCTATCAACCTTGTGGTCTACAAGGGGTCTTATCAAAGGAGATATCTTATCTTTGGGTGGGTTTCACACTTAGATGCTTTCAGCGTTTATCCCGTCCGTACTTCGCTACCCAGCCATGCTTCTGGCGAAACAACTGGTGCACAATTGGTACGTTCATCCCGGTCCTCTCGTACTAGGGACAAATCCCATCAAATATCTTACGCCCACGATGGATAGGGACCGAACTGTCTCACGACGTTCTGAACCCAGCTCGCGTGCCACTTTAA
>OLXC01000662.1_pt1 | contig 12187 bp, 10 predicted proteins | sample 1673851 | NCBI WGS metagenome assembly OLXC01 (sample SAMEA103958130, study PRJEB25191) | human gut metagenome | biome: human-associated habitat [ENVO:00009003]; feature: intestine environment [ENVO:2100002]; material: feces | place: Germany | collected 2013/2015
TTAAGTCGATGCCCCGTGTTTCGGCGGAGGCGGACAGCGTCTCGGCGATGCGGATGACCCGCAGCGCCATGGGAACGGTCAGAATTTCCAGATACGACGGCAGCGCCCGCAGCTTCTGAAGCGGCGTTGCAAATGCGCCCCGCGTGCGGATAGATTGCCGCAGCAGCTTCATATCCCCGGACAACACCGGGAAAAAGCGGAAGATCACCGCCACGATCATGATAAATCGTTCCGGCAGGTGCAGATTACGCAGCGCCGCCAGGGTACGGCTGGCTTCATTCCGCCCGATCAGCGTCCGCATGGAAATGCCGATGGCGATGATGCGTGGGAACAGCACCAACATAAAGGAAAACACCGTGCCCGGCAGCAGGGCGTTTGCTGCACAGCTTTGGGCGGCTTTGCTCTGTACAAATGAGCCGTCTGCATTTAAAAGGAGAAATGATGATGAACAGAAGAGACTTTATGAAGCTTTCCGCCGCTTCTGCTGTGACCATGGGCGCAGTGGCTGGCATGGCGCCCGCATCCTTTGCTGAAAACGCTGGCGTGCACACCGATGCTGAGGTGCAGGCCATGGTGGCAGAGGAACTCCGCCTCTCCCGCGAGGTAGCCTTTTATCCGGCTGCTTTCCGGGGCGATTTTGACAAGTTCTATGTGCTGTTCCACAAGCTGTCCCGTGCTCAGTACGAGAAGGTGGACGGTGCAGCTGTGCCCGGCATCAACGCTTCTCACTACGATATGTGTGTTGCCCTGACCAATGCCCGCAAGGCGCTGCGCCAGATCAAGGACCCCAAGAGCACCGTTTGGGAAATTTGGGGAGATCAGATGGCCGTGGAATCTCCGCTGCCCACCAACTGGGAAAATTGCTACGATAACGAGGGCTTCCGTCCCTTCCTGAACCCGTACCTGCTGCGAGATCAGGGCAAGGTGAAGGGCAACGTGATCATTATTGCAGGCGGCGGCAGCACCCACCGCAACAACGTGGTGGAAGGCTACCCGGTGGCCGAGTTCTTCAACAAGAACGGCTACAACGCCTTTGTGCTGCAGCGCCGCGTCAACCCTTATGCCGCTGTGGATCAGCAGCTGGATCTGGCCCGTGCTATCCGCTACATCCGCCACAACGCCTCTGAAAAACACATCGGCAAGACCGATATCATGATCGCTGTGGGCTTCTCTGCCGGCGGCATGAATGTGATGCAGGTGGTGGCCGACCAGTTCGGCACTACGAATACCCCGGATAAGGTCTACCCCAGCTACGTCTGCGATGCTGTGGACCATGAGAGCGCTGACCTGAATGTGGCGATTCCCATCTACGGCCTGTTCGTCACTGGTCTGAACTTCACGAAGAACCCCAACCTGCCTCCGGTCTTTGGTGTTGTGGGTCAGAAAGATGGCCTGAGTGCGATGATGCTGCCCTCTCTGCCGGAGTGCGCGGATATCTTCAAGGATTTCAGCTTCTATCTGGCACCCGATGCGCCCCACGGTGTGGGCTTGGGCACTGGCACCAAGGGCTATGTGGATTACTACACCCAGATCGCCCAGTGGCCGGATATGGCTGTCAACTTCATCGAGAGCCGTCTGGGGCTGATGGAAAAGAAGATCGACATGGACTCCGTGGGCTTTGCATGGTAAGTGGCCCCGACAGGAGTGCCTGAAAAACAACGACCCGCCGCATCTCTTTCAGTGCGGCGGGTCGTTGTTTGTAAAAATGTTATGTATGATACTCCATCCATTTACCCTTCCACGCATACAGGATCATGAGCAATGCGCCCAGACCCCAGCTGACGGGGTAGAGGATGAACACGCCCTCGATGCCGGAGAAGAAGGGCAGCAGAAACTGGATCCATACCACACGGAACAGGCACAGCGAGACCAGCAGCACCACCATGGGCGGGATGCTGGCACCGGTGCCGCGCACGGCACCGGCAAGGCCGTGCAGGATGCTGAGCAGGAAGTAGAACGGGCAGAACCACTGCATGGCCAGCTTGCCGTAGGTGACCACGGCCTCGTCGGCGGTGAACAGGTGCAGAATGGCGTCCTGTCCGGCCAATAGCGCCGCGCCGGTGCAAAGGGTGTAGATGACCCCGATGGCAAGGGTGACCCACACCGAGCGCTTTACCCGGTCCAGACGCCCCGCGCCGTAGTTCTGCCCCACAAAGGTGGTGGCGGCCATGCTGATGCTGCTCACCGGCAGGATGTTGAAGCCGTCGATCTTCATGTAGGCGGCAAAGCCGGCCATGGCGGCGGCACCGTAGCTGTTCACGCTGGCCTGCACCAGCACGTTGGAAAAGGAGATGACCATGTTCTGGATGCCGGTGGGCAGACCCACCCGGATGATGCGGCCTGCCATTTTACGGTGCAGCCGGATGGCAGAAAGCTCCACCCGGCAGGCGTCCTCGCTTTTCATCAGAAAACGCAGGCTCAGCACGCAGGACACCAGCTGGCTCAGGTCTGTGGCGATGGCAGCGCCTGCCACCCCCATCCGCAGCCCTACGATGAACACAAAGTCCAGCACGATGTTGGTCACCGACGCCCATGCCAGATACACCAGCGAGCGGCGGGAGTTGCCGGCGGCGTTCAGGATGCCGGCGGTCATGTTATACACCACGCTGAACAGCACCCCGCCAAAGTAGATGCGGATATAGGTCACGGCGTCCGCCAGCACCTCGGCGGGGGTGTTCATGGCCACCAGCAAAGCGCGCCCGCAGGCAACGCCGCCCACGGTCAGCAAAAGTCCCATGACCACCGCAATGGCAAGGGAGGTGTGCACCGCCTCGCGGGTCTCCTTGTGGTCGCCCGCGCCCAGATACTGCGAGACCACCACCCCCGCACCTACGGCCAGTCCCTGACTGAAGCCGATGAGCAGATAGATGGGCGAACCACTGGAGCCCACAGCGGCAAGGGCATTGCTGCCCACAAAATTGCCCACGATGATGCTGTCGGCGGTGTTGTACATCTGCTGCAGCAGGTTGCCGAAGATCAGCGGCAGGGCAAACAGCAGCAGGCTTTTTACAATGCTGCCCTCGGTCATAAGGGTAGCGGTATTCCGTGTTTTTACGGCGGCCATGGGGTTCCTCCTCTCAGCGCAAAAATCGCTTGTACCCCTTAGCATAGCACAAACCCTGCCCCGGGACAAGGGGGCTTGACAATTGAAAGTGCGCGCTCTGCGGGGAAACTTTCTGCTTGCCGAGGGATGTTCTCTTTTGACACCAAAAGAGAACCAGAAAAGTGCCAGCGATTTCGACGCGCTGGAGCCACGAAAAAGGGGCTGCTCGCCCCTTTTAACCCCAAAGAAGTGGGCTACACCGGAAAAAACTGAAGATTCACGCCTGTTCGGCGTGAAGATCTTTTAACCGTTTTTTCCGGCTCCGCCGATTTAAAGCCCCTCAGTCGTTGCGCGACAGATTCCCCTTTTTGTCACCTGCGGTGACATCTTCCCCCGGCCGGGGGAAGTCGGCCCTCTCGGGGGAGCAGGCACGCCCACAAACTTTGTGCTTGAGCCGGAAACTTTGCCGCCATGCCAAAGGCTCCCTCCCAGAGGGAGCTGGCAAAACCGTCAGGTTTTGACTGAGGGAGTTCGTTCCAAACCCCGCCCGTGAAAAGGCAAATCTGGAAAATCCGCAGATTTTCCAGATTTGCGAAATTATAAATAATTTTTCCGCTGAATATGGCTAGAGCGCAGCGGAAGCCATTTTAAATCGTCTCACCCGCCGACAACAGCGGCGGAGCGTGGCTGCCGTACAGTCTGCGGTCAAGATAGTTCTGTGTGATGCGCACCACCGTGCCGGACAGCGCAATCACGCCGATGAGGTTCGGCAGCATCATCAGGCCGTTGAAGGTGTCGGAAAGCGTCCACGCAAGGTCCAGCCGCATCACCGCGCCTACCGGCATCAGCGCTACGAACAGCACCCGGTAAAATGCCCCTGCCCCTGCGCCGAAGAGATACTCCACGGCCTTGCAGCCGTAACAGCTCCAGCCAAGGGTGGTGGAATAGGCGAACAGCAGGATGCACACTGCGATGAGCTTTGACCCCAGCGTGCCGAACACGGCGTCAAAGGCCTGCCCTACCAGCGCACTGCCTGCCGCCCCGGCGGCGATGCGCCCGGTGTCCGGCTCCACAAAGCCGGAGGTCAGCACCACCAGCGCCGTCAGGGTGCACACCACCATGGTGTCCGCAAACACTTCAAAAATGCCCCACATGCCCTGCTGTACCGGCTCTTTTACGTTGGAAGCCGCGTGCACCATCACTGAGGAGCCAAGCCCGGCCTCGTTGGAAAAAGCGCCCCGCTTAAAGCCCCATGTGGCCGCCCGGGACAGGCCGTAGCCCACCATGCCCCCGCCGGCGGCTTGCAGCCCGAACGCACCCTTTACGATGGCGGCAAGCGCCGCCGGGACGGCGGTGATGTGCACCCCCACCACGGTGAGCGCACCCACGATGTACAGCAGTGCCATGGCGGGGACAAGCCTTTCCGCCACCGCAGCCACACGCTTCAGCCCGCCCAGCAAAATTACCGCCGACACTGCCGCCAGCACTGCGCCGGTAGCGGCCTCCGGCACGCCAAAAGCCGCCCGCAGATTGCCCGCGATGGAATTGAGCTGGCTCAGGTTGCCGATACCAAAGCTTGCCAGCGCGCAGAACGCGGCAAACAGCACCGCCAGCACCCGCCCCGGCTTGCCGCCAAGGCCGTCCCGCAGGTAGTACATCGGCCCGCCGCGCCAGCCGCCTGCCGGGTCTTTGCGGCGGTAGTAGATGCCCAGCACGTTCTCGGCGTAGCTGGTCATCATGCCCAGCAGCGCCATGACCCACATCCAGAACACCGCCCCCGCCCCGCCGGAAAGGATGGCGGTGGCCACCCCCACAAGGTTGCCGGTGCCGATGGTGGACGCCAGCGCGGTGCACAGGCTCTGGAACTGGCTGATGGCCTGTTCCTCGCGGGCGGTATGAGCGGTGACGCTCCGGTCGGTCAGGATGGCACCGAGGGTGTGCCGCATCCAGTAGCCCCACCGCCGCAGCTGGAAGCCCCCGGTGCGCACCGTCAGCAGCAGCCCGGTGCCGAAGAGCAGCCCCAGCCCCATCGGCCCCCACACGATGCCGTTCAAAGCCTCGATTCCCCGCATGAACCCCTCCGGCATCCCATCCCCCCTTTTTACCGTATCCTATGCAGCAGCCTTAATCCTCATGCGGTGCGGAGGGCTTTTCGGGGTCGGGCGCGGGAAGGGGTTCCAGTGTCAGCCAGAAGTCCTCCTGTTCCTCGCGGTCTTTTTTGTTGGGGTTTTCTGTTTGATCCATACAGCATCCCTGCCTTTCTGCATAAAGGGTCGCCCGATGGGCTATGCTTTATGCACAAAAAGGAGGCAGAGCCATGAAACACGCAAAACGCAGCGGCTGGCGTCCCTTCTGGGCGGCGCTGTGCGCCGCCCTGCTGGTGCTGCTGCCGCTGGTGGGTGGCACGGTGCTGCTCAGCCGCGCCCAGCTGCGCAGCAGTCTGCGGCAGGCCGCAAAAAGCCAGAGTGGGGTGCCCATCCGTCTGCCCAAAGCCGCCGACCGGTGCACCGTGCTGCTGTGCGTGGCGGACGAGACCCCGGGCTTTGTGCTGGCCTACCTGAACGCCGGGCAGAACTGCATCCATCTGCTGGCGGTGCCCGCCGCGCTGGAAGTGCCCTTTGGGGGCAAGAACGTCCCCCTTGCGGACTGTTACGCCGCCGCGGGCCCCGCCCGCTGCCGGGAGGCGCTGGGCGAGGTGTTCGCCCTGCCGGAGGATACCGACTATCTTGCCATTGCCCCGGCGGTGCTGACAAAGCTTGCGGCGCGGTACGGCGCAGTGCGGGTGGGCTTTACCGGGGCGCTCACACCGGAGCAGCTGGCGCGGTACGGCAAAGGCCCCGGGGTGCAGGGTATCTCCGCCGCCGATGCGCACAGCTTTTTGGCGGCGCTGGATGCCGACACTTCTCTTTCGCCCCGGCGCAGCGCCGCCGCACGGGCGGCGGTGTGGGATGCGTTTTTCCGGCAGGCGCTGGAGCTGCTGCCCACCACCCTGCCGCAGGGTCTGCGGGAGGTGAGCAGCAGTCTGCTGACCAGCCTGACCGCCGTAGACCTTGCTACACTGGAGCGCACGCTGGAATTTTTAGCCACCAGCGCCGAGCCGGTGGATATCACCGCCGACGCCCTGCCCGGGGACTGGGCGGGCGGGCACTATACGGTGTCTGATGCCTCCCGGGCGGCGGTGCAGAGCTTTTTCAACCTCTCCCCGGCGGCGGCGCAGTCTGCATCCGGCAGTGAGCCATAGCCCAGCACCAGCGTCCCGGCGGCAGAATGCGCCGTGCCGGTCAGGTCGTAGTCGCTCAGCAGGGAACAGCGCACCCCGTACTGCCGGGCAGCAGCCCGCAGGGCGGCGTCCGGCGGCGGGTCTTTCAGCTGTGCCAGCAGGTGCAGACCGGTGTGCAGCCCCGCAAGGGTCAGCTCTTCCGGTGCAAAGGAGGTGCGCAGCGCCGCCACCAGCGCATCCCGCCGGGCTTTGTAGGCGGTGCGCTCCCGCGCTAAGTGCCGGGTGAAATAGCCCCCGGTGATAAAGCGCGCCAGCGTCTGCTGCTCAAATCGTCCCACCGTGCCGGAGTACAGCCGGTACTTGGCCTGCCACGCGCCCAGCAGCTGCCGGGGCAGCACCATGTAGGCGATGCGGATGCCCGGGGCAAGGCTGCGGGAGCAGGTGGACAGGTACACCACCGGGCCGTCTGCGCCCGCCATGCCCTGCAAGCTGGGCAGCGGACGGGTGTCAAAACGGAACTCGGAATCGTAGTCGTCCTCTATGATGTACCGCTGCCCCGGGGCGCGGGCCGCCCAGTGCAGCAGCTCCGCCCGGCGTCCGGCGGGCATGGTGACCCCGGTGGGGAACTGGTGGCTGGGGGTGACATAGCACACCGCTGCATCGCTGGCAGAAAGAGCCGTCAGCGACAGCCCGTCCGCATCCACCGGCAGGCAGCGGCAGGGCACGCCGTTGTTTTCCAGCACCTGCCGGGCGCGGGGGTAGCCGGGAGTCTCCACGGCGGCAGGGCCGGGCAGCAGCGGTGCCAGCAGCCCCAGCAGATACTCCAGCCCTGCACCCACCACCAGCTGTTCCGGGTCGCACTGCACGCCCCGGTACTCGGCCAGATACCCTGCCAGCGCCTGCCGCAGCGCGGCATCGCCCCGGGCATCCCCGGGGGTGAGCAGCTCCGGCGCGGAATAGAGCAGTTCCTTTTGCAGCCGAGCCCATGTGCGGAAGGGGAACAGCCCCGGGTCCACGCCTCGGGTGGATAAATCGAACTGCACCGGCGGGGCGGTTTCGGCGGGGTGCTCTGCCGGCGGCGCGGGATGGGCAGCGGGCGGCTGCACCCCCTGCGGCAGGGCAAGATACTCCTGCACCGTAAAGCCGCTGCGCTCCCGGGCGGTCAGGTAGCCCTCTGCCGCCAGCATCTGGTAGGCGGTGTCCACCGTGTTCACCGAGATCGACAGCTCTGCCGCCAACCGCCGCTTGCCGGGCATCCGGGTGCCCGCCGTCAGGGTGCCCGCCCGCATCTCGGCGGCAAGGCTGCGGTAGAGCTGCTCGTACAGCGGCACCGCCGAAGCCGGGTCCAGTGCCGTGGTCAGATGTACCATAGAATGTCCCTCCCATCTGGGCATTGCGTCAAACTGACCCTATAAAAAAACTTTGTTCTGGGTATTTTCATAGGGTCAGTTCTGCGTATAATAGGAGCATACCCGCCGAACACCCAAATGTCAAGTAGTTTTGTGGGGTTATCGGCGTGATTGGAGGGAAAGTATCATGTCTACTACTGCAATGTGGCTGCTGCTGGCAGTCGTCGTTATCCTGATCCTGTTTTTCAGTGTGCTGTACAAGCGCCGCTTTACGGTGCACGAGCTGGCGCTTACCGGCGTGATGGCTGCGCTGAGCTTAGTGGCCTACCTGTTCTTCCGCATCCCGTTCTACGGCGGCTCCTCGTTCCATCTGGGCAACACCTTTACTGCCCTGACGGCGCTGCTGCTGGACGGTGTATCCGGCGGTCTGGCGGGTGCCATCGGTCTGGCGCTGGCAGATATCCTTGCCGGCGACCCGGGCTACGCCATTACCACCTTCGTGCTCAAGTTCATCATCGGCATCACCTGCGGTGCCGTGGCACATAAGGTGTTCAAGCTGCGGGATCAGGACCGTCACAGCGCCGGGTATCTGGTCAAGGTGATCGTCTCTGCGGGTTCCGGTCTGCTGCTGAACGTGTTCACCGACCCCTTCCTTGGCTACTTCCGCAACGTGTACATCTTTGGGCAGGAGTACACCGTGGCACAGGCGCTGACCAAGATCGCCGGCGGCGTCACCTTTGTGAACAGTGTGGCTTCCACTGCCTGCGCCGTGGTGCTGTATCTGGCACTGCGCCCCGCACTGGAGCGTGCAAAGCTGCTTTCCAAGGGCGAGAACAAGTAAATAAAAAGGGATCCTGAAGCGCCAGCTGGCGTTTCAGGATCCTTTTTTTGTTACCGTTTGCAAAGGTGCTTTGCAGCGTCCCGCCCGGCGGCAAGGCCGCTGCCGAACGCCCAGTGCAGGTTAAAGCCGCCGCAGCTTCCGGCGCAGTCCAACGTTTCCCCCACGAAGTACAGCCCCGGACAGCCCTTGAACTGGAAGGTCGGTTCCACCTCGGTCAGGGCAAGCCCGCCGCCGGTGGTCTGTGCCTGCCGCCAGCCGCAGGGGGTAAGCCCCTCGAACCGCCAGTGCTTGGCGGTGTGGGCAAGCTTCTGCCAGCTGCCTGCAGGCAGGGCGTGGGGGGCGGTATCCGGCAGGGCGGCGGCAGCCCAGAGGGCGCGGCCAAGCTTGCCGTGCAAAAGCCCCAGCCAGAACGCCGCCGCTGTGTCCTCGGCAAGCAGCGGTGCACGCGCCGCAAACAGGGCGGCAAGCTCTGTCTCCGGCACAGCGGGGAACAAATCAAGCTCCACCGCCGGGTGCTTCGGGCTGCGCCCGGGGGCAAGCAGGCCGGACAGCTGCATGATGCAGATGCCGGAAAGCCCGTAGTCGGTAAACTGCACTTCGCCCATTTCTTCAGCCAATACCCGGTCGCCGTCCAGCAGACGGGCGGCGGCTTTGGCGCGGATGCCTGCAAGGCTCTTGTTCGGCTTTGCGCATTGCAGGGCGGTCAGGCAGGGGTAAAGGGGGCGCATCTGCCCGCCGCAGTCGGCGGCAAAGCGGGTGCCGAAGCCGTCCGTGCCGAACTGCGGCCCGGCGGCGCCGCCCATGGCGCAGATAACGGCATCTGCCCGCAGGCTTTCGGTGCCGCCCTCGGCGTTCGTAAACTGCACCGCGTAGCCGCCCTTGCTCTGCCGCAGGGTGCTTACCGTGCAGCCGGTGCGCAGCTGTACGGTGTGCCGCTGCAAATGCAGCTCCAGCAGCGCCAGCACGTCTGCCGCCTGATTGGAATAGGGGTACACCCGCCCGGCCTCATCGGTGCGGGTGTACAGCCCCAGCTGCTCAAACCACGTCAGCGGCGCGGCGGCATCCACCGCCGCCAGCAAAGGCCGCAGCGCGGCGGGGTCGGCGGTGAAGTATTTTTCCGGCGCAATGGCGGTGTTGTCCAGATTGCAGCGGCCGTTGCCGGTAGCCAGCAGCTTTTTGCCCACCTTGGGGTTGCGCTCCAGCACCGTGACGCGGGCAGCGGGCGCGGCCTGTGCAGCCGCCAGCGCAGCGGCAAGTCCGGCGGCACCGCCGCCCAGAATAAGGATGTGTGCCATGCGGACACCTGCTTTCTTTGGGTTTATTCCTATTTATTGTAGCAGAACCCCGCCCGGAACGCAATGCGGCGGGCAAAGCAAAAAATGTGTTGCCGGTATAATTTGCCGCCGCTGACAGATACTACATACAAAGGAAACCGCAAGGAGGGCAAAATAATGAAAGCAACCGGTATCGTGCGCCGCATCGACGAGCTTGGCAGGGTGGTGATCCCCAAGGAGATCCGCCGCACCCAGCGCATCCGGCGGGGCGACCCGCTGGAGATCTTTACCACCGGCGACGGGGAAGTGATCTTTAAAAAGTACTCGCCCATGGGCGAGGTGAACACCCTTGCCGCCCAGCTGGCAGAGGTGCTCAGCCGCCAGTTTGCACTGACCGCCTTTGTGTGCGACAGGGACCGCATTCTGACAGTCAGCGGCAGCGGGCGGCGGGAGCTGACCGACCGCAGCATCAGCCAGCCGCTGGAAAAGCTGATGGACGCCCGCAAGCCCTACCAGAGCCCGGGCAACCCGGAAAAGACCCTGCTGCCCTGCGAGGGCGCACCCCGGGTGCTGCTATGCGCTGCGCCGGTGCTGGCGGGCGGGGACGTGACCGGCGCGGTGGGTCTGTTGACCGAGGACCGCACCGCCTGCCCGGAGGACGCCCAGTGCAAGGCGGTTGCAGTGGCAGCGGCCTTTCTGGCAAAGCAGATGGAGGAGTGAAAACACCGCCGCCCGGCCTGTGGAGACAAGCCGGGCGGCGGTGTACATGAAAGGATGAATGAGAAAATGATTATTTAATGGTCACGGGCACTTTTTTCAGGCGGTTCCATGCGCGGATGATGCGGGCATTGGTCACCTTGGTGTCCGGGCCGAAGGTTGCGCCGTGGTCGGAGAGCAGACCCTGCTCTGCGCACCAGCGGGCGGCTTTCTGCTGCTCGATAGCGTCAGCGGGGATATCGGTATACAATGCGGTGCTTACGGGGTCGGGCTTGCCGGCAGTCGTCCACAGGACGGTTGCCAGCTCCTGACGGGTAGAGGGGATAAAGCCGCCCGGCAGCGCATAGTGCAGATACAGGGAAGTGCCGTTGATATAAGCGACATAACCCAGACCCGCAGTGCCCAGTACCACGCCAAGTGCGGCTGCACCGGAGGAGAACGCCGAGTCGATCTCGGAGTCATCCAGTGTAGGCGGTGTAGGCTCCGCGGTCACCAGCACGATGGACTTCGGCTGGGATACCTCGATGGTGTAACTGCCGTCCGCGTTTTGTTGTACGCTATCCATAATGGATTCGCCGTCTGCAAGGCAGTCGGTCAATACGGTATCGGTCTTTACGGTAATGGGGTTTGCCTGCTCAGATGTACCGTGAGGCACATAAAGGGTTCCGTAGCCGTTTTCAGAAAAGTCTTCATTTACAGGCACTTGGAAGGTTCTGCCATTCTGATCGCGCACAGTGGCAAAGCCGGTGTTGCTGCCTTGCGGCATGATAGGCTTTGCCACAAAATAACCGCCGGTGATAGAAAGATTGCCCGTGCTGATGGTGTATACATCCACATCTTTGGTAAACAGGCCGCCGGTGATGGAAAGCGAGCCGTAACGTCCTTTGTTGACAACCACGCCGTCAAACAGGCCGTCGCTGATGGTGATGGAAGCGTCACCATTCATGAGCAGCACTTTCTTTTCAAAGGTCCCGCCGGAGATGGTGCCCCGGTTGGACGCTTCTCCTTGGAAGGTGCCGCCGGAGATGGTGCCCCGGTTGGTGGTCCAATTGCCGGCGGTGCCGCCCTTAAATTCGGCAGATCTCTTAATAAAGAGACCCGGCTGCAATGCGCTTGCTGCCCCGGGCTCCGAGGAGGGCTGCAGGGTGAAGGTGCCGGAGTTCAAGAACAAGGCGGTTGCGTTGTAGTACCAATGGGCAACGTCACCTTGGCTTGTGGGATTGCCTTTGGCGTCCAGATCGATGGTAATGCTTTCGGCGGTGTTGTTCTCTGCGTCCAGATCACGGCTGCTGCGGGTGGCGGCTTCCTCCTCGGTGCTGCGGGAGACGTCGGCCTCCTGTACAAGGGGTGCAGCCTTTTTGGCCGTGGTCTGGGCGGGTGCATCGAACACCGGGGCAGCTGCCAGTGCAGACACCGGCAGCAGGGACAGCAGCATACTGCCGGTCAGCAGGATGCTTACAATGCGTTTGGCTTTCATAGGGGTTCGCTCCTTTCGTGTGGGGTTTATACGGGGTGTCGTTACCATAAATATACCATAAACTAGGCAAAAACAAAAGAAATTCTGCGCGAATGGGGGTTAAAACTGCGCGAATGGCTGAAAAAGGGGGAAAACTAAAACACTGCTGCCCGGGGATGTTCTCTTTTGACACCAAAAGAGAACCAGAAAAGTGTGCGCTTTGCGTGGTGACTTTCTGCCTGCCTTCAGCGTGCAGGGACGCTCCGCTGGGCCAGAGGCAGGGAGGG
>OLXC01000679.1_pt1 | contig 12035 bp, 11 predicted proteins | sample 1673851 | NCBI WGS metagenome assembly OLXC01 (sample SAMEA103958130, study PRJEB25191) | human gut metagenome | biome: human-associated habitat [ENVO:00009003]; feature: intestine environment [ENVO:2100002]; material: feces | place: Germany | collected 2013/2015
TTGAATCCTCTCTCCCCTCATTTTTTTGCAAGAGGCAGCAGATCTTCCCCGTTCTGTTACCTCTTGTTTTTTTGTGTCCAAAACTGTATATTTATTGTGATGTATAGATGTATATATGTACACATAGATTACATCAACGTATAATATGTGTCCACATTACATGTGTCATATCGCATTGATTTTATATGTATATTTATCATAACATTTTACATAACAGGAGGACTTTCATGATTTCAAAGAAATATTCATCAATGTTAAACAACACTTCCATCATCAGGGAATTTGCACAGTATGCTTCAAAGCGTGCCGCTGAGATCGGTGCTGAGAATGTGTTCAACTATACTATAGGCAATCCATCTGTGCCTACCACAGACGACTTCAACAAAGGACTTATCGACCTTATCCAGAATGAGGATTCACTGACACTCCATGGTTACAGCCCAACACTCACTATTTATTCTGTAAGAAAGGCTGTCGCAGATTCTCTGAACCGCCGTTTCGGCATGGAGTATGTTCCTGAGGACATTTTCATGACATCAGGTGCTGCCGGAGCCCTGGCTCACGCCATCAGATGTGTCACAGAACCGGGTGACGAGGTCATCACATTTGCGCCTTACTTCCCTGAGTATGTACCATACGTTGACGGAACCGGTGCTGTTCTCAAGGTCGTTCCCGCGGACATAACTTCATTCCAGATCAACTTTGACGCATTCCTCGAGATGATGAACCCAAATGTTCAGGCAATCCTCATCAACTCGCCTAACAACCCATCCGGAATCGTCTACTCAACAGAGACCATAACACGTCTTGCCCAGATCCTCACAGAGAAACAGGAGGAGTACGGACATGACATTTACCTTATATCAGATGAGCCTTACAGAGAGATCGTATTTGAGGGAACTAATTCGCCGTTCATCTCTAAGTTCTACGACAACACCATCTGCTGCTACTCATTCAGCAAGTCACTGTCACTGCCTGGAGAGCGTATCGGATATGTGGCTGTAAATCCTAAGTGCAAGGACGCTGAACTCATCATCAACATGTGCGGACAGGTATCACGTTTCACAGGACACAACTGTCCTTCATCTCTGATACAGCTCGGAGTTGCAAGGGTTCTTGACGAGACCTCTGATCTGTCTATCTACGAGAAGAACAAGAACATCCTGTACAAGGAGCTGACGGCTATGGGATATGAGTGTGTTGAGCCGGGCGGAACCTTCTATATGTTCCCTAAGACTCCTATCGCAGATGCAAATGAGTTCTGTAACATGACTGCCCATGAGCTTGATCTGATCCTTGTTCCTGGCGACAGCTTTATGTGTCCGGGACATATGAGACTGGCTTACTGTACTACAACAGATATGGTTGAGCGCTCTCTGCCACTGTTTGAGAAGGCTATTAAGATGTGTAAATAATGATCTGTGTGTACGACAATAACAGATCTTGTTTGTACAAAATTATTTTAGGAAAGTATAGAGATATAGCATATGACTAACATAAAGATAATTCTCGCCTCGGGATCGCCTAGAAGAAAGGAACTTCTGGCCCAGGCGGGATACGACTTCGATGTGTGTCCAAGTCTTTCTGATGAAGATCTTGAACCGATGGCTCCATCTGAATATGTAATGCTTCTGGCTAAGAAGAAGGCAGATGAAGTGTGCAACAGGATCATCGCCCAGGATGTTGTAAGACGGGTTAAAAAGCTTCCTGAACGCTTCGTTGTCCTCGGCGCAGACACTGTTGTATCGCTGAACGGAAGGATTCTTGGTAAGCCTTACGACTACGACGATGCATACAACACCTTGAACAGTCTGTCCGACCAGACGCATCAGGTGTACACCGGCGTGTGTCTGATATATGTGAACGGAAGAGCCAAGTCATCCAGCTCATTCTATGAGAAGACGGATGTCACCTTCTATCCAGTATCCCACGACGAGATAATCCAGTACCTCGCCACAAATGAGCCGTTTGACAAAGCCGGAAGCTATGGAATTCAGGGCAAGGGCGGTCTGTTCGTCAAGGGAATTGATGGCGACTACAACAATGTTGTCGGGCTGCCACTTGCCAGAGTCTATCACGAGCTTGATGAATTAGTATCGGAAGAGTAGATATACTAACCACCAAAATAAATAAACCAGCTGCTGCTACATTTTGTAACGACGGCTGGTCTATTTTTTACTGTAAATATTTAGTGTAATTTGCCATATTCTGATTTATACTTTACTTAAACAGAAAGGGGCGAAACAATTATGAACGACAAGAAAAAGATCCTGTTAATAGGCATTATTATATGGGTAATGCTTGCAGCGATTATTATAAGTGCCTTCATTCTTTTCAGGGATTACACCAAGGAGGGTGTCCATGAGGGCAATACATTCACTGAAAAGATGACAGAGGGTACAACAGAGAGAAAGGCGGATGTCAAGACGACTTCCAAGGCTACAACCACCGAGAAGGCAACCAAGGCTGCTACCCCAAAGGATAAGAAAACCACAGCAGCCACAACGGAAACTTCGACAAAGAAGGATGAAATGAAACCTGGCAGCCAGGCAACGACCGAGGCTAAGACATCGGGTGGAGATAATGGTAAGGTAACGACCAGCCATCAGACCACTGAAAGGTCAACCACCGAGACGCCAACCGAGAGACCTACAACGGCAGCTACAACAGAGAGGGCTACGACTGAGAAACCAAAGCCGGATCAGGCGACCACCGAGCACGTACACACCTGGAAAGATGTGTATGAGACTCAGGAGAAGAAAGTTTGCGTATCCGAGGCTTGGGATGAGGATGTTTACGAGGATCATTCATTTTGTTCATACTGCGGTAAGGACATATCTGGAAATCCTAATCATATTTTCAATTGTGGTGAAAAGTATTACTCAGAATCCCTTGGCGAAGAGATTTACGAAGGCTCAAGCGCAGTAATAAAGCCTGTAAAGGTTGATGTAATCCACCACCCTGCAGAGTACGAGATCCAGAAGGAAAAGGTACTCGTAGGCAGAAAGTGCAGCACCTGCGGCGCATGGCAGTAGCTGATACAGGAATCCTGATGTGAAAACATCGGGATTCTTTTTTTTATGCAAATGTGTCGCCTAAGTCCGGACTAGAACTTGAGGGTGATTTGCCCTAATTAATCCTCTTCTTGAATCAATATATACAAACGTTCAGACATATCAAACGAGAGGAAAATCTCGTTTGACCTTCTGGGATTTTTACAGCAATTTTTTACTCTATAATTCATTTGTTTATGCGAAAATGTATGGTAAGATAAATTGTAGAATTGATAAAAAAAGGGGAGAAAAGCGTGGTGAAGAGATAGGACCAGTGTGTAACAGCATTGGTCTTATTTTTATAGATGGGGATGAGGGTGATCCTGCCCTTATTAATTTCCCACTTCAATCAATATGTGTAAACAATCAGACATATCAAACAGGGGAGTATCAGTCTGGGACCGGGCTTCAGGAGAGCGACTAAAAAATGCAAAAGCCAGGGAACAAAAGAGGGGCAATTATACGTCTGTATAAAGTGTAATGGTATTTTATTACCAAATAATTTTGCATGTCACATAAGGTAGTGGCGGATGAGTGGTATGATCCGGTGGCGCAGAAATTCGATTTTTCAGGGCTGATCTCAAAGATTCGGGATGCCCTGGAAAAAATCTAAGACAGGTATGGGATCACCGAATTAGAGCCGGGCAAAGGCTTGGGTACTTAGAGGTCATCCATGGGACCTTCGCCCATCCATTATTCTTATTTGACTCCTGGGATACAAACCTTGCTACCGTCATAGTAGGGCGCATTTGTACACTCAACTGCCTTGAAAGTTCTTCATTCAGAGGGCAGTTTATCTTACGTATAATTAATAATCTGTTCAAAGAAAAAGTGGCAGGCGTCATATATACAGACATCTGCCACTTTTAATTACATCTCATATTTATCTTCTATCTCAGTTCTTTCTTCACATTGAAGATAGTTCCAACGACCTTCGGGCCCGCATTTGATGCAACTGCTGCCCCGATCTGGAAGTAATCTGAAGGGCCATAGCCAACCTTCTCCGTCATACGGGCTGTCAGCTCGTCTCTGACGATCTCATCATTTCCGTATACTACCTGGTACTCTGAACCTGGCTCCATCTCTTCCACTGTGACATCCACCATCTTTGCCATGAGCTTCTTCTCGCCGCGGCACTTGATAGCTGTCACGATCTCATTTGCCCAGATCTTCATGATAGGCTTCACGCCGAGTGCGTCACCAACCAGAGCTGCCGCACTTGGGATTCTTCCTGACTTGGCTGCATACTTGAGGCCATATATTCCGAAGTATATCCTTCTCTTTGGAAGCTCTTCCTTCAGATACCACACTATATCCCTGGCATCCCTGCCCTCCTGAACCATTCTAGCTGCCACAACCACCGGATAGCCATACTGTCCACTGTAGCCTATTCCGTCAAATACATATATATTGCACTTTCCGGCACACTCAGGATATTCCTCCTCGAACTGATCTGCGGCCATCTGCGCATTTGCATATGAGGCAGAACCATCCTTGTTGATGCTTACATATATAATATCCGTGTAACCCTGCTCCACCAGCTCCTTATACACCTCGCCGAACTGGTACGCTGTGATCTGTGATGTCTTTGGAAGATCATCATTCTCTGCCATGAGCTTGTAGAAGCCCTCATTGTCAAAATCGACTCTGCTCAGATAAGACTTGCCACCTATTACGACCGGGAAAGGAAGAATCTTGATTCCAAGCTCCTTCTCCTCATTCTCTGAAATGTCACTGGCAGAATCTGTCATTATAATAATTTTTCCCATAATTCACAAAACTCCATTTTTTGCTAATGAGCAGACGCATGAAATGCGCTGCGCGCGGCGTCTGCGTGCTTCATAAGATGTCACTAAGCCCAGCTTAGTGACGGCGCACCCAGTGCGCCACCTCCTTACGAAAAGTTACTTATCATTCTCCATACGCCACTTGATACATCTGTTGAGATAATGAACATAATCTGGATTCTTGCACATACCCTTGCCCTTATCATCAGATATCTTGGCAACATCCATGCCGTTACATGCTGTAGTCTTCATAACTATGTTGAGCGGTTCATCGCACGTATCGTTGGATATATATGTTCCTATTCCAAATGCAACCTTGATCTTGTCCTTGAAATAGCTGTTGAGTTTGTCTGCTTTCTCGAAATCAAGGCTGTCGCTGAACAGAAGTGTCTTGGTCTTTGGATCAAGTCCAAGCTTCTCATAATGATGAACCATCTTGTCGCCCCACTCATAAGGATCGCCACTGTCGTGTCTCACCCCACTGAAAAGTGTCGCATATGTGAGCTGGAAATCCTTTAGGAAGCAATCTGTTGTGATGGCATCAGTGAGAGCTGTTCCGTTCAGCACTCCATACTCCTTAACCCATGCATCCAATGCATACCAGTTGGAATATGCAGGATTGTGCTTATGATTACCCTGTCCAACACACATGATCCACTCATGCGCCATAGTTCCAACCGGAACCAGATTATACTTCCTTGCCAGATATACATTACTTGTTCCGACAAATGTTGAACCCGGATACTTGCGCTTGCTGAGTTCCTTGACTGCAAGCTCCTGAGCTTCAGCCGAAAGTCTTCTTCTGAGTCCAAACTCACTGAAAGCTCCAAGGTTATACTCTCCAGTCTCGACTTTTCGGACCTTCTCATCAAGCTTCTCCCTGAATGATGCAAGCAGCTTATCATAGTCATCGTTCATTCTGAAGTAGACCTCATTCACTATAGCCAGAGTAGGTATCTCATACATGGAAGTATTGAGCCAAGTGCCTCTCGCCTCTATCTTCAGTCCACACTCAGCGTCATCTGATATCTCAAAGTCCTCATATCTTGCCTTCCAGAGTCTCAGAAAATCAACATAAGAACCCTTTATCCACTTGATATTGTGCAGATACTCAAGCTCCTCCTCTGTAAATCTCAGATCACAGTAGAGCTGTATCTGTCTCTTGATCTCATCAACCATCTCCTTTGTGAAGAACACGTCAGTATTCCTGCACTTGAATGACCATGTTGTCTTATAGTCACTGAACTGATGGTAAATCGCCTGTCCCATACTAAACTTGTACATATCCGTTTCAAGCAGGCTTGTGATTATTCTTTCCATTTTTATACTCTTCTTTCTCTTTTTATCCGCTCCACACATACGGCTTAACCGCCATATATCACGGAAATACGGAAGTATACGCAAGTTAAAATACTTCCACTTATAATAAGTTAGCACACAGCCCGCTGTCAAGCACTATTACCTTGCAACTATCACACATAGTATTGTATAATGTTACCGTTCAGAGCCATGCAGCACAATATAAGAAGTGGCTTGTCATGCTTGCATGAACAAGGCATTTCTTATATTGTGCTATACGGCGGATACGCCGCACCGAACAGGCTCGTAAGAGACTGTGAGGTGGCATGGTTCTGAACACGGCAGAGTCGTACACCAGCCGAACAGGCTCGTAAGAGACTGTGAGGTGGCATGGCTCTGTGGTTTTACATATTATGAAAAGAGGATAGATTATGTTAGAGCAGAACAACGGAAAAAAGCCTAAGAAGTACGCTGGTATTCTGGCTCACCCGACATCATTCCCAAGTCCTTATGGAATCGGAGATCTGGGTCCGGGCGCTTATCAGTTTATCGACTTTCTTGCAGCTTCAGGATTAAATCTGTGGCAGGTGCTTCCACTCGGTCACACGGGCTTTGGCGATTCACCTTATCAGCCATTTTCAGCATTTGCAGGACAACCACTTATCATCGATATCGACTACCTCAGAAAGAAGAAGTTACTTCTGGACGAGGACTTCTCAGCTATGCCTGACTGGGATCCTGAGAAGATCGACTATGGAACACTTATAGAATTCAAGACTGGCCTTCTGAAGAAAGCGTACGAGAGATTTATCGACGCTGACTATGCAGATGATATGTCAGGAGACGAGGATCTCATGGCAAAGTTCGATGCATTTGTCAAGAATACATCATGGCTTGCTGACTACTCTCTGTTCATGGCAGGCAAGGATGCGCACGAGGGAATGCCTTGGTACATGTGGGATGATTCACTGAAGAAGCCGACCGCAAGGCAGAAGACCGCATGGAAGAAGAAGCTTGCAGACGGCATCGGCTACTACAACTTCCTCCAGTTCCTTTTTACAGAGCAGTGGCAGGCCCTCAAGACATATGCAAATGATCTCGGAATCAGTATAGTAGGTGACACACCTATATTCCTCGCATGGGACAGCGCAGACGTATGGTCCAATCAGGAACTGTTTCTGCTGGATTCAAAGGGATACCCTATCGAGGTTGCAGGTGTTCCACCAGATTATTTCTCAGCTACCGGTCAGCTCTGGGGCAACCCTCTGTACAACTGGAAAAAGCATACCGAGACAGGCTATGCATGGTGGATAGAGAGAATCAAATATCAGCTCACAGTAACAGATTTCCTCAGGATAGATCACTTCAGAGGATTTGACCGTTACTGGGCAGTGCCTTACGGTGAGGAGACCGCCATCAACGGCGAGTGGAAGCCAGCTCCAGGGCTGAACTTCTTCACACAGCTCGAAGCTAATCTCGGCTACCATCTTCCTATCATCGCCGAGGATCTCGGCGAGATAGATGATTCAGTCATAGAACTCAGAGACAAATTCGGACTTCCTGGAATGAAGATCCTTCAGTTTGCATTTGAAAATCCAAACGAGAACGACTTCCTTCCACATAACTATACACCTAATTGTGTATGCTATACAGGAACACACGACAACGACACCACCCTTGGATGGTATACGCAGGCTTATGAGGCTTCAAAGGATAAGCTCAGAAGATACTACAGCACTGATGCAAGTGATATCTGCTGGGTTATGATAAGAGCATGCTTCTCTTCTGTTGCCAACATGGCCATCGTTCCTATGCAGGACGTGCTAAAGCTCGACTCATGGGCACGTATGAACACGCCAGGCGTTGGAGAGGGCAACTGGGCATGGAGATTCAAAGCCTCAGACCTGGGCAAGCAGTTGTCAGACAGGCTTCTTGAGACATCAAAGCTCTATGGAAGATATACTCCAATACCGGAGAAGAAGGATTCTGAGGAGAAGTAATCATACGACGAGTCAAATCAATGCTGGAACATTTAAAATAGCATAAGGAGAATTATAATATTGAGAACAATATTTGCATATTTATTTGCCTTTCTGGGCATCATCCTGTGTACTCCGTATCACCTGTATCTGTACCTTCTGGCTAAGAAGGATCAGGAAAAGGCGTACCGCCATGCCCAGAAGCTGGTCAAAGGCTTCTTTGGAATAGTCATGTTCATATGCGGTGCCAAGTGCACTGTCATAGGTCTGGAACGGGTGCCCAAAGATCAGCCTATTCTGTTTGTCGGCAACCACAGAAGCTTCTTCGATATACTGTGCTGTCACAACGCACTGGACAGGCCTCTGGGATTTATGTCCAAGGACGGAATCCTGAAGGTTCCTATCCTTCCATGGTATATGAAGGACATAGGATGTACATTCCTTGACAGGTCCGACCTGAAGAAGGGACTGGAGACTATCATGCAGTCGGCTGATATCGTAAAATCCGGACATTCCATGATGGTATTTCCTGAAGGACACAGAAATGACGGCGAAGAACTTCTTCCTTTCAAGGACGGAGCATACAAGATCGCACAGAAGGCCGGATGTCCTATCGTACCTGTATCCATATGCGGAACAGACAATATCATGGAGGCCAACAAGCACAACTTTATCAGAAGTCACAAGGTGGTCATCGAATTTCTTGACCCTATCGACATAAATGGCTTGAAGCCAAAGGAGCGCAAGGAGGTTCTTGAAACCATTCCGGCACTCATTCAGAAAGCAAGGGTTAAGAATCTTCCCCTTGCAACAAAAAAGTGATCAGACTATAATAATCTGATCACGACAAGACAAAACACCAATAACTAAATATAATCAGGAGGAACTAAACATGGCATGGTGGGTATGGTTGATAATAGTTGCAGTTATACTTATCGGAGGTCTTATTGCATTATACATAGTGGGCAATAAGCTTCAGAAAAAGCAGTCTGCACAGAAGGAAATGATGAAGGAACAGGCACAGCCTGTGACGATGCTTGTCATCGACAAGAAGATGCTCCCTATGAAGGATGCCGGATTGCCTAAGATGGTAATGGAACAGACACCAAAGCGTTACCAGAAGGCCAAGATGCCTATAGTAAAGGCCAAGATCGGACCTCAGATCATGAATCTTATCTGTGATGACGGTATATATGATCAGATGCCTGTCCGCGGAGAGGTAAAGGCTATGGTCAGCGGTATCTATATCATGAGCGTCAAGAATGTTCGTGGTAAGATCGAGGAGAAGAAGGGCAAGAAGACCTTTGGTGAGAAGCTTCGTGCAAAGCAGAGAAAGTATCAGGATATGTACGATAAGGATGTAGCCGAGTCAAAGCTCAGCAAGGAGCAGAAGGCCGCAGCCAAGGCTAAGGCCAAGGAAGAAAAAGAGAGAGCTAAAAAGATCCAGAAGATGTAACAGCTTGAAAGGAGATTCCCAATATGAAGAAATGTCATATTAACCTCCGCGAACTTGGAATAGCTTTACTCGCACCGATATGCATAACTTTTGTCCATGGGCTTATTCCATCATCTCTGGTATCATGTGTTATAATAATTATTCTCTGCGGATGTATACACCATATATATCCTTGGATATTCACCACAGGAGATAACCGTAACAATAAAAACAGAACAGGAACGAGATCACTCTCATTCCTGTTCTGTTTTTGTATTTTTATACTTATTGTCATAACAGGCCTCAGTCTGCAGTTCTTTTCGACCGGAATACTGAACGCCATTGAGCTCCATCGTCCAGAGCTTCTCGACAGTTACAGAGACATGGTTCGTTCATCATTCTCTCTAAACAACGGTATCTTCAGAGTTACAACAGTCATGCTGCTTGCACCGGTCTGTGAGGAGCTTGTGTTCAGAGGGATCTCTCTGAGTTCTTCCAGACGTGCATTTACATGCAGACATTCAGATGCCATCGCCATCCTGCTGTCAGCGCTGCTGTTCGCCCTTTATCACGGCAATTTAGTCCAGTTCTGCTACGCCCTTCCCATGGGAATCCTTCTCGCGCTGCTCGCCACATGGACGTCTTCCCTGCTGCCATCGATCCTTCTTCACATAACGATCAACGTATCTTCTTATTTCACCGGGATGCTGCCATTTGCACTGCCACATACAGGCTGTATACTTGCAACTGGTATCACGTCAGCCGCAGGCTTCATCGCCCTATATCTGCTGTTGCGCCGAAGTGGCAAATCACACAAAGTATCTTGACATGTGATACACATACACTTTTTCATCGGGATCCTCTTCATGTTCCAGGCTGCGCTGCTGAGCAGCGGGCAGGTGGTGGTGCTGGATCGCAGTCTCGTCATGACGATGTTTGTCGGGCAGTTTTACTTCCTGACCCTGCTCTACTTCCAGACCGAGGTGTTCAAGCTCTCGGCCATGCAGAAGGAGATGGACGCACTGAACCTTCTGTATGACCGCCAGCGCAAGCAGTACCAGATCGCACGGCAGAACGTGCAGATCATCAACCGCAAGTGCCATGAGCTCAAGGTTCAAATCGCCGACCTGCGCCGCCTGCAGCCCGACGAGGCCACAACGCAGAGCCTTGACGAGGCCGAGCAGGCGGCCCGGATGTACGACGCCAACGCTGCCACCGGTAATGAGGTGCTGGACGTCGTCCTGACCGAAAAGAGCCTGCTGTGTGAGGCCCAGCGCATCCGCCTGAACTGCGTGGCCGATGGCACCTGCCTTGCGGCCATCGAGCCGGGTGACCTGTACGCGCTGTTCTCGAACCTGCTCGACCAAGCCATCGACGCTGCAGCCCAGCAGCAGAATGACCGCCGCATGATCGACCTGCTTGTATGCAGGCGGCAGGGCTTCGCGGTCATCAACGTCATCGGCCCGGCGCTGTCCGGCAGCCAGTCCGACCACGGACGCCGCCACAGCTATGAGCTGAAGGTCGCCCGCCGTGTCGTGCAGAAATACAGCGGCACCATGGCGACAGAGCCCCGCGGAGAGCTGTTCGCCGTCAAGATCGTGATGCCGCTCACCAGGGGATGAAAGAAAAAATGCCGCCTGTTTTTTGTGCAAGATGTACAAAGAACGGGCGGCCTTTTTTGTACCCCAAAAACCGAATATCCCGCCAGAAATACCACTTTTCGCAAACCTATTGCCAGAAATTTAACAGTTCTGTACAATACAGGTACAGTAAAAAACAACACAGGAGGGCGCAATGCGAAGCACGACCAAGCTGATGAAGAACTGGCAGTTCACCGGCCCTGACGGTAAGACCACTGCCGTGGACCTGCCGCACACATGGAACAACATCGACGGCCAGGACGGCGGCAACGACTACTGGCGCGGCACCTGCATCTACAAGACGCAGTTCACGGCGCCCGCTTTTGACAAGAATACCCAGCAGGTCTGGCTGCAGTTCGAGGGCGTGAATGCCAGCGCCAAGGTCACGCTGAACGGGGTGGAGGCCGCCCGCCACGACGGCGGCTACTCCACCTTCCGCGCGGATGTCACGGCGCTGCTGGCCGACAGCAATGAGCTGATCGTGGAGGCGGACAACAGCAAAAATGACCGCGTCTACCCCCAGAAGGCTGACTTCACCTTCTACGGCGGCATCTACCGCGACGTCAGCCTGCTGGTCGTCAACCGGAACCACATCGCGCTGGATTACCTCGGCGGCCCGGGCGTGCAGATCACGCCCACTGTCAACGGCGCAAACGCTGACATCGAGGTCAAGACCTGGATGGAGGGCGACGGCGAGGTCGAGTTCTCGATTTACGACGCCGCCGGTGCCGAGGTGCTGACCGGCAAGGGCCGGGACACGACGGTCACGCTGGAGCACCCGCACCTGTGGGACGGCGTCCGCGACCCGTATCTCTACACCTGCGCGGTGCGTCTCGTGCTGA
>OLXC01000689.1_pt1 | contig 11978 bp, 17 predicted proteins | sample 1673851 | NCBI WGS metagenome assembly OLXC01 (sample SAMEA103958130, study PRJEB25191) | human gut metagenome | biome: human-associated habitat [ENVO:00009003]; feature: intestine environment [ENVO:2100002]; material: feces | place: Germany | collected 2013/2015
GGACATCTACACTGTGAGCAAGCTGCTTACCCATAGCAATCTTGCCACTACTCAGGTGTATGCCGATGTGGTGGACGAACTCAAACGTGATGCGGCAGAACGTATCTCGCTCAAGATGCCAACCAAGGCAGAGAGTGACCAGATATAAGTGAAAAACATAATCAGGATAACAAATGGAAGAAAATAAATCATTATCGTTCGACCAACTGCCCAGTGCAGTTGGCGAACTTCTGACCAAGGTCAATACGATGATGACTCGTCTTGATGACATCGGTCAGAGAATAGGCAATGCTCCGAGCGAGAATGACCATGTTCTTATGGACATCAGAGAGGCAAGTACCTTTGTCCGTAAGAAGGTCTCATCGCTCTATGCGTACACATCTGAAAGGCGCATCCCATTCTACAAGAGAGGCAATACGCTCTACTTCTTCAAAGACCAGCTGATAAAATGGATTGAGGCAGGTGGCTCATGGGACAAGCCTTACGAATCGACCCAGGAGGAACAGGCAGACTTCGAGGCTCATCTGGCAATGTTGCAGAAAAGCAAGAAGAACAAGCCAGCCTCCATGAAGAGGGTCAAGGGCGAGAAAAATCCTGATGGGGAAGAATGGCATGACGGATAAGAGAATCATGTAATCTACTTTTTACGAAAGGGGAAAGAGAAACTATTCATTCTTTCTTTGCTGAGTAATCCGTTTCACTTATAATCAGTTTTTCAAGATGAGTAACCAAAGCATAAAATACGGAATCCTGCTGACCAAGGAGCAGCTCGATTTCTTGAAGGATGACAGGCAGGGCTTCCACCGCATGACCGCCTTCGACACTTTTGTATCTATGGCTTCCACCAAGCCGAGTGTTTATCAGAAGACAGGCTTCTCCGCTTCACTCTCCATCGGGCAGTTTGCCATCTCAACCGTTGAGCTGTCTGCCCTTTGGAAATGTGACCGCAAGACAGCGGCAAAGGTGGTGGAACTGTTCAATCAGGTGGGCATTCTCTCAACCGAGAGGAACAACCGCACCTCCATACATACTATACTCTGCATCGCCTTCTGGTACGTTGACGGCATCAATGAAGCCATCAAGAACCCCTTCTATAACCGTCAAGCCGTGACTTCCGCCACCCAAGAGAAATCGGTGTCCAATGTCCCATCCGATACCGCTTGCTCTTCGGGAGGCAATCTCTCCGATGGCATAGGTCAGCAGAAAGACAGCAGCGTCAATCCTGCCACTACTGACATTCTGCAGCCCCATGTTCCTGCCTCTTATAATACCTCTTCCCCTTTCGTTAATTCTCATGTTATCGGGGACGGACTTTCAGATCCTTCTCCGATACCACAAGACTTCAAACAAAGGGAAAAGGAAGGTAATGAGCATTTTGAATGTGAGGTTGTACAGCCGTCAGAAGATGACTTCAATCAAGGAGAATGGACATCAGCCGTTGAGCTGCTGCCGCCTCCTGTCTATGATGACGAGGGAAACCTTTTGCAGCCACCTTCCCATGAAGGAAGATGCGTGGATAAGACATAGTGGGCAAGGCGTACACTACACCCCAAGTCACTCATGATGTCATCTCTACTTTTCCCTTATTTCGACTATTGACGTTCCCGATAGGCAAGCTATCCAGAAGCCGCTACCTCTATTAGCCGTAGTTTTTTCGGAGGTCTAAACAAGAAGTACCAGTGTCAGACGGTTTCGCTTCGCCCACCGCTTCCTACTGGCATTCTTGAATGTTCGCAGGCTCACATTGGCTGTCCTGTTATATCAAGTATAAACTATATAAACCCCATCTACAATGACAAAAGACAAGAATAACAACACGGAGAAGACCTCAAGGAAGAGACCTCCGAAGATAAGACACATTGACGTTCGTTTCACAGAAGAAGAATACAACCTGGTAGTACATAATGCCCGACTGTCAGGCAGGAGTAAGAGCACCTATCTTCATGACTTAGGCATCGGACACAAGCCATCCCTCCCCATGACCGCAGAACAGGAGGAAGCCTTGAAGGGCTTAATCGGGGCAAGGTCTGAACTGGTTTATGTGCGCAATGCGCTTCATGCCCTGCCACAGACCGAGAGATTGAAACTCTTCAAGAGAGCCGACTTCATGGAGCGTTGGCTTCAAGGCATCAACACCCTGATAGAGGAATTGAGCCGCATTAGAGACAAATTCTTGGATATGTTATGATAGCAAAAGCATCAGCAATTCAGCATGGTCAGGCAATGACCAATTACGCAACCAAAAACAACCGTGCTGACATCATCAAGACCAACCATCTTAGCGAGGGTCTGCCCCCTATGGGCATGTGGGACGAGATGGTGCTGCATCAGTCCATGTTCAAGCAGAGGTATGCCAAGAAGCCCATCGAACTGACGTCCATCCGCTTTGAGCTTTCCCCATCTGAGGAGGAGGCACGTAACTGGACTATGGAGGACTGGAGAAGATTCCTTGACGAATTCATTCGTGAGATGGATGGCATCTCCAAGGTGAACCACATAGGGAAGAAGAAGGGCAAGGCTGCAACTTCGGTCAAGCCGACCAACATAGCCAACTCACAATATTTTGCCGCCCTTCACCGTGACTCCAAGAGTGGCATTCCCCACCTGCATCTGGTGGTGAACCGCATCGACATGGACGGTAATCTCAATGATGTGAAGTTCATCGGTGAGCGTGCCGTGATGGCTGCGAAAGCCGTCAATCAGCGTCATGGCTGGAAGGATGCCATGGAGATTCGTCAGGAGCGTATTGCAGAGGTGACCAAAGCGTGTATGGATGTGCTGCGTTCAATGCCGTTCTTTGATTGGAATGAATATGCCGACCGATTGAGGGCAAAGGGATATGACATCGAGCTTATCCGTGACAAGAATGGTCAAGGCAGGGTGCATGGCTACCGCTTCAAGTTCGGAAAAACTACCATCAAGGCTTCCGAACTGGGTGTAGGAAGGAATCTCACCGCATCGACAATCGGGAATACCTTCCGCAAGCTGCACCCTCAGCCAACACCTGTTGCAGTTGGTCAAAGACCTTCTCCTTCTGTTTCAAACGCTACCACATTGGACAGCAGAAATACGGCATCGCAAGGTGGTCTGTCTCGTACAAGCAATGTTGCCAAACCTGACCTGCCTGACGGATTGAGAAAGATTATTGAAGTCGATGGTGAGCGTTTCAGCATAGTCATGCCGAGAACTGCTTACGACACGATGAACAGTTGTATCGAAGTTCCCGAGAATGGATCCGCAAGCCACACTGACATTCTGAATGTAGCCATGCTGCTCTTCATGAACTACCTTGATGCTGCCACATCGATGTCTGAGTCATGTGGTGGCGGTGGCAGTCCTGGCAGTGGCTGGGGACGTGATAAGGACGATGATGACCGTGAATGGGCAAGACGTTGCGCAATGCAAGCAAACACACTCTGCAAGCCGATAAAGAGAGGCATGAAACGATAACTTTTCAAACAAGAACGGTATGGGAAGAAACAAGAAAGATGCCACACAGGATGTGCTTAACCTGTACAATCAGATGCAGGAGGACGAGAACATCGAGAGTGGCAAGGAAGAAATCAAAGTGACCCTGGAAGAGATTGAATCAGCCAAGAAAGCTCTCTATGAGGCAAAGGAGGAACTGGGCAATGCCTATAGGAGGTTGGAATCAGCGAAAGTGGCACTTGTGGCTGCCCACAGGAGTACGGACAACATCGTTGACGGAATCTGCCATGCCATTGTCAAGGCAGAGCAGAGCAACCTCAAAGTTGGCATCAACGATGAAGGACTTGCCCTGTTGGATGAGCGGAACAGCACCGCCATTTCTGCCTTCAAGCAAGCCCTTGACGAGCACGAGAAGAGGATAAACGACATGTTCACTCACCAGCTGAAAGAGCTTAAACGAATCCGCAATATCGAGGAGGGTGCATACTTCAACGGTCGCACCTATGCCTGGATGTTTGGCTTGGCTTTTCTAAGTTGGGCTATCATCTTTGTTGAAATCACCATTTGGATATGTATCAAACTTTTTTAGCAAACTCAAAACATCAGAATTATGACAGAACACGATTATAGCAAGACAAGAAAAGCAGCTGTCGATGCCCTTATCTACTGGGCAAAGACAGGTATGAGACAGTTCACCATGCGTGACGCAGTAAACGACTATCTGGAGGCGAGCGATGCTAACCGCCCCTCCATCGGTGGCAAAGAGACCATTCTCGCACACAGAAAAATAGCAGCCAACCGACTGGCGATTGACTGCATCTATGCTTTGTCCAAGGATGAACTATCCAAGGTGGACAGGGAGTTGGAAGGGATTGTGGGGGATTTGCCGAGGCAAGGTCACTGGATGAAAAGGTGACATTACAACATCAATTAGGGTCTGCAGAATTAATTTCTGGCCACAGACAGAGGGTAGTAGACGTAATCCCTCATGGTGACGAAGTTGATAAAAAAACCTCCATATTTCGGTCAGGACAAGACAAAGTTCCCTTAACTAATGTTAGATATTGACAAATGTTACGTCATTTTCTTTTAAATAATTTGTTATAACCTGATATAAAGGGATAGCTTCTTTTCTAAATGGATCACTTTCCAAAAGTTCATCCCTGTCTTCACTAAGTTCTTCATGCGCCCTGATTTTCAAAGGATAGTCCCCGATTTGCTGTATTCGGTGATGGCGGCAAGAAAACTGCTCGGTATAAGCCATACGACGATTTACGAATACATGAGGCAATCGCCCCCGGTACTCCCGTACCGCCGCTCGGAAAACGGCTGGCACAGGCTGATACTCGGAAGCGATATAATCTTCCTGCTCGACCACCCGCAGGTCAAGCGGGGAAGAAAACGGAAGAAACGGTAAACGGCATTGTCAGTTCCAGAGATACCACGGTGAGGGACGCGGAGCGGAGAAGGCTTCGGAGAGGTCGATGGCGAGTAGCCATGCCTGGGTGCGTATGCCGTCCATGTCGGAGAGTGTCTGCGCATAGCGGCTCTCTCCGGCACCCGAAATCCGGCACCACTGCCGCGCGAAGATGTCGGGTTGGAAAGCGTCGATAAACGACAGTATGTCGTCCACCAGCGAAGCCGGTTTGCTACCGGTCATGTCGGCTGAGAAGCAGAACGGCACTCCGCTCTCGGTATTACGCCGGAAATCGAAAGAGGTGATGTTACCGTCTCTCACATTGGCGGTCACGCTCCAGCCGCATTTTGCGGCAACTTGGATTATGGTTTGTAAAATCATGTCAGTACACGTATATGTCTGCCACGTCCGGCATGGAGGTGGCAGACCGAATTTTGAAAAGTAAGGCTCTATTCACCGCATGGGTCAAAGTCAAGTCCCTCAAAGGCTTCAAGCAGAGTGCCGACCATGGACTCCGCGTCCTCCATGTCGGCTACAATATCCGAGATACGGTATGGCGCACCGTTCTTGCCGTGTCCGTCATCGCCAATCCAGAGATATGCTTCCTCATCGGGGTCATAGTTCTCGTAATATTCTCTCACTGACTTTATCAAAGTTTCGGGGTCGGCATATCTCATTTCAGCCGAGAAATTAAAATCCTGCCCTGCCTTTGTGTATTGCGAGAACTCAAACAGCCATAAATCAGTGTCGCGGTATCTTTCAGTATGGACGTGCCAGCCGTTAGCTTCGGCACATTCGGTTATCTTGTCGATTATATCTTGTATATCCATATTCTTACGGTGTAATGTCAGCCGTGGCACAACACCACGGCTGACGTGTTCGGTCAATCATAGAGGCGGTTCAAGAAGTCTTGAAGCCTCTCATCGCTTATCTGCCCTATGGGGCATGGGGTGAAATACGGCATTTGTATCACTCGGATAATGCCGAAGCCTTGTTTGCGGTAGTCGAGTTCGACATCGGCAAGTTCGTTGAGCGACACATAGCCGTATTCATCTTCGCCGAGTCCGACCACTATGCAGTAAAGGATTGTATCGTCTCCCTCTTTGCCTCCTTCAAGCACAAACCAACGGATATTTCCGATAGTGAATATCGCCACGCACACTGCGTCTCTCGCCTTGCCGTCCTGCGAGTACAGAGGATAGTCCTTTATGGCTCCCTCAAATTTCGGTGTCAACAGTCTGTTCATAGTCAGTCAAATTCAATTTCATCTTCGTAAAGTTCAATTCTCGCGCCACTGCTTACCTCGATGATGAAGCGGTAGCCGTTCAGTCCTACGATTGTGCCACGGTGGTAGCCTCGCCACGGTGTCTGCAACTCGCACTGGCGTCCGTATTCGGGAAAATCGGTATCGTTCATACGCTTATATCCTTTAGTTCTTTATATTCGGGGTCATATATTTCATCGCCGTTCATCAGCGTGTCGTACATCATCGCCGCTCTCCGGGCTGCCGTTTCGTTTCGCTCGTCATAATAACCGGTTTGGTAGTTGACAGCGAGCTGACGGATATAGGCAACGCACACTTTGAAAGCCTGCGACTGCAAATAGCGGTGTATTGTGGCGAGTGCCTTTCCTGTGTTGGTTGCGGATTGCATTTTGCCGTTGACAAAGTTGTCAAACGCCACGACAAATTCCTTGTCGTTCTTGGATATTGCTATTCCGTTATAATCTTCCATAGTGCATTTGTTTTAGATTGTTGCCTGATTGTAGATTGAGGGTTCGGAGGTAACGTTGTAGATATAGTTGCCACAGCGTACCAAAAGGCAGTCCTCGCCATAGTAGAGTTTTTTCATGCCCCTAATGGAGCCGGAGCGGTGGAAATTGGGGTACTGCCCGATATTGAGCCGTCTGCCCTCCGCTACTTTCATTCTTTTTACTCGCATAGTCATTTGATGTTTGAGCGTTTGAGTTAATTTTTCTTCCTTTTGTTTGAAGCTCTTTGAGCTTCTCCGGCAGGGCTGGCCGTTTTTCGTGCAGTCCCACAACTGCGGCCAAAAGGGAGGATAAGGCAAGTGTGTAGTCAGCGGCAAGCGAGGGATACCCATTTTTTCGGAATTGAGGGAGAAAAAATGCGGAGGCTCACGAGTGCGGACGCCGACCACAAGCGCAGCGTCACTTGACGTTCCTCCCGGATGCAGTAACTTCGCACGCCAAAACGTCTGTCCCTGCCGAGGCTCAAAATCTTCAAGGGAAAGAACCTGCCACCGTTGACTTTTGCCGTTTCAAAGTGCCAGCCTTGAAGCGGCCATAGTCATCGTTTGCAGACAGATATTCCAAAGAGAGGCGACAACGCGAGAGTCGAGCGAAGGCTTGCCCTCGCTTTGCTCTGGCGTTGTCGCCGCCTCCGGCTTCAGCCGGGCATCATATCCAAAATCAGAACTACCCGAAGCTGAATCGGTGTGCAGCACGGAATCAGTCGGGCAACCGGTAAACAGCACAAGGCGATATGCCGTGTCTGTGGATCCGCGGGCCACTGACACGGCTTATCGCCTGAATCATCATATCATTTGGAAGCAAGCGGTGGTGATAAGGTTGTGTGTGGCAATACGCCCGGCGCACTGCCTCACGCTCCTGTCGCCACGGCGTCTTATATTAATTTCCTGACCGCTCCATTATTTTGATGACATTGATTTTTGGAACATGAATAAAAGTTTATCTTTTTCGTTCATGCGGATATTATCAGAATAACCGCCTTTTGTTATTTGATACCCGCATGGCTTAACCATAAAAACACCTAAGCCCTTAGTGTATGAACTTACTTCTGAGGCATAGTCTTTACTTGTATTTAATGGAACTTTCCCTTTAATATGACACCACTCATTATTGCAACTGATGTCTTCAATCTCAGACATCATTTTTTGCAAATCTGTAATAGCTTTGGAACTCGCTACTTGGGGTATCTGCAACTCAAAACAGAGCATCGGTTCGAGAATGTCCACACCTGACTGTTGCAAAGCCAGCCTGAAGACATAAGGGGTCAGCTGTCTGAAATCAGCAGGTGTACTTACCGGGCTATAATACTCGGCTTGAGTAAAAGTTACTTTCAGATCTGTCACTTCCCATCCATGTAAACCAGATTGGCAAGACATACGAATCCCTTCAAAAACGGCATTTTGAAAAGAATGGTTCAGATAACCATAGGAGATGTCACTTTCGATTTGCAACCCTGCCCCTAACGGTAAGGGTTCAAGAGTCAGCCCTATTGTGGCCCAGTAAGGGTTGGGTGGTACTTCGATCTGAATAATCTTATTGACCTTTTTTATAGGTCGTTCTTTGTAGATAGTCTTGATCTCATCAAAATGGACCTTTACGGAAAATCGTTCTTCCAGCAATGTCTGTATGATTTCCTTTTGGGTCAAACCATATAACGAGATTTCCAATTCATCACTATATGAGTTTATGGAAAAGGACAAAGACGGGTCTTCAATCCACAATGTATTCAGAGCGGATATCACCTTGCTTCTCTCTTCGGGCTTATTTGGCCGGACGGAGGATTTGAGAGCGGGATGCTGATGAGATAATCCTTGAATCAAACAAGGTTTAGCACCTAAATAATCTCCGATTCGAAAATCTTCTATATCTTCTACAATCGCGATATCATTGGCACCCACTTCATCAACATTTATCTCTCTGCCCTGATAAATAGTCTTTAGATTTTTAATCTTGATGAATTTTTCCGAATCGTTGATTCTTACAACGTCTCGAAGTCTCAGACTTCCGTCAATTATTTTAAGAAAACTTCTTTTATGCCCTTTGGGGTCATGCTCTATCTTATAGAGATAAGCTGAAAGTCTGTTTGAGACTGATGCCGGAGGAAGTATAAAAGAAGAAATGGCGTCCAACAACTCATTGATACCGATATTGAACATTGCTGATCCATGTAGCACCGGATAGACTTTGGCTTTTGCCACAAGAGCGATTATCGTATTCCAATAATCAGCCGGTGAAATTTCGCTATCCGCCAAATATCGTTCTAATATATCGTCGTCATGGTTGCATACAAATTCTTTGTATTCTTCCTTTATATATGTTTGGGAGCAAACCGGATAAACCGATCCATCGACAACAGTTTGCATAAACAGGACATCTTGCGACAGATTTGTTTTTATATCCATATACAAACGCTCCAAATTCACACCGGCACGGTCAATCTTATTGATAAATATAATTGTCGGGATTTGCAGCTTTTGTAAAGTACTGAACAGCAACTTTGTCTGCGCTTGTATGCCTTCCTTTGCGGATAAGATGAGGACTGCTCCATCAAGCATTTTGAATGTCCGCTCCACTTCCGCAATAAAATCCATGTGTCCCGGAGTGTCAATGATATTGCATTTCACTCCATTCCAGATAATAGATGTCGTAGAAGCCCGAACAGTAATTCCTCTACGTTTCTCTATATCCATAGAGTCCGTTATGGTGTCACCATTATCCACACGGCCGCACTTTTCCGTTGCTCCACTGGCAAACAGCAGATTCTCGGTTACGGAAGTTTTTCCTGCATCAATGTGAGCAAGAATTCCTAAATTTATAATATTCATTTGGATTAAGCAATAATATACTACAGTAGATGCATTGTCGAAACGCACCTTTTAATACCTCCTCGTAGCATATGAGAACTACAGGATTCCTAACTCGTATTAATATGTATATTATTACTGCCGCATAACGATTACAAAATTACACAAAAAAATATATCTAACAAAAGTGGGAGGATTTTTTAACTTTTTACCATAGACATTTTATTAGGGAAGCGTAGGTTCAACTGGCAAGTACAAATAAGTAGAAATGTTTGAACAACACCGTTTTAGGAAGTTGAAAAATCAAGTTTCTCTCTCGGTATAGCGTTTATTTTGGCCAATATCTTCTTTAGTTTAGCATTTGTGTATTTCCCATTCGTGTTCTATTTAGCTCCTTATTATGAGTATGTAGCAAGTTACTTATCAAATTCAGCCTCTTTGAGGGTCAAATATGGTTTTGCAAATGGTGACTGACAAGACATAAACAAGGTCAGCAGGAATTTTTTACATAAATGGACATGAATGTATATAACCTAAAATAAGAATAAATTTTAATAAGGGCTGCCCAAAAAGAAAAAAATGCAGTTGCCATGCAGTTGTTGTTGTTGTCTATCTTGAAGGTTACTTCCTGTGCGCTTATGCTGGAGATAGGTCGTAACTCCTGTGCAGCTCCCTGTATTGGCATAGGTTCCGGAACCGCCACCCTGAATCTTTATGTTCATAGTCCCCTCCTTTCCTTTTCCCTCTCATAGACCTTGTTTATGTCATCGAGCAGCCCGGTCTTTCCTTTTGCATCGAGGAAGGAAACGATATGTTGCATGGCTTTGAGTTGTGCCGTTTCGCTGGCTTCTATCCGCTTGAAGATAATCTCCTGGTTCTTCCTGATAGTTGAATCTGCATCCCGCACCGCTTTTTCTGTCTTGCCTATGGCCTTGCCGTTGTTGTCGGAGCTGTTGATTATCCCGGCAAGCAGTTCCTTGTTATCCTTCAGGAACCGCCTGAACTTTTCTTCCGAAAGTAAGGATGAAAGGCTTATGGTTATCTGTGTGCTGGCTCCGGCCAGAGCTTCACAAGCCGGACGCACAAGATCCGTTTCCTGTTTCTTCAGGAATGCGAACACCTGGTCCATGCGCTTGATAAGTCTTTGCATTTCCTGTGCCGGGCTTTCATGCTCGACCGGGTTTATACCGTACTTCTCAAAGTAGTTTATGGCATGAGTAATATACTCCATTTTTGACACACTGTTTGCCTTGGCCAGACGGTCAAGTTTAGCAAAAGTAGTACGTTCTACCGCTACCGTTGTTTTACTGTCTTTCTCCATATAATTATAAGGCTTATTATAACAAATTAAGACACTAACTAATTGGTTTACAAGATAGTATATTTATTCGTTATAACCAATATATAACGGTTAATTTTTCTAATACTTTGATTTTCAAAGCATAACCCCGTAGGGCAAGAGGAAAAAACAGGGCTTGCCCGGTTTCCTCTTGCTGTTCTATCGAACACCCTCCCCAGCGCGAAATTAGCAAAGGGGACGGGGAGAGATAGAACCTATCCCACACACGTGAACACACACGAAAACCGCACACCCGGTACACAACAGAATTACCCAACAAAACCGCACAACAGAATGTGTCTGGAACACCACAAAAAAACTCATCGGTCGGGGAGCGCCGCACGGCAAGGGGCGGGACCACCCGTCCCGACGAGTGCAGCCGTTTACTTGGATATATGATATAAGTTATTTTGATTCTGTCACAAATTCAAAAGGATTGCAGTAAGTTCCAAAACGGCACATACTGCAATCCTTCATTTGTCGTCATAATGTCCCCAGGCTGAAATGATGAACACAATTACGGTAGTCTCGTTGACCATATACCTGATACGGTTCTTCTTGTCCAGCTGCCTTGACCAGACACCCTCCAGGTATCTTAACTGTTCCGGATGTCCTGTACCCGTATATGGGTGTTCTCTGAGTTCATCAAGCAGCTTCTCCAGCTTCTTGAAAAGCTGCGGAGAGGATTTCCTCATTAACAGGACATGTTTTACCGCTTCTTTGGAAAATTCTATCTCATACATTGCCTTCGCCCTCTATACGGTTAAGAAAATCGTCCAGAGACTCGTTTTTAGCCATTCTGAAGGTATTTCCGTTCCGGATATCTTCAATACCTCTCTGGATGGCCGCAAGTTCTTCCTTTGAAGGGAAATCACCTTCTCTGACTGCACACACCATAATAGGGGCTGCATTGCGTCTGGAGACCAGGATCGTTTCCGTCTCTGCCATTTCGAAGTATTTCTTCTGGTTGGCACGAAATTCGCGTGTTGTAACAATCTGCATAGTTCTAATATATTGGTTTACACCGCAAAAATAGGGATAAAAATCAATAAAACAAAAGTTTTGTGTACTTGTTTGTGTACACGCGCGGAAAATTCGTTCCTCAAAGAACGCTGCGCTGGCTTTTGCTTTGCTTTCACAAACATTCAAAAAGTCGTTTTTCGCGGATTTGAAGGTTTGGAAGCCACATTCCGGCTAAAATTTTATGACTTGTTTTTAA
>OLXC01000693.1_pt1 | contig 11950 bp, 7 predicted proteins | sample 1673851 | NCBI WGS metagenome assembly OLXC01 (sample SAMEA103958130, study PRJEB25191) | human gut metagenome | biome: human-associated habitat [ENVO:00009003]; feature: intestine environment [ENVO:2100002]; material: feces | place: Germany | collected 2013/2015
TAGTATCGTTTTTTCAGAGTCGCCCGATTCTTGGCTCCGAATGGCAGCAGCTCGGACGCACATTCCACAAAATTAGAAAATGTTTTCTGATTTTTGCATTTGTACGCCAGTTTTTAGTAACTTTAGTGTGTCGAATTTTTCACCATGACGGCTATGGATACCAATGAAAAACACCTCCCCATTGTCGAACGTGACGAGTGGCTCCTGCCCGTCGAAGGCGAACTCAAGTATCGCAAATCGCTGTACGAAAGCCGCCTGGCCGAAATCGAAAAGGCGTCAGGCTCGATCGTCGACTACGCCAACGGATACCGCTACTTCGGCTGGCAGCGCGATGATGATCTGGCGGGCTGGTGGCTCCGCGAATGGTTGCCCGCCGCATACGAGGTCTTCCTGATCGGCGACTTCAACGGCTGGAAACGCGGTGACATAGCCATGCATCGTGGTGACGACGGCGTATGGAGCACCTTCCTGCCCGATGCCATGTATGCCGGCCGGCTCGTACACGGGTCGCTGTACAAGATCAGCGTACACGGCGCCAACGGCTGGCACGACCGTATTCCGGCCTATGCCTTCCGGGCCGTGCAGAATGAACAAACGAAGGATTTCGCCGCACAGTTCTGGAATCCGGGTCCGTTCGACTGGCAGGGCGACAACTTCGACATCGCCTCGGTCGGAAACCTGCTCATATACGAAACACATGTCGGCATGGCACAGGAACGAGCCGGTATCGGCACATACACCGAATTCACCCGCAACATCCTGCCTCGAATCCGCCGGGCCGGGTACAATACCGTGCAGCTCATGGCCGTGGCCGAGCACCCCTATTACGGTTCGTTCGGGTACCACGTATCGAGCTTCTTTGCACCGTCGAGCCGCTTCGGCACGCCCGAAGAGCTCAAGGAGCTGATCCGCACGGCTCACTCGATGGGGCTGGCAGTCATTATGGACGTCGTGCACGCCCACTACGTCAAGAACCTCAACGAGGGGCTCAACCAGCTCGACGGCAGCGACAACCAATACTCCCCTGCCGGCGAGGCCGGATACCAGAAGTACTGGGATTCGAAGACCTTCGACTACGACAAGCCAAATGTCCGGCACTTCCTGCTCTCGAACCTCAAATACTGGCTCGACGAGTTCCATTTCGACGGCTTCCGCTTCGACGGGGTCACCTCGATGATATACCACCACCACGGATATACCGAATTCGATTCGCGCGAGAAGTTTTTCGACGATTCGGTCAACCGGCCGGCACTGACGTACCTCACCCTGGCCAACCGGCTCGTACACGATTTCCGCCCCTCGGCCGTCACAATTGCCGAGGATGTCAGCGGCATGCCGGCCATGTGCCAGAAGATCGAGGACGGGGGCGTTGGGTTTGACTACCGGCTGGCGATGGCGATTCCCGACTTCTGGATCAAGCTGCTCAAGGAGGTCCCCGACGAACAGTGGAACATCTGGCAGATATGGGATATCATGACCAACCGCCTGCCCGACGTCGGCACGGTAGCCTATGCCGAGAGCCATGACCAGGCACTTGTGGGCGACAAGACCATCGCCTTCCGGCTGATGGACAAGGAGATGTACACCGACATGAACCGCACGTCGAAGAACCTGATCATCGACCGCGGCATGGCCCTGCACAAGATGATCCGGCTGATGACCATCTCGACCGGCGGACAGGCCTACCTCAACTTCATGGGCAACGAGTTCGGGCATCCCGAGTGGATCGACTTCCCGCGCGAGGGCAACGGATGGAGTTATGCCCATGCCCGCCGCCAGTGGTCGCTGGTACGGAATCCGTTCCTGCGTTACTCGCAGCTGGGCGATTTCGACCGTGCGATGATCAAGCTGGTAAAACGTTATGCGATCCTGGCCGACGGCTACCCCTACAACCTGGCCATGGACGAGCAGAATCAGACGATGGTATTTTCGCACCGCGACCTGATCTTCGTGTTCAACTGGAGTCCGAGTGCCTCGATTCCAGACTATGAGATCCCGGTAGGCCGTCCGGGACGATACCGCATCATTCTTTCGACCGACGAAACCCGTTTCGGAGGATTCGGGCGGGAGGAGATCCATACGCCGCACTTCAGTTTCCCACGCGTTGACGGTGACGGACAGACACGCCACTACATGAAGATCTACAACACGTCGCGAACGGCCCGTGTCTTCAAACGCTACGCACGGTAGCCCGACGGCACGATCCGCACCGGTCAGCCATAATGGCAATGCTGGCCGTGCAGACTCTCTCAACCGAACCGCAAGGCCGGAGACCGCCGGACAGCCATACAAAACCAGCAAGCCGCGAACTGAAATTCGCGGCTTGCTGGTTTCAGTCTATTTCTGGGACTGTCAATGACTCAAAGCACGATCTTGATACCGGCCGTAAAGTTGATTCCGACGGTCGGATAGAGCGGATAGAGCATGTTCCGACGGTTCAACAGGTTGTTGGCCTCGGCCCAGATGGCAAAGCGATCAGCCAGGTCATACTGCAACGACACGCCCAGATCGACGTAGGTCGGCACCTCCACCGTACTGTCGAATGCCACGAACGGAGCATCGGCCGCCGGCACATCCTGCGAGGCGAAGATTCCGCCGCGCTGCCCGACCCGATATTTGCCAACCACATCGGCACGTACTCCAAGCTGCCAGCGCCGCGACATGTTCCATTTCAGATCGAACTTCACATCATATACCGGCAGGCCCTTGTTGTCGCCCAGAGCACTCATCTGCGGTCCCATGGTATTCATATAGTAGTGAGCCACCAGATTTGCCTCGACGCCCTTTGCCGGGCGCAGCGTCATCTCGCCTCCGAATACCACACGTACATTCTCATCCACCTCCGGCATGTAATAGACGTCGAAAAGATATGGATACAGCATACGGTCGATTGCCCGGAAGCCTGCCCACACCGAATACGAGAACAATGATGACCGCGTAGCGCCGCTCAGCCCCAGACGCCCGCTGTAATAACGGCCGTTACGGGCATTGTAGCCGATCATGGTGTAGGGATTGATCTCGAGCATCGTAGCCGGGTCGTAGGTCACCACACCGCCGTCGGCCTCGACGAACGGCGTCAGCGTAGTACCGTCATTGTAACTCAGCCGCAGGTATGGGAATATGTAAAACTTGTTCTCGGATTCATAATACGGATGGTCGTAAATCGCCCGGTAGATCTCCGACTGGCCGATCGTACCGTCAGCCAAAGCGGCATCGATCCGGCCGAAATAGCCCTCACTGTATGCCGCCTTGCTGTCCGACAGCGCAACCGTAACGCCCGCCTGAAGGTGGAATGCCCCGTTGTCGAAGAGGTAGCGAGGCGAAGCGGTCAATACCGAACTGCTGTATTCGCAGTCATTCTTGCCTGAGCGGTTTGCATAGTCGACCGACAGATAGAAGCCGTGGCGGCCGAACATCTGTCCCAGCTCGGCGCGGGCATCGAATTTCAGCAATCCGACCTTGACCTTGTCGTAGGCCTGCCGGTCGAACGAATAGATATAGTCCTTGACCGACGAGGTCATGTAATTGGCTCCGACCGTAATACGGAAATTCGTAAACGACATGTCGGTGAAATCGCTTCCGAACCAGACATGCGCACCTCCGTCGACCGTATTCGAGGGGCTGGTCACATCGTAACCGAATATATCGTCACGGCTGAAGCGGTGATTGTCCGACGACACCCCCGACAGCACATCCCCATAATAGTGGTACATACGGTATCGGCCGTCGAGTTCGATACCGGCCTTATAGTGTTTACCGACATTGGTGAAGCCGTAGAGCGACAGTTTGTTGTCGGTATGCGAAGCGGTCCGGGCGATACCCTGTGCATCATCGATCTTGTTCCACTGGCCGCGGTGCATCACATCGAGCCCAACGCCCCCCGCATTGGCCTCGTACCACGAGAAGGCCAGATCGCCCGTCGTGTTGAACGGGTAACCGGCTCCGGCCTTGACATAGAGCAACGGCTGACGGCTGAAGTTCCAGACATAGGTCGAGGCCGCCGTAATGGGTTTCACGTCGAAATGGGTCTGCCACTCGACCGGCGTGATCGAATATGCGAAATCGGGACGCAAGGTTACCGTATCGTCCAACCGAGGCGTTACGGCCAGTTTGTCGGGCGTAGCGAGGGTCGGAGTGTACTCACGCGTCACGACCACCTCCTTTTCGAGATCCTGCGCCGATGCTGCCGCAACACCCACGGCCATTCCCAATATCAATAATATGACTCTTTTCATAATCTATCTTCCGTTTTTACTGATTCAAACTCTCGATACGCTGGCGGGCCTCCTCCACAATACCGTCATCCGCAGGCGAATAGCCGTCAACGATACTGCGATATGTCGCCCGGGCCTGGAAATCGTCTCCCTTGTCGCGGTAGATGTCGCCCAGCACGATGAAGGCGCGGGCAACCCAGTATGTTTGCGGCGACTGCGCTTCAGACAATGCATAGATCAACTTTTCGGCCTGATCGGCATTCCCTGCCTTGTACTCGGCTTCGATGACGCGATAGGCCGATTCGGCACCCTCGGCACTGTTCACCTCGCTGCTCAGACGGCGGTAGATCGCCAGAGCTTCATCCGAACGCCCCGTCCGGTTATAGATCGAGGCACATGCGAAATCGGCCTCACGCAGTGCCGTCTGGTCGGCTCCGCTCATGCCGTGCACCTTCCCGGCCATCTCCAGAATCTTCTGGTCGTCTTCCGTACGCACTGTCGACCGCACGTAACCGCGGATCGCCTCTGCCGCAGCCTTCTCATCCTTCGTCAGCGACGACACAGACAGATAGGCCTCCGCCGCCACGTCATATTGTCCCTGACGGTCGGCCAGCTGCGCCAGCTTCTCGGCTCCGCGCAACGTATAGGCATTTGCCGGAAGCGCCGCAAGGACCTTGAGAGACTCTATAGCCTTGTCGGGTTCCGACTGCCGGACATGGCAGTCGCTGCCGTAGTACAACGCATCGGCCCGATAATTACCCTTGTCGAACTCTTTGAGATATTTGTCGAAAGCCTCGGCCGCCTGGCTCAACTTTCCGGAGGTATACAGCCGCTGTGCCGCCGCATAGGTCAGCGAATCGCGCTGCAGCGTTCCCAGATCGGTTTCGACACCGGCCGTACGCGCATAGGCGAAATATCCGCCCACGTCGTTGTTGTCGACATAGATCCCTCGGATACCGGCCATGGCATCCCGCGCCTGCGACGAGTTCGGTGCCAGCGCCACGGCACGCTTGTAACTCTCCAGCGCACGGTCATTGTCGCCCAGGTTCTGGTATACGAGACCCAGGTCTGTCAGCGCCGCAATGCGGTATTCCGAATCGGGATACTTCGACAGGAACGAGTTGAAGGCATCGGCACCCTCACGGTAACGCTCCTCGGCCACATACGTACGTCCAAGTTCATAGGCTGCACGGTCGACGTAACGGCCCTCGCCCGACGCCACGATAGCCCGCAGCGCCTCGATCTTCGAAGGCACCTTGCCGTTCAGTCCCAGCACCACGGCCCGCTGATAGAGGGCATAGTCGCGTTCCGGCGAGGCGATGGCGGCCGACTGGTTGTAGGCCTCGATGGCCTTGTCGAACGAACGCTGTGCATAGAGGATGTCACCCTTGCGGTTGAGCGCATCGGCACGGTAGACATCCTTCTGCTGATGCAGCCACAGGAAGTTGTCGAACTGGACCCGTGCCTGCGTCCGGTTACCGGCTTCGAGCAGTGCATAACCCAGGTTGTAATATGACATTTCGTATTCGGGTTCGCTCTTGGGGGCCAGCTGAAGGTAACGGCGGAATTTCGCCGCGGCAGCATCGTAACGCCCCTCCCGCATCAGCAGCTCGCCCTGCCAGAAACCGGCCAAAGCCGTATATTTGGCATTGTAACTGTTTTCGAGCGACTCTTCGAGCAGCGCCTCCGCACCGTCGTAATCGCCGTTATTGTAGAGTTCGAGCGCACGGAAATAGGAGATCTTCTGCAGCGCCGACTTGATATTGTTGTCCGGATTGTCCATCTGCTTGATGGCGCGGTAGGCCGCATCGTAGTTCTTCGAGTTGTAGTAGGCCGCCACAAGATACTCACGGGCCTCGGACAACCGCGGCGAATCGGGATAACGATCGATATAACGCGTCAGGATGTTTACTGCCTCGTTGAACGTCCCGCCGCCAAGTTCATACTGCAGCTTGCCGTAGTTGAACAGCGCATCCTCGGTAATGTGTTCGTCGAAATCGAGCGACGATGCCAGAGCCATCGCCTGCATTGCATGCAGCTTGTCGTTCATCCGCAGGTGGCAGTCTCCCAGATGGTATGCGGCATTCTGCGTCAGGGCGTCGTCTGGTCCGCAAACCGACTGCAGGTATTGTGCGGCGCGTTCGTATTCGGTCATGCGGTAGAGCGAATAGCCCATCAGATACTGCACCTGACGATCCATCGTACCGCCGTCGTCGGAATAGGCCTCCAGATAGGAGATCGTACGCGAATAGTCCCCAAGGTGGAACCACGCCTCGGCCGCAATACGTTCGATCTCGGCGCGGCGCACCGGCGTAGCCTTGTCGATCAACGCATCGCAATGCTGGGTTACATAGTCGTAATTCTCCTGCATGAACTCGATCTGAAGCAGATAGAAGGGCACCAGCTCGCGGTACGAAGCATCATCCGCCAGCGAAGCGAACCCTGCCTTTGCACTATTCAGGTCGCCGCGCGAGTAGTCGATATATGCCGTATAGTACCGTGCATGTGGAGCATACTCGCCCCGCTGCGACACCCGACCGAACTCATCGTAAGCCTCGTCGGTACGGCCGGCCACGAATTTCGAATGGGCCTCCTTGAAATAGAACTCATCCTGCTGCGCCGCCCCGAGCCGATTCACATCGGTCTGTGCAAAGTACTTCAGCGCCTTGTCATACTCTTTCTTCTTGTATGAGGCGCAACCCGCAGCAAAATGTATTTCGTTGTCATAGACCGAATATGGATACCGTTCCATGTAGCTTTTGAGCAAGGCATCGGCATCGTCGTCACCCTCGGCTATGGCACACAAGGCGATGTAACTGTCGAGCCGCTGCATCGTCGTCACGCCCGAAAGTTCGCCCGAACGGCGGGCTTCGGTAAAGTGCCGACGGGCATCATGCCATTTTCCGGCACGGTACAGCTCCTCTCCGCGACGCAACTCGTCCTCTCCGAGCGGCGCAGTTGCCATGGCGACCGAAGCGGCCAGGCACATACATACTGTCAAGATGATTCCACGCATAAGAAACTTATCTTTAATATCGGCAAATATACGTATATTTTTAATAAAAGAGCCCTGTCGGAGGCGCGATTCTTGCTATTTATCGAACCCGGACAAATAATTCTGACTATGGAAACTGTTAAACTCGAAATGACTTCCGACGGACGTTTCGTCCCGGCCGAAGGGGTACGGCTTTCGGATTACAACCCCAAGGAGCTGATGCTGGTGGCAATGTGCGACTGTGCCGGACGTACTGTTCTGGCAATCATGGAGAAGATGAAGATCTCGCCGCTCGAGATGGAGATCGAGGGGTCGGGACGCATCACCACCGACACCGTACATGCCGAAACGGAATTCACCTCCTTCGAGGTGACCTACAACGTCACCTGCCGCACGCTCAAGGAGCAGGAACACATCAGCCGCGCAATTGAACTGGCTCACGACAAGCATTGCGGCGTAGTGGCCATGATGCGGCACATAGCACCTGTCGAGCGGCGGATCATGATCCACTCGGTCGAGGCGGCCAAGGCCTGACCTCGAAGTGCTTGCACCGGTTTTCGCTAACCGGCAAAGCCTTACGGCTTCCGACATCGGCTGCTGCTGCACCAAAATGACACAAAAGTTAAGGCCGGAAATGCATTTCCGGCCTTAACTTTGTCATGATCGGGAATCCCGACAGAGACTGTGGACTATTGCTCCCCGTTCAAAGCGGCGTGAGCGGCTGCCAGACGCGCGATGGGCACGCGGAACGGCGAGCACGACACATAGTTCAACCCGGCATAGTGGCAGAACTCTACCGACGAAGGTTCGCCGCCATGTTCGCCGCAGATACCGCACTTCAGATCCTCACGCGTGCTGCGTCCCTTGAATACCGCCTCGCGGATCAGCTGGCCGACACCGTTGCGGTCCAGAATCTGGAACGGGTCGTTCTTCAGAATACCCTTTTCGAGGTAGATCGGCAGGAACTTGGCGATATCGTCGCGCGAGAATCCCAAGGTCATCTGCGTCAGGTCGTTGGTGCCGAACGAGAAGAACTCTGCAACCTCGGCTATCTGATTGGCCGTAACTGCCGCACGAGGAACCTCGATCATCGTACCGACCATATAGTCGATCCGGTCGTTGCGCTCGGCGAAGACCTCTTCGGCCGTACGGTCGATGATCTTCTTCTGGTAACGGAGCTCCTTGTGGTTGCCCACCAGCGGAACCATGATCTCGACATGTACCGGAACGCCCGTTGCGCGGACATTCATCGCCGCCTCGATAATGGCACGGGTCTGCATCTCGGTGATTTCGGGATAGGTGTTGCCCAGACGGCAGCCGCGGTGTCCCAACATCGGGTTGAATTCGGCCAGCGACTCGACCTTCTCGACGATCTTCTCGAACGGGATATGCATATCCTCAGCCAGTTCGCGCTGCTCCTTCTCGAAGTGCGGAACGAACTCGTGCAACGGCGGATCGAGCAGTCGCACCGTAACCGGATAGCCCTGCATAACCTTGAACAGACCTTCGAAGTCGCCGCGCTGCATCGGGAGCAGCTTGGCCAGAGCCACGCGACGGCCGGCCTCATCGTCGGCCAGAATCATCTCGCGAACGGCCTTGATACGGTCGCCCTCGAAGAACATGTGTTCGGTACGGCACAGGCCGATACCTTCGGCACCGAATGCGAAGGCCTGTTTTGCATCCTTCGGCGTATCGGCATTGGCACGAACCTTCAGTACCGAATATTTCGAAGCCAGATCCATCAGTTTTGCGAAGTCGCCGCTCAGGTCGGCAGCCTGCGTTGCAACCTGTCCGAGGTAAACCTCTCCGGTCGAACCGTTCAGCGAGATCCAGTCGCCCTCCTTGACAACCGTATCGCCGACATGGATCGTACGGGCCTTGTAGTCGATCTGCAACTCGCCGGCACCCGAGACGCAGCACTTGCCCATACCGCGTGCAACGACAGCCGCATGCGAGGTCATACCGCCGCGCTGGGTCAGGATACCTGCCGCGTCGAGCATACCCTTCAGATCCTCAGGCGAGGTTTCGATACGCACCAGAATCGCCTTCTGTCCCTCTTTGGAGAGTTTCTCGGCATCCTCGGCGAAGAATACGACCGGTCCGGTAGCGGCACCCGGCGAGGCCGGAAGTCCCTTGACCAGAACCTTGGCATTCTTGACGGCGCTCTTGTCGAATACAGGGTGCAGCAACTCGTCGAGCTTGGCCGGTTCGCAACGCAGTACGGCGGTCTTCTCGTCGATCAGACCCTCGGCAAGCATGTCCATCGCGATCTTGACCATCGCGGCACCGGTACGCTTGCCGTTGCGGCACTGCAGCATCCACAGTTTGCCGTCCTGGATCGTAAACTCGATATCCTGCATGTCGGTGAAGTACTGCTCCAGGTGGTGCTGTATCTCGTTCAGCTCCTTGTATACCTCCGGCATAACCTCCTCCAGCGAAGGATATTTCTCGGCACGCTCCTTTTCACTTATGTTCTGAGCCTTGGCCCAACGTTTCGAACCCTCGATGGTGATCTGCTGCGGCGTGCGGATACCTGCAACGACATCCTCACCCTGGGCGTTGATCAGATATTCGCCGTTGAAGATGTTTTCACCCGTAGCGGCATCGCGCGAGAAGGCAACGCCCGTAGCCGAGTTGTTGCCCATGTTTCCGAATACCATCGCCTGTACGTTGACGGCGGTACCCCACTCCGACGGGATGTTGTTCAACTTGCGGTAGAGGATCGCACGCTCGTTCATCCACGAGCCGAATACGGCGCAGATAGCGCCCCACAGCTGATCCCACGGCGATACGGGGAAGTCCTCGCCGGTCTGTTTCTTGACGGCGGCCTTGAACTTGACAACCAGCTCCTTCAGGTCATCGGTCGTCAGTTCGGTATCGTTCTTGACGCCGCGGGCCTCCTTCATCTGGTCGATAATCACCTCGAACGGATCCTGATCCTCCTTGCTGACGGGTTTCATACCCAGGACGACATCACCGTACATCTGCACGAAACGGCGGTACGAGTCCCATGCGAAACGCGGGTTGCCCGAGAGTTTCGAAATAGCCTCGACAGCCTCGTCGTTCAGACCGAGGTTGAGGATCGTATCCATCATGCCGGGCATCGAGGCGCGGGCGCCCGAACGTACCGATACGAGCAGCGGCATCTCCTTGTCGCCGAACTTCATGCCGGTGAGGCGCTCGATGTTCTGCATTGCGCGCTCCACCTCGGGGCGGAGCATCTCGATGACGGCCTGCTTGCCATGAGCATAGTACTCGGTGCAAACCTCCGTCGTGATGGTGAATCCCGGAGGTACGGGGATGCCGATGAGGTTCATCTCGGCGAGGTTGGCTCCCTTGCCACCGAGCAGTTCACGCATTTTGCCGTTTCCTTCGGCCTCTTTGTTGCCGAAGGTGTAGACACGTTTAACGTCTGCCATAGTTTTTTCGATTAAGGGTTATTTAAATTAAAAAATTGCAAAAAAACGTTTCCACCGGAGACGGCAAAAGCGTGGCGGCATCATTGCGCCGCCCGCACGTCAGTCTATTTCCGGTGAAGGGATTGCGAATATAACAAAACTTTTCGAAACCTCCAAAAAAATCTACCGTATGTATACGAATACGGGCAGCGAGGCTCCGTATCCGTCCCGATAGCGCTGCCGGTCGATGGTTCGGAGCGGGTCTCCCGTCGAAGGATCGACAAGCCACCGGCGGGCGTAGACATCGCCCCGTGAGGCCTCCAGCCGCGGATCCGCGAGTATGCGGTCGCGCATGACCCACCGTCCGCCGCTGCGCACCGTGCCGCGCCCGGCCTCTTCGGCGCGGGCCGTGGCGTCGTGCAGTCCCCAGCGGGCGGCGTCGCGCGGGGTGACGCTGCCGGCCACGAGGAGCCTGACCTGCGGCCGCTCCTCGCGCAGTTCGCCGATGATCCAGGGCAGCATGCGCCGGTCGCGGACGAGCAGCAGCCCCACGGTATCCCGCCCGAGAGTCCCCTCGACGTAGAGGGTTCGGTCGCCCGGTTCGGTGCGGTGGGGGAAGAAGCGGTCGCCGTAGTAGAGCAGGGCGAAGTCGAGTCCGTCGAGTGTGTTGAGCGTGCGGTGCAGGTAGGAGTAGTCGCCCCGGCATGCGGCGGCCAGGTCGCGGACCACCCGTTCATTCTCCACCCCGTAGAGGGCCACCAGGGGCAGGGCCATCGAGTCGATCACGGCGGCCGTGCGTTGGATCTTGCTGCGGTACCGTTCCGTGTCCCATTTCAGCCGTCCCTGCGGCGTGAAGTCCGCGTCGTCGTAGAAAGGCGAGGGGAGGGTGTCGTAGAGACGGTCCACGTCGTAGAAGGCGAAGCCCGTGCGGGGTCTCTGCGGCCGTTGTGCGGCGGCATGGGGTACGACGGCCGGCAGGGTGAGGGCCGTGAGTGCCGCGATGGCGGCAAGAAGGGTCCGGCGCGGCGTCATACGCAACATCAGAGCGGTTTTTCGGGCAGGAAATCGCGGGGCGAGCAGCCGAGGAACCGGGCGATCTCGTTGAGGTGGTTCAGGTTGTATTTGGCCCGGTGCCTGGGGCTCTCGACCTGACTGATGAATCCGTCGCTTACCCCGATTCCATATGCCAGTGTCGCCTGCGAGACACCCTGGGCCATACGCTCTTTGCGGACGGCTGCACTGACGTATTGATCGAAAGCGGATTTCATGCTGCTGTTATCTTTTTCCTATGTAAAACTAAAAAAGTTGCCGAACGAAAAACTTAGCTATAGCTTAAATTCGCT
>OLXC01000698.1_pt1 | contig 11903 bp, 10 predicted proteins | sample 1673851 | NCBI WGS metagenome assembly OLXC01 (sample SAMEA103958130, study PRJEB25191) | human gut metagenome | biome: human-associated habitat [ENVO:00009003]; feature: intestine environment [ENVO:2100002]; material: feces | place: Germany | collected 2013/2015
CAGCCGCCGGAGCGGTGCTTAAGCCGTAAGGCGGGAATTGTGCGGTATTGCCTTATATACTACAAATTACTCCTCTGCCAACTCCACCACCAATTTGGCTTCGGTGGCGGCGATGGCAAGCTGGAGTTTATTCTCCAGGTTCGTCTTTTGCAGCATATTGATGACGTGGTACTTCACGGTGGATGGCTCGATGCCGAGTTCTTTTGCAATCTCGTTATAGGACAGCCCGCGCACAAGACAGCGCAGGACCTTCATCTCTCCTTTGGTGAACTCGGCGCTCATGGCAGTGCCGATCTCCACGCTGGGCGGTGCATCGGGGAAGATATGCTCCCCCGCCATCGTGCGGCGCACGACCTGCATCAGGGTCCCTTCATCGCCGTCCTTATACCACAGGCTGTCCGCGCCCACGGCTTTTGCGCGTGCCAAGACCTGTGTGTCAATAAGCGAGGTCGCCACCACAATCTTGATTTCCGGGTGCGTTTCTCGTATCTTTTTTGCGGCGGCCAGGCCGTTTTCGCGGTGTTCTGTCTGCACATCCATCAGCACAAGGTCGATGTCCTCGGTATCGCACAGGATGGGAGCCTCTGCAGCGCCGGGGATAGACACAGCAAGCTGATACCCGTCCTCGTTCTGAATATAGCTTTCAAGCAGGCTCCGGACCAGCTTTTGGTCCTCAACGATCATAACGCGTATCATTAGTGCTCTCCTTATCGGGCAGGGTGACTTCCAGAACAAATACAGGCAGGGAATGTACGGTTACTGTACCCCCTGCTTTTTCAATACGGCGGCGGAGCGAGGAAAGCCCGCCGCCTTCCTTTATCTCCGCCCTGGGCGGTGCGCCGTTGTTCGTGATGCAAAGGTGCCATGCCTGTGGCCGATGCTCGGAATCGGCGTACAATTCCGTGGCGCCCGCATGCCGCACACCGTTGGAGGTACACTCCCGCAGGATCAGTGCGTAGAGCTCGCGGGTGGCGCGTGCCGCAGGGTACGCACCGCGCAGCTGTACGGCTGCGCCCAGAACAGCCGCCCGCCTTTGCATATAGCTCAGCGGGTCCTCTGCAGCATTCTCCTGCCGGGCGCGGCATAGCAGGGAGATGGAGCTTTCCCACTTCGCAGCTTCGCTCCTGAGCCGGGCGAGGTCATGCTCATGCCGCAGTGCGCGCCGTGCGGCAAGCAGGGTATGGCCGATGTCGTCATGCACCCGCATCTTCATTTTCAGGATTTCTTCCTCCCGCACAATGTCGGGCATATTGTCATATAAGCGCTTTGCGCGGCGGTTCGCATCGGCAAGGCGCTCGTTTTCCTGCTGCAGTGCAGCATGCAATGTAGCCAGCTGGGTGACATCGGTGGCCATCACCTCGGTGTACGGTATACCGTATTTGTCCTGAACAGGGCGCACCGTGAAATGATATACCGTTCCGTCCGGGAATTCGTAGATGCGGGCGGCCTCATCGCGTAGCCGCACACCGCCGCCGGGACTGCGCAGCGCCTGCTCCAGATCCGTAAGGGTCTGCAGATCCCGGCCACAGAGGACTGCGGCGATTTCCTGCATCCTGTGATTGATCAGACGCAGCAGACCATTGCGGTCAAAGTAGCAGATGGCCGCCGGCAGCGTGTCAAAGCCTTCCTTGACGGCGTTGCGGGAGATTCGGGGAATCATAGGCCGCCTCCTTCTGCCGGAAACATCGTGAAATACAAAAGCCCATCATCATCCCGTTCAAGCTGCATCTGCGGCAGGCCGGGCAGCGCAGCGGGCGCGTCGGTGCATTGAACGCTGCAGCGCAGCCCCCAGCCCTGCGCCGTATGCTCGGCGCAGAAAAGGATCTCCTGCAATCCCGGCAGGGTCGCTTCTATGATGGCTTCAAAGGCGTCATAGATTGCAACGGCGGATGCAGGGGAAATCTTTGCTGTGTCGGCAATCTGTACGGCGCAGCGTATATCACTCAGGCGCAGGCTCTCGGCCGATTCAAACAGGCTCAGCCGCAGCTCCGTGGTGTCGATGTCCTCCACCTTGTCGCAGACAAAAACAAGGTTGCTGCGCCGCTTGATATAGGTTCCCAAAATGACGATGTGCTTCAGCAGCCGCCGGGCGGTATCGACATCGTCCGTGGCCTTGAGCGCGATCAGATATTCCTGTATCTGTGCCAGCTGGCGGGCTGTGACGGTCTCGATTTTGTCATACAGCCGGTTCTGCTCGCTCAGCTTCAGCCATTGTGCCTTCTGGGCTGTTTCCGCCTGTATGACGTCCCCGATGTCATGCAATTCCTCCTGCGTGAGACGCAGCTCCTCCAGCAGAGCCACCAGTTCGGTGATGTCCTCCTGCCAGAAAATATACCCTTTCCGGATCGGGTGGCCGTGAAGCTGGGTCGTTGCATCCAACTGGACACTGCCGGTGAGCGCCTGACGCAGCTGCTCCTCATGGAGCGGCGCTGCCTGCATGGAGCATTGCACAGGCACAAACGCCCGGTCCGTGATCAGACCCTTGGCCATAGATACCTCAAACAGCGTGGCATACCCCATATTGGATTGGATAAGCCCGCACCGGATGCACGCCTCAAAGGACGCTGTAAAGGTCAGGCATTGCACCACGGTCATATCACCGGCGACCGCATGCATCCACGGCACATTTAAAATATGCTTGTACAGTAAAGCATAGAGGGTGGCAAAAAAAATCGGCACAAGCGGTAGCCAGAGGATGCGCTTTGTATGCGGAATACGGCAGCGCCGTACAAGGTACACCACCGTGAACACGGCACAGGAAAATATCCACAGCAGACAGAGGTAATATACGAACCGATAGGTGTAATCGGGGCTGCCCAGTACCTCCTGCCCGGGTGGGAACGCAAACGCAAGCTGATGGCAGTCGTTTGTCAGCACCAGGCTGAACAGCACCACCGGGAATACAAAAATCACGTACCGGTACTTGTACAGCGGGGCGGACTGCCCCCGATCCAAAAAGAAAAGCGTATAAAGTGCAAGGGTCGGGATCAGCAGCATCGGGATATAGTACGCATACCACAATCGCCGCAGCATCTCCGGCGTCTGGGCAAAGTCATAGCGGATCAAGCGGATATCCAGCCAGAACAGCATCAGGGCGGCAGCACCCAGCAGGCAGCGGCGGGTCTGTGCGTGCAGGATACGCCACCAGACCGATACCGCCCAGGAAAAGATCAGAATATTATACAGCACCGTGCGCCAAAAGCCGGAATACGGCATATAAAACGCCCGCATCAGGACAGCGCAGAGAATCACCCCTGCAACCGCAGCGGCTAAACACAGATTGCCAAGCCGTACCTTTGTCATAGTGCCTGTCCTTTCCAAAGGGTAGATCATCCGTCTGTTTCTTTCCAGTATCATTATGACGCAATCTGCACTTTTTTGCAATAGTACTAAAAAAGCAGAAAAAAGTCCAAAAAACTATCCAAATGGTGGGGGCAGAAATCGTCCGATTCCTGTATGATGAAGGTGACAAATCGTATTCTTTGCAGGGAAGGAGGGCTGCGCCGTGCGGAGGATCGTTTTGGACGCGCAATACTCTGTGATGACGAGCGCATTGACAATGGCACTGAAACAGGGCGGGCCGGACTTCCAGGTGCAAAACGCTGGTCCTAAGACAAAGGATATTGTAAAGCTATGCCGTTCCTGCAGGGCGGATGTCCTGCTGCTGGAGGTCTGCCCGCATCCGCCGCGCACCCTGCAGGACAGACTGCTGCTGGCAAACGACCTGCGGGATGTCTGCCCGCACTGCAAAACGGTACTGCTTGTGGATGAGGCCGAATATCCCGAGCTGGCCACCGCCGTGTGTCTGGCAAAAAAGGACCATATTGTCGATGATTTCGTCTACGCTTCCGTCTCGCCTGCCTATCTGAGCGCTATGATGGACACTTTATGACCAAAAGGAGGACAGCTATGAAAAAAGTACAACGAACGCTCGCTGCCGTATTGGCAGCCATGATGCTTATGGCTTTGGCCGGTTGCTCCAAGGGGGATGTGACCAAAGAGGTCAATTCCGGCTTATCCGACCTGAAAGCGCAGGCTGCCGAACCGGCTGTTGAACCCCAGACGGAGACCCCGGCAGAGCCCAAGACCGACGCGGCATCCGAGCCTGCATCCGAACCTGCATCGGAGCCTGCTGCAGAGCCGGAGCCGGAAGCCACCGCCGAACCAGCCCCTGCTTCCGCTCCTGCGGACAATCCCGATTATCCATCGGCCGCTGGCCTGAACACCCAGACCCTGGAGGCATTCGGTTCGGACTATACGCTGGTGCTCAACGTGACCTGCCCCGATCAGGGCTGGTACAAGTCCGCCTCGACCAGCTTCGGGGATCTCAAGCTGTTCCCGACCGATGACCCCAGCCATATCTTCTCCGGCGACCCGCGCATAACCTTTGAACTGAAAAGCGGTCTGGACAAGATCAACTACTATTACGACGACTTTGAAAACGTGGAGGAGCTTGCCCCGCGCACCATCGGCGGCGTGGAAATGGCGGGACGCACCTACAAAAACGTGGGTATGTTGTGGACGGAATACTACGGTGAGATGCCCACCGGCGGCTGGCTGGCCATCAAGATCTCCGGCGTAGACATCGACCCCGGCACCGAGGGCGACACCATTCTGAACAGCGTCACCTTTGGCTAAGCACAGGCAGGTTACTGCACTCTCAACCGAAAGGCGGGTGAACCAACCATGAAAAGAAGCTGTGCCGTACTATTGGCGGCGGCGATGCTGCTGTCGGCGGCAGGCTGTGCACAGGACAGCAAGCGGCCCGAACCGACCGAACCGGCTGCAAGCGCAGTGAGCGAGATCTCCGTTGAAAATGTGGAAGCCGCGGAGGATACCCCGCAAAAGCCGCAGTCCTCCCGCAGGTTTGATGATTCACGCATCTCTACGCTGTATGACGAGCGGTTTACCTACACCGACCCCTACGGCATCGAGGACACCTACTTTTACCAGGTGCCGCAGATCGACGACGACACCGAGGGCGCAAAGAACATCAACGAGATGATTGGCTACCGCTTCGGCTATCTGGTGGAGCGCGCGCTGGACGCCCGTTCCCGCAATGACTTTATCGACACAAGCTACATCATCTGGGTCAGCAACTGGAACGGCCCCGTGCTGAGCCTGCAGGTGACCAGTTCCGACACGTTGTTCAACCACGATGTGGGCAGCTACCATTACAACTTTGCCACAGGGCAGGAGCTTACCAATCTGGATTTGCTCGAATACATGGGCTACACCGACAGCGCAAAGACCCTGAACGCGCTGCAGCGCGCCACAGCACAGCATTTCGATGTCCATTTCGGCGGCTATGACCCCGAATATACCGCCATGCTGTACAAGATGCGCGCGCAAAGCCTGAGCGAGCTTGACAGTGTATTTACCTACTACTCCATATTTCCCCATTTTTCAAACGGTTTTGTCGTCACCGTGCCGATGTACACCCCCGCCGGGTCGGGAATGTACTGGACAGATGTTCAGGTTGACCCCAACAAGCGGCAGGCCAGCGGCCAGATCCTGCACGGCCAGGACGAATGGTTTACCTGCGATGTGACCGCCACCGGCGAGGTAACGGTGCGCGCCCTGACCGACTATGTAAGCTCCGACGGCGCAGTTACCTACCAAGACATGAAGGAATGGTACGAGCTGGGCGACCAAACCGAGTTTACGGTAAACGGCTGCTACGGCAACTATGTAAAGATGCTCATGACCAGTGTCGGCCAGGATTATGCCCCCTATGTGTTCCTGCTGACCGAGGACGGCAATGTCGAGTACATCGACGTCATCAGCGGCGCACAGTGCGGCACCATGGCCAACGGCGGCCCGCTGTATGGCGTCAACGAGATCGTCAAGTTTGAGATCGGCACCGCTTACGATGCGGATTTCGAGGCCGAGTATACAACGGTGTACGCTGTCTCCCGCAACAATGAAAAATTCAACCTGGTCGAGGCCATGCACAATGCCGACCCGATGGAACTTTCCAGCCTGATCGGCTCGTATGTAAGTGACTACACCGGTACCTGGTTTGAAATTTGCGAGGATCAGCCGAACTTCTACATCGGCGAATACCGAAACGAAAACCGAGAGCCCGCCACATGGGACAGCGGCATCACCTACCTTGGTATGGATCACCGCGGCTGGATCTGCAGCATTTCGCTGTACCGCATGGATCTAGGGCGCGCACAGCGCGAAACCGTGGCCATGATGCCCACCGATTACGGCGGCTTTTACGTAAGGCATATCGGCGGGGAATCCCTGCTGAACCTGCCAAAGGACGAATCCGTTTGGTTTGAAATGACAAACGAATAAAAAAATCTGAAACGATTATCTTGTAAAGGAGGCAGACACTATGGCAACCTGTACGCAATGTGGTGCCGAGTTAAAGCCCGGTACTAAATTCTGCGAGAATTGCGGTGCAAAAGTATCCGTACCGCAGCCCGCCGCACAGCCCGCAGCTGTGCCCCAGCCCCCGGTTCAGCCTACCCAGGCTGCACCGCCGCCCCCACAGCCTGTACAGACGCCCCCGCAGCCGCAGGCAAGCGGCGGCAATCCCTATGCAGGCAGCGCACCTGCCGCCCCACAGCCCCGGACGAACGCAGCGAATCCTTACGCGGGCAATGCGCCCGGCACACCGCCGCAGACCGGCGCAGGCGCACCGCTTTACGCCGGGAAAACGCCCCCGTCCGCGTCCACACCGCCTGTCACGCCGCCGCCACCCGGCGGCACGGGCGGCAACCCTTACGGCAATGTGGCCCCCGGCGGCAAGCCCAAGCGCCCCCGCGCACCAATGTCCCCCAAGCGGATGATCCTGATCGCCATCCCGGTGATATTCCTGCTTATGATCATCGTAACAATGATTAGCGGCTCTATCCGCACCGGCAAGCCGAACGCCGGTGACCCGAATCAGGGCACCTGGGAAGCAGCCTACGCCGAGATCGGCGGCTCCGTGACGCAGGTCGAGGATGCCTTCGGCAGCGGGTTCCTGATGGACCTGAATGATAAGGGCAAGTGCGTTGTAACGGTGGACGGCACCAAGTCCTACGGCAAATGGACGCTGAACGGCGGGGTCTTCCAGCTGGATTGCGGCGGCCTGAGCTGCACCGGCACCCTGCAAGACGAAATCCTGACCCTGAACGATGTGCAGGGACAGGGCGTGACGATCTACTTCGTCAAGTCCGGCAGCACCATGCAGCAGCCTCTGGACGGTGACAGCATGACCCAGGGCACCACCGCAGGCAGCGATACCGATGTGGGCATCTATGTGCTGGAATCCGCCTCCGACAGCGAGTACACCCTCTCCAAGGAGGAGCTTGCCCTCGTCGATATGGAGGACTTCTACATTGAGCTGCGCGCGGACGGCACCGGCGAAACCTACATGGAGGATTTTGTCACCTTCCAATGGAAGGACGGCAGCTTCTACGCGCTGACCGACCCCGATACCCCGGCCATGACCTACACCCGCGAGGGTGACCTGCTGACCATTGAGTTTGACGGTATGACCATGGTCTTTAAGCGCAGCGACACCAAGCCTGAAATCGACCCCGCTTTGCTGGACGGCGGCGAGGACGAATATGACGGCGACGGCTGGATCGACGGCCCGGATGAGCCTGACCCGCCCTACACCTACGACGACGGCAACACCTACGATGATTTGGGCAACACCAACTGGTACGGCTGGTTCCGGATGGAAAACTACAAGAATGTACCGAACCGTGATTACTTTGACACCGACACCTACGATTGCTGGGGCTACATCGGTGAGAGCGATGACGGCAGCCACTACTTTGAGGTTTACCGTGACGGTATGCCCGATGACCCGGTCATCACGATGTGGGTCAATGTCTATGATGACCACATTGAGCCGATTCTGGACGGCAGCGATTGGGTGCTGGATCAGCATATTGACGACAGCGAAGCATACAACTTCAATATCTACCCGTACAACGACTGCATCTCGCTGTTCATGTATGACTACGAGGGCGACGACGGTACGGCCTGTGCGGTCAGCTTCTACATGAGGCTGGACGGCACCGAGTGGAACGAGGAGCTCGAAGAGCTGCCGCCCCGCTATGAGGAGTACAAGGCCGCCTTGGCCAACAAATAACGAACTGATTTATCTGTACAAAATGGGGCGGGCCCTGCCCGCCCCTGATATAGGAGGATCATTATGGGACTTATCAGAGCTGCAATGGGCGCTGCTGGCGGCGTTATGGCCGACCAGTGGAAGGAATACTTTTATTGTGAAGCCATGCCAGCTGACCTGTTGGCTACCCGCGGCTGGAAACGCCAGAGCGGACGCAGCGCCAACACCAAAGGCAATGACAACATTATCTCCAACGGCTCCATCGTGGCCGTTGCCGACGGCCAGTGTGCCATGATCGTGGAGCAGGGCAAGGTCGTGGATATGTGCGCCGAGCCGGGTGAGTACACCTACGATACCGGCAGCGCGCCGACGCTGTTCAGCGGCGATTTGTCCGAGTCGATCGGCGCAGTGTTCCAGAACATCGGCAAGCGCTTTACCTTCGGCGGCGAGGCCCCGATGGATCAGCGCATCTATTACTTCAATACCAAGGAGCTGGTGGGCAACAAATACGGCACGCCCAGCCCAGTGCCCTTCCGCGTGGTGGATCAGCGCGCCGGCATCGACATCGACATTGCCATCCGCTGCTTCGGCGAGTACAGCTACCGCATCACCAACCCCATTTTGTTCTACACCAATGTCTGCGGCAATGTGGAGGAAGGCTACACCCGCGATGAGATCGACGGGCAGCTGAAATCCGAGCTGATGACCGCCCTGCAGCCCGCCTTTGCCAAGATCAGCGATATGGGCATCCGCTATTCCGCACTGCCTGGCCACACGATGGAGCTTGCCGAGGCCCTCAACGATGTGCTGAGCGCCAAGTGGGGCAAGCTGCGCGGCATCGAGATCGTATCCTTCGGCGTTTCCAGCGTGAAGGCCAGCGAGGAAGACGAGCAGATGCTCAAGGAAATGCAGCGCAACGCAGCCTTTATGGACCCGACCCGCGCCGCTGCGCATCTTGTCGGCGCACAGGCCAGTGCCATGCAGACCGCGGCCGGTAATCAGGGCGCAGGCCCCGCCATGGCCTTTATGGGCATGAATATGGCCGGTGCGGCGGGCGGTATGAACGCCCAGAACCTGTACCAGATGGGTGCCCAGCAGCAGGCCGCCGCACAGCCCGCCCCGGCCCCGGCCTCTGCCCCTGCAGGCTGGACCTGCAGCTGCGGCCAGACCGGCAACACCGGCAAATTCTGCGCAAACTGCGGCAGCCCCAAGCCTGCCCCGGCACCCGCAGCCGCCAGCTGGGTATGCAGCTGCGGCACTTCCAACACCGGTAAGTTCTGCTGCAACTGCGGCAGCCCCAAGCCCGCCCCGGCTCCCGCCAAGTGCAGCCAGTGCGGCTGGACCCCGGATGACCCGGCTCATCCGCCCAAGTTCTGCCCGGAGTGCGGTAAGCCGTTTGGCCAGTGATGCGCAAAAAAATCGCTGCGGTGCTTTGCGCCGCAGCCGCTTTTCTGACAATGTCCGGCTGTAAAAAAGCGCCGCCCGGCACACTGACCGGTATCAGCATCAGTTATTCCGGTATGTGCTATGACGACACCTATGGGTTCAGCATAAGAAATGACCCGGTTGACGGCTGCCTTTTCAGCTGCAATTACAAGGATGATGAATGGGTGGAGCTGGAAAACATCCCTGTTGAGGACACCCATTGGCAAGAAGCCCTGGCTCTGGCAGAAAAGCTGGGGCTGGAAAGCCTGCCAGACGAAAAGAAAAATTCTCCCGGCTTATTCATCACCGATGAAACGTTAGTTAGCGTTTGCCTGATTTACAAGGCCCCGGATGGCGAGATCATCTACCGTTATCTGGATGCCGATGGCAATACGCGCAGCGCCCTGCGCGATTTTTTTGAGGCTCTGGCAGGGCAGCTGCAAACCGAAGGAAAGAGAGGTGACGCATAATGGCAACGCAGCTTACCAACTACCAATGCCCTGCCTGTACCGGTCCGCTTCACTTTGATGGTGCCAGCGGAAAGCTGGTGTGTGATTTCTGCGGCAGCAGCTACGATACTGCTGAGATCGAAGCGCTCTATGCTGAAAAAGAAGCCGCTGCCGAAACCGCGGCACAGAATAAACAAGCACCGCCGCCAGACTCCGTCTGGAGCGAAAATGAGGCCGCCGGACTGCGCAGCTATTCCTGCCCGTCCTGCGGCGCAGAGCTGATCTGTGACGAGACGACCGCCGCGACAAGCTGCCCGTACTGCGGCAATCCAACGGTCATCGCGGGGCAGTTCAGCGGCATGCAGCGGCCTGAGCTTGTCCTGCCGTTTGTGCTGGATAAGAACGCCGCCAAGGCCGCACTGAAAAAATACTATCGCGGGAAGAGATTCCTGCCCAATGCCTTCTCTTCGCAGAATCATATCGAGGAGATCAAGGGCGTGTATGTCCCGTTCTGGCTGTTCGATGCCAACGCCTCCGGTTCGGGCCAATATGAAGCCACGACCAGCTCCAGCCACCGCAACGGCGATTATGTCATCACCACGACCAGGCACTATGATGTCCGCCGCGCGGGTACTACGCAGTTTATGGGTGTGCCGGTGGACGGCTCGACCAAGATGCCCAACGGGCATATGGACGCCATTGAGCCTTATGACTACCGCGCCTTCCAGCCCTTCTCGACCGCGTACCTGCCGGGCTATATGGCAGACAAATACGACGAGGACGCCGACACCTGCCAGGCCCGCGCCCACAGCCGGATGCAGAATTCGGTCAGCAGCGAGCTTTCGGCCAGCATTACCGGCTACAACAGCGTAAGCACCCTGAGCGAGAACATCCATATTGATTACACCGCCAAGCACTACGCACTGCTGCCGGTGTGGATGCTGCACACCAAGTGGCAGGGCAAGGATTATCTGTTCGCTATGAATGGGCAGACCGGCAAGCTGGTCGGCGATCTGCCGGTTGATAAGCGAAAGGTGGCCGCCTGGTTTGCAGGCATCAGTGTTCCGCTGATGATCCTGCTTGCCATCCTGCTTTGAAAGGGGGAAACAGAGTATGAAAAAGAAACTGTTTTCTCTGCTTACGGCACTGGTGCTGTGCTTGCTCTGCGCCGTACCGGCGTTTGCCGAAATGCCGCTGGTGATGGACACCTACGAGCTGTTCAAACCCGAAGCGACCGCTGAATTGGAACAAAAGGCGCAGGACGCCAGTGCCGGACACGGTGTCAACGTCTACCTGCTGACGGTGTCTGACATCGGCGGGCAGAACGTGCGCGAGTTTGCCAAGGATTGGTACCGCGACTATGACCTTGGCTACGGCGAGGGTAAAAGCGGTATCCTGTTCCTGATTGCGCTGGATTCCCGCGATTATGTTACCATCACTTACGGCGGCGGCGTGACCGCCTTTACCGACTACCGCATCGCGCAGATCGAAGATAAGATCGTGCCGATGCTCTCGGACGGAACGTATTACAAGGCCTCCGAAACCTACATAGAAATGTGCGCTGACACGCTTGATTTCTATGCCGAAAAGGGTGCACCGCTGGACAGCGGCAACGACCCCGCCAAGGGTTGGATCAAGTGGGTGTTTGTGTTTGTCATTCCGCTGGCTGTAGCGTGTATTGTCTGCGGCATCTTCTATGCGCAGATGAAAACTGCCAACGAGCAGACCCATGCCAACGCCTACATGCCCGCCGAAGGCTTGGCTCTGTCCGTGGTGGAGGACACCTACACCCACACCACCGAGACCGAAAAATACGACCCCGTCAAGAACGACAGCTCGAGCAGCTCGAGCGGCTCGAGTACCGACAGCGACGGCTTCGGCGGCAGTTCCGGCGGAAAATTCTAAGGCAACACCGCACAATTCCCGCCTTGCGGCTTAAGCACCGCTCC
>OLXC01000700.1_pt1 | contig 11899 bp, 8 predicted proteins | sample 1673851 | NCBI WGS metagenome assembly OLXC01 (sample SAMEA103958130, study PRJEB25191) | human gut metagenome | biome: human-associated habitat [ENVO:00009003]; feature: intestine environment [ENVO:2100002]; material: feces | place: Germany | collected 2013/2015
AAAATACCGACCTCCAATCGTTAGATTTTTGGTCTAACTTTTTGGGGCCGGTATAATACGCGCTTGAACTGTTTTTTATATCAATTCTGCTTTCAATGCCTTGGGACGCGGTAGTAATCTGTATACCGTTAAAATCACCGCTTGTATACAGCGAAGCTGTGGCGCCAAGGCCGGCATTTCCCATGAGTTCGTTTAATACGTCCGCCATCTTTGCTGCCGTATATCTTCCATGCGCAATAGAAAGAGTCACTTCACTGCCCCCGTCCACAGCCAGAGTGAGACTGTCATTTGAGGCATCTATTGTATAATGATTATGCTCTTCATCCGTGCCTGAAACAGGTATGACCGCTCCGCCCTTAAAAGAGGCCTCGCTTAAAATAGTATTTCCATATTGAACATTATCGTAAAATACCGATGTATGGATATCTCCCGGATCGGTGTCGATTTTAAACATATTGCCCTTAAAGCCCGTAATAATTGCCGTATCACTCTGCAGCTTAATGCTTTTACCATACTTGACGGCCTCGACCCCGGTCTGTCCCATACTGTTATTAAGTATATCAATCAGTTCGGACCTCGTGTATCTTCCTGCCGGTATTTTAATATTTACCGTAGATGTATTTCCGTTAAAATCCTGAACCCTGAATCTGAGTTCATCGTTTTTGCCTGTCGATATTCCAAGCCTTGCATCATCCGTCACAAAAATGGTAGTACCAATAAGTGCACCAACGCTTCCTCCGGTATACATATCATTTATGAGATATGACAATCCTCCGGATATTGACTCTATACTCTTGCCACCCTCTATATTGACATTACATGTACCGGATTGTGTGTATTCCAGGTTAATCCCCGCATCGCCGCCCCCGGCCGCAGCCACAGCATCATCCACCTCGTCAATAAGCTCCTGTGTTGTATATGTACCTTCCGGAACAGTTATCGTAAGCTGTTCTGCTGCGTTGTTATCATCTTTAATATATGAGATTGTCAGCGTATTCATTGTGGAATCAATCGTGTGTCTTGCACTCTGATTCCAGTTTATATTACCCTCGAACTGATAAAACTTAGGCTCATGATCTGCAAAAATTTTCTTTGTGTTAAACACCGTCGTATCCGATACTTTATCGATTTCCGACTGCAGATGGTCAAATTCAGCCTGAAGAGCCGCACGGTCCAGGTCGGTGTTGGTATCATTTAACGACTGGATCGTTATCTCACTCATGCGATGAATCATATCCTGAATTGAACCAAGTGCTGCCTCACCCACATGAACCCATGATACTCCGCTCTGTGCGTTCTGGGTTCCCTTATTAAGTGCTCTTATCTGTGCCCGCATTTTTTCTGATATCGTAAGATCTGCCGCATCGTCAGCCGCTCGGTTTATACTGTATCCTGATGAAAGTTTTTCCGCCGATTTTGCCTTATTTTTCGTGTTTATTCCGAAATTTCTCGCTGCCGACATTGCCTGGATATTAGTATTTATTATCATTTTATCCCTCCACCGTTAAAATTAATCCTTCTTCTCCTTAATCAATTGTAAAAGGCTTACCGCCCTGTTGTGCCATGTATGTTCATGCACTGCCCTTTCATAACCGGCCTGTGCGATTTTATGTCTTAATGTATCATCTTTAAGAAGCTGATTTATTGCTGTAACAAGCTGCTCTGGCCTGCCTATGTCAAACAATACGATTTCATCCTTCTGAAAGTTCTCACGAAGGTATGTCGTCGTATCAGATATACAGACCGCTCCGCCAAGCATAATATCCGCCACGCGCTCCGTCATCCCGGCTTTATGCCAGGTCATAAAATTAAGCCCTATTCTGGCTTTACGATATATCTGCGAAGCCTCCGCCACATTTATCTTTTGATGTATTATAAGATTATCTGAGTAATCCGACCGGAAATTCTTCCATGAATCCCCATACACGTTTATTTTATATCCTGCGGAAAGCACCGTTTCCACCGCCTGATGTCTGTAATAATCTATGATATTTTTGCGCACATAGAACATTGTCTTCATTAGTTCAGGAAGCCTGTCACGACCATACAGCGAAACAACTGCATCTTCCACCGTCAGTGCCGGATCAGCCGTAACCGCCTTGTAAACCTCGTTCTGTTCCACAGTATCATACGACCTTGCGCCGGATATAAACTCATCAGGCGTAAATTCCGGTTTATAATATGTACCGACAAAAACAATGTCAAGAGTTCTTCCCTCGTCATCATACGGTCCTGAGTAATTGCCCGCCGGCGGAAACCACACCGCGTCTGCACCATATATTTTATTGATGTAGTCTGTATAATTGCCATCCTGACATAATATTATATCACCTTGCCGCACATTGGTAAACATGCTCTCAAAAAAGGCCGGATCATCAAACCAGAACTGTAATCTTCTTCCCTTTATCCGGTCGAATCCGGGATTGGTAAAAGCCTGCGTCTGAAATCCTATTACACCTTTGAACGTTATGTCACTCATCATCGCAACATCCGCATCTTCACTCGTACAAACAGCTTCCCCTATATCCGCCAGCGCTTTTGCAATGCTGTACCCGAATTGCCGGAGAACTCCGTAGCATGTATCACCGCCTATAATTACCAGAAATGGTGCTGTGTCAGCTGAAATCGCCGTACATATTCCGGAGTCTGACAACATATCATCAACTGTCTTATTGAACCCAAGCATAACATTCTTATCCGGAATCCCCGCAACTGTGTCAGCAAACACCGTGTCCAGATTGCCTTCATGACCCCAGCGTGCCAGCCTTGAACATATAATATATGCTATTTCGCGTGCCATTGCCCCCGATTCCGGAAAAACAGCATCATCTGCACTGCATGTTATGAAAAAAACATGTCCCTTGTCGGTTGCGCGCATCAGAAACTCCCTGTTCTGGCTGCCTTCCAATGCAGTATTAAACCGTCCTGTTTCCTTTAAAAGACTCCGTCTTATCACCATGCCGAAAATTTTCATTCCCGACATTGCCGCAAGGGATGCCGTGCTATCGTCATCAGGTGCGCAGTCAGCAAAAACAATCACATCGAATCCATCATCCCAGGCATCTTCATAATCATCCAGAATTATACCCGCCTCCGTCTTGTCCGTGACTGATTTATCCACAAAACCTATGTGTTGCTCTGTGGAATTCTCTATGTAGTTGTTTTTGACGACCGCATCATTAAATTCATCCGTCGTTAATTCGTATATTATAGTATCTTTCATCATAACTAAAAATATCCGCCCGGCATTATCTCCGGGCGGATCAATAATCTTAAATTATCCAAGTACAACAACAATTTCTGTCTGCTCTGTCATCTTACATTCACATACGAAATTGCCTTCAACAGCTTCTCCGTTAACAGTTACGCTCTTAACACCGCTCTGTACATGGTTCGGGTTCTGGATATCAATTGAGAGATGTTTTCCTCTGAAATTCTTCTCAATCTTAAATCCATCCCACGCTGCAGGGATTGAAGGGCTGATTACAAGACCATCCGCATTAGGTCTCATACCACAGATACCTTCAACGCATCCAACCATAACCGTTGAACCTGTTCCTGTAAGCCAATGTACATGTGAACGGCCTGCATAAGGTGAACGAGTTGCCTCTGTAAACTGTCCGTGAACATACGGCTCAAGAACTCTTATTTCAGCTTTATCATTCATGTTGGCCGGTGATGACTCAAGGAAGTACTCAAACGCTCTGTCACCATGTCCCATCAAAGCTTCGGCAAGAATTGCCCAGCCCTGTGTCTGGGAGAAGATACCACCGTTTTCCTTGGTATCCGGGTTAAATATATGCATAAGAGCTCCGTCAAAATAATGATCAACATATGGCGGCTCCATAAGTTTAACACCATAAGGTGTATTAAGAATCTCATGAACCGAATTCATTGCCGTCTCAGCCTGCTCCTTGGATGCAAAACCTGAAATAACAGACCATGACTGCGGATTAAGCCACATATTGGCTTCAGGATCGTGCTTAGCTCCTACGACTTCGCCGTTCTCTCTGATTCCACGGATGAATCTGTCCTCATCCCAGCAGTCAGAAAGGCTCTTTCCGAGCTCAGCCTGAACTTTATTGATATATTCAACATATTCTGTATCTTTTCTTTCCTGAGCATATCCTCTGATAACGCTCATAGCATAATAGAGCTGGAATGCTACGAATGTAGATTCGCCCTTCTTACCGAGTCTTAAGCAGTCATTCCAGTCTGCGTGAAGTCCGGCCGGCATCTTATGAGCACCGAGTCTTTCCATTGAAAAACGGATTGCATTCTTAAGGTGGTTGTAAACACTGTCCTCTCCGCCATTAGCATATACAATAACTTCGTCGAGGAATGCTTTATTACCGCTCTCGCCGATGTACTTAACGATTGTCGGGAAGAGCCAGAGTGCATCATCTGCACGGTATGACGGATGTCCTGTCTGCTTAGCATAAAGTGAATTCTCATCATTCTCGTCAGGGCATGTCTCATGTCCTGCGTTATGGTCAAACTTAACAAGCGGAAGTCCGCCGCCGTTGTCAACCTGTGCCGAAAGCATGAAACGGATTTTATCCGCTGCAAGTTCCGGATTAATATGGATAATACCCTGGATATCCTGAACGGTATCCCTGTATCCGTATCCGTTTCGAAGACCGCAATAGATGAATGATGCAGCTCTTGACCAGATAAATGTTATGAAACACTGATATGCATTCCATACATTAACCATATTGTTGAACTCCCATGAAGGTGTCTCAATCTGGAAATTATTAAGCTGTCCGTGCCAGTAATCAATAAGTTCTTTAAGTTCCTTATCAACCTGGCCTGCGTTCTTATATGTATCGAGAATCTTGTCCGCTTCAGCTGCATTCTTCTGTCCGAGAACATAGATAAATTCCTTAGTCTCGCCCGGTGCGATTGTCACATCTGACTGAAGTGCGCCGCATGCATTGGAGTTATAGTTAAGCTCATTATTGCATCTTCCGCTCTCAACAGCGATTGGGTTGCCATAATCCCTGTACGGTCCGATGAAGCTGTCAAAGTTACCGTTATAAGCGCTTACATCAGCTCCGACAAGTCCGAAAAATCTCTCTTTGTGGTTAGAGCCTGTAGCATCCTTACCACTGTTCTCATTAATGTGCTGAACAATCTTATTGCCTTCAAAAGATGTTCTTGTAATGAAAAGCGTATACTGAAGATTAACCTGATCCTGCTCATAGTTATTGTCATTGGTAAACTCAATAAAACCGTATACAGAAAGATTACGCGGTTTGTCTGAATTATTGGTTACTTTGGCACGCCATACTTCGTATGTCCTGTCAAGCGGAACATAATATGTGAGTTCCGAATGAATGTCTGAATAATCCGTCTTCATTGTAGTATAAGCGGTTCCGTGATGGCACTCTGTCTTGTACTGATCAAGAGGCTTACCTACCGGCTGCCATGTAGCTGACCAGTAGTCATTGGTATCGTTGTCCCTTAAATATACATATCTGCCCGGAAGACCGATATTGGAATTGAAACGGTATCTTGCTATACGACCGTTGGCACCGCTCTTAACGAAGCTGTATCCTCCGCCGTTATTTGAAACGATTGCACCGTACTCAGGGGATCCAAGATAGTTCGCCCAAGGTGCCGGTGTATCCGGTCTTGTAATTACATATTCTTTGTGTTCGAGATCAAAATGTCCGTACTGCATTGATATAAATCTCCTTAATAATTATAATGCATGTCCGTATCCGGACATGGGTAAAAACCTACATTTGTATCATATAACATTGAGTAACGGTTGGCAACCATTAAAATGCTACCTTTTTATAGATGTTTTATATTAATAATTAATCATTTACCGCCAGAACTCAAACAGCCTGCCAAAATTTAACATTGACATTCTCCACCCGTTGGATAAATCTCCATCAAGTATCCAGCTTACGGTCTGTGAAAAAGTAAGCACAAGGCAGAGAATACATGCTGCTGTCATAACCGAATTAAGATGTTTCTTTGTATTGGCTGACGCGTTCTGCCATATAATAAATGATATAATCAGTGCGCCCATAAGCATTTCCCACGCAAAATCAACGCAATATCTTGCACCGTAACCGCTCTCCCAGATTGAGCAGATTATTATAAGCGGAGCAATAACACACGATGCCGCAAGCAGCACGGTGCCCACACGCCTGCTGCCCGCCGGAGCTTTCCGGTATGCTTTAAGCGACAGCGCATATGCCATTAACGGCAGGGCCTTCCACACAAGTCCGACTGCATTATGAGTTGCCACAAAATAGTATCCGTTCGGATTGAACGTATCCACTGATGACGGTATAAAAAACGGATAATTCTGACTGAATGACGGAAATGCAAAAAGGTAATTCCACAATCCGATTCCGACAAAATGCGTATGGTACTGTGACTTCGTAAAATCGTTTATCGTAAGTGAATACTGTATTCCAAAATCGAAAAATGAACCAAAGCGTGCATAATTATATGCCATCTGTATGCCTCCGATAACCGCAAACGGCACCAATGCGCATATCCAATATGATATATATTTCTTGTCCCCGCTTTTTCTGAGTTTGGCAAATCCCACTCCGATAAAGAAAAGTGCCGCAATGCAATACAAGGCAAGCGTAGGACGGCATAATACCGCAAGACTTAAGAAAACTGCGGCCCATACAAGCCTGCCACGCTTTATGTTTCCGTCTCCGATCACATTGGAACTTATCAGGAAATACGCGCCAGCGGTTACACACGCAAATCCGCCGTTCTGGGCAATTTCATAGAAATTGGCTTTATTAAATGTAAACCATATTCCACTCACAAGCTGCATCATAAAAAGTCCCATCATCACAAGCGATGAGCGCACACGTCCCCAGTATTTGTCCGCTATGCACAGATATGTCCTTGTCAGGAAATAGATTCCCACGCAGCCGAACAGCCATATTGCCCAGACACTCGGAAAATAAAATCCCGTTACAAGGTGATACGGTATAAAAATCAGCAACGGTGCTATGCCATAGTATGAATAATATTTTCCTTCATATAAAAGGTGATCCCACGGATAACTTCCGATTTCCTTGGTACGCTGGCTCCAGTCATACGGATTGTCAAGTCCGGTAAGTTTCTCATTAACCTCACGGTCAAGATAAACATGCCCTTTTTCAAATGCATTGACAAGTTCTTCCGTTATCTGATTGCCGTTTTCACAACAGAAATCGCTCCAAAAATCATGTTCCGGATTGGCATACCTGCATGAATTCGTCATCCAGAGTGCAATACCTATCAGAAAAAAAGTCATGACATATGCACTGCGCTTCACAAGTGTTCTGCCATCCGCATAATTCCCGGCATAAAAGCCCGATCCGGTCATAAAATAGACTGCCATTGCCACAAGCCATATTATCCCGACCCGTACGAATGAAAAGCAAAATGCAACCGGCTTGTTGACCGTGATTGCCCTGACCGCAAGTTCAGCCTTATCGTCTGTGGAAATAGTAATTCTTAATTTGTGAACATTGCCTGAGAAATTACATGGCACCGTGCCGGTTCTTTGGTACCCGGATAATATCTGCGCCTTAGCTATTCCCACACGATATGCCGCATTGGTATCATCTGCCATATCTATTGTCACATTAATTTGTCCGCCGCTTGCGGATACCACATCGAAATTCAGCGTACCCACCGGCTCATTCATATCGGTAAACTCATATATTATCCTATTCTCTTCGTTTTCTGTGACCGCTTCCAAAAGGTCGAGTTCATGTTCCTTATAGCTGCCACCCGCCAGATGTATCGCATTCAGATTGAATATCATAACTTCCAGAACGGCGCACACCATAAATGCGCGTATACCAAAACAGGCAGCCTCTATAGCTGCCTTGTTATTCTTAATTCTTCCGGTAAATATGAACACTGCCACCGTCACGCCCAACGTGACAGCGCTGATAATTATATATAAAATTATGTTCATACAACTTTCTCCTATTTCTTTCCTGTCGATCTTATTCTATTAATCATAGGTGTTATTTTACCATTATATTCATCGTAAATACTGTTCCATTCCGAGTAATCCGCATCCTGCCTCTTATCGGCAAAATCATAGTTCTTATCTATGTATCTGCCGAACCATTCAGTTACTCTCTGCGCACCCGACACATTAAGATGATCTCCGCCATCCTTGGTATCCGTATTCCAGTCAATATTAAGTTCACTCTTATCGATCGTATTAAGATCTATGTATGTAATGCCTTTACCTGCGGCAAAATCCTCTGTCACCTCGTGTCTGGTATAGTTCCAGTTCCTGGTAGATGGAGTGCTTATAAGAATAAGCTCCGCTCCATTCTCTTTACAAAGTTCAATTATACGGTCAGTGTACCAGTCAACCGTTCTGCTGATATGTGCACTACGCTTCTTATCCTTGTCCATATAATCAAGATATTTGGATGCCTTGACCTTATTATTAAGGTAGAATCCCTTGTATTCCGGTGTCTTCTGTGGTGCCTGTCCGCACATAACCTTCCATGTATCATGAAGCCGTACTCCGCCTCCCGGTATCACGTATGATGCCAATTCATCAAGTGATGACTGCACCATATCAAGCCTGTTCTGCTTTCTGTACAGCAGATTCGTCTCAAGAAATACCACCTTGGGCTGTGAGTTATCAAATATATTACGGAGCATAAAATATGTCTCCTGTATCTTCTGTCCCGACTGTGCATAATTAAATGATGTCACGCCATATTCATTCCACAGCTGCATCGGTGAAATTGCCGAATAACACTCACTGTCGCCTAACATAACGGCATCCAGTCCGCCTTCCGGCACCCTCTTTGAATTAATCCAGCCACGGTTATAACTCCCATGCACCTTTAATGTATTATTGCTGCAATATTTAAACACGCCCTGGGAATATGCCAGAAAAATACCGGCAAAAATTACCCAGAACAAAATAATTCCGACTCCTCTGTTAAGGTGTCTCCTGGTTGTACTCATATTAACCCAATCCTCCGTCATAAAATTAAAAGCTGTAAATAGATTAGTATTCCTGCCTATTGTACCACAAATCTGACTTTCTTCAATAGGCTTAACACAAATTTAACAATTCCGTAACATTTTATTGCGGCTTCCCTCTGTTGAGTATATAATCCGAATTGAGGTGACAGACATTATGAAAAAAATACTGAATTTATTTCTGACATTTCTCAAGATAGGTGCTTTCACATTCGGCGGCGGGTATGCCATGATCGCACTGCTTGAGCATGAATTTATCGATAAAAAAGGCTGGCTTGACCATGACGAATTTCTCGACATGACAGCCATCGCCGAATCCACTCCCGGTCCCATTGCGACCAACAGCGCGACTTACATAGGATACAGAATTGCCGGAATTGCCGGTGCAGCCGTATCGACTCTGGCTGTATGTATCCCGTCGTTTGTGATAATATATATTATATCTCTATTTTTTGACCGTTTTCTTGAGTTCCGCTATGTCGCCTATGCTTTCCGCGGAATCCAGGTCTGTGTCGTATACCTTATATCGTCTGTAGGAATCGGTATGTTAAAAACATTAAAAAAAGACGTCTTCACGTCCGTCATTCTCATTCTTGTTATCATATTAAATATTGTATTTACTGTTTTTTCGGTGAATTTTTCTTCGATATTTTTTATCTTGATAAGCGGTGTTGCGGGAATCGGTTTCTACGTCGTACGCCTGATTATGGGAAAGGGGGATTCTGGCGATGCTTTATCTTAAACTTTTTCTCACATTTCTGGAAATCGGCGCTGTATCCTTCGGCGGCGGTTACGGAATGATTTCCCTCATCCGCGAAAAAGTCATAGCCTACGGCTGGCTCAGTGAAAGTGATTTCTTAAGCTTCATAGCCGTATCAGAGTCCACTCCCGGCCCGCTCGCCGTCAACATGGCGACCTTCATCGGTTCATCGCAGGGCGGCATAGGCGGTGCGCTCGCTGCCACAGCCGGCGTGGTTCTTCCGTCCTTCATCGTGATAATAATAATTGCCGCACTTATAAACAACCTGCTAAAATTCGCCGGTGTGCGCGCTTTTCTTTCCGGTGTGCGCCCGTGCATAACAGCGTTGATTATCGGTACGGCAATTACAATGTTTCTGTCTTATTTTATCGGCTTTGAAAACATCGGCAGTCCGGTCTCGATTGACTGGCGTGCTTTCGTGATTCTGGCGCTGCTCGTCGGTCTGAACCTCGTATTAAAATTTCGTTTTCACAAGAAACTTTCGCCGATTGTTATGATTCTGATAAGTGCCGCGCTCGGCGTAATCTTATACGGAATATAGAATCTGCAGCTTACATATGAAATCTTCGATGATAAACCGTGAATTTATCGATGTGTATACTTTTATCTCCGGGCCTTCTTCGGTGAATGTGTAGGACGTGTCCTCGTTGACCCATGGCGCAATACACCTGACGGAGCTGCCGCAATTCGGCTCAAGCGTAACCCCGACTGCCGGTGAATCTCCGAGTGCCCAGCTTTCACCGGCCGACCATGCCCCCTTTTCCGACGAATATAATTCAATCATATTCTCGTACAACAGTTTTCCTATCTCGCCGTACGGATATATTTTTTTCTGAATTTCCGCAAAACCTATGTGCATCGATCCGTACACGTTGTTAGGTATCTGCCACACTTCCCCGCCGCAGTGCAAAATAGTGTTCGCAGCTTTGACATCATTGCCAAAATTAAATTCCCGACCCGGACTCCCGCAGACGTGCGGATTGCCGCCTATTGTTACGATTGTCATTTTCTGCGCTATCTGAGGGCGTATTATAAGCGCCTTGGCCACGTTGGTCGTCGCGCCTATGCAGAGCACATACAGCGGATTGTCGCTTTCTCTCTCTGCTTCTTGTATTATGAATCTGACCGCTTCAGACGGCTCTTCATTCTCATATTTCGCAAGGCTTCCACGCTCACCATGTAATACCGGCACTTCAATGTGCATAGCTTTCATCACTCGCTGTATCATGTCGTAGCTTCGCTCCATGCTGCCCTCTTCCACAAAATGCTCCGCACAGACCGCCCTGACATCCAGCATTCTGCTCATCAGTGCATGTGCGATTGCAAACGGGTCATCTGCCTCGCACGCCGCATCCGTATCAATTATTACTCTTTTCTTACGAAAGTCCTGAACTGTATATAATAATTTATCCGCCATATCTTCGTCCTCCTATGTGCTATATAATTATCTTCTTTCCGGCACATTGTTTTAACACAAAATCGTAAAAGTTCTGTGCCGCTGACTTGAGTGTCCTACCATAAACGCCACAATCACGGTTCCAATTCCTAGCCCTTTAATGCATCAGCACCACTCCGAAGCTGTTTATCACGGCCGTCAGCACCAGTGCAAATTCTCCGTATACTGAATGTTTCTGTTTCATTCTAAGCGACCTCACAATCAATTTATTAAAATTCATTATGAAGTTTAGTCGCTTTGTTTCATTATAGCAAATAAATAATAATTATGGAATGATAGATTGAGGCTATGGAAAAGATTAATCATTTTTCCCAAGCTCAATAATTTTATCTGCCCAGCCATTAAGCTGCTGTATTAATTTATTTATGTTTTCATTATCCGACTTGCAATCTGCGATAACTATGTTTGAAACCATTCCTTCATACTCCTTGCGTTGCGGACTGTAATGGAATGAAACTATTTTATCTTCGGGATTATAATTGAATCCCCATTGCACATCTTTTTTTGCGAAAGACATGCTGTATTGCTTCATTCCCGGTGTTTCAGATCCATACTGGTGGGAATATTCTTCAAGCCGCATCTGCATATAAGTATTCATATTGTCCGACAAAAGCTTATACACTTGTTCATTGTGTCTGATACATTTTTCTATTACAGCGGAAACGCTCTTATTGTTGTTTGCAATCATT
>OLXC01000712.1_pt1 | contig 11796 bp, 10 predicted proteins | sample 1673851 | NCBI WGS metagenome assembly OLXC01 (sample SAMEA103958130, study PRJEB25191) | human gut metagenome | biome: human-associated habitat [ENVO:00009003]; feature: intestine environment [ENVO:2100002]; material: feces | place: Germany | collected 2013/2015
ATGATGCTCTCATCGCAGTATCTTGCAAATAACGATCCTGATGCCGCTATGGAAGCCATGCGGAACATCTATATTGCCAAGCACAATGCCCCGCCCTCCTTTGATGCCTTCCGTGCCTATCTGGACACCCAAACACAATGGGAGAGGCTCATCCGCCTTGTACGGCAGGAGCGATACGCCGTCCGCGCCGTGCTGGAGAGGCACAATATTTCCGCACCAGAGATTCATCTCGACAAGGAGCATCGCCGAAGACTCACCCGGGAGGAGCTTCTGGCTGTATTGGCGAAGCTGCCGATATTTTCTGTTTTTACTGAGCAAGAGCATGCGGTTTTCTTTGATTACTGCCATGTAAAAACCTACTATGAGCATGAGACCGTATTCACCAGCGGCGACTACAATGAGGAGGTCTGTCTTGTTCTCAAGGGCAAGCTGCGGCTTGTTGCCAACCGGGAAGCAAACAGCCGCTCCGCGCCGCTGGAGATCGCGTATCTCACACCGGGCAGTTTCCTGGGAGAAAATTGCCTTTCCCACAGCGTGTTCCGCCTCAGCGGAACGGCGGCAGAGTTCACTGAGCTGCTGTGCATCTCCAGAGGGCGGTTGAAGGCTCTGCTGGAGGAGCATCCCGCCATCGGTGTCAAGCTGCTCCAGTGTTTCCTCGCCAGCCTGTCCGAAAAGATCATGCGTTCCAACGAGCTGCGGAAGAAAGCGGCAGCGTATGACCATAACGCAGTCAACGAGATTTTGGAGGAGTGAGCACGGAGACTTCTGTCGGCAAATGAAACACCGGAGCGTTGGGCGCGCCGCACTTGATCGGTGCAGTGGGTGCAGGGAAGGTTCGATACTATAATACAATGAGGTAAAACAAGGATATCTGGACATTGATGTGTATGGTGCGGCACAGCAGTGTTTTCGCTTTCAGTTCCGTGAATTTGAAAGAAATCAGGATGATTGATGAGGTTCAAGGAGGGGAGGCAAAAGCATGCAATCCAATTGGAGTTCTAAACGGGATTGGCTTCTGCTCCGAAACAAGCTTGCCGGATGGCAGGAGGCTTATATCGGGAGGCTGAACAAGGAATATATCGAATTGTTGCGTGGAGACGGTTCCGAAGCTGATAAGTTTTGGAAGTTATGCAAGCGCATCCGTGAGGATAGACGCTGTGCCGGCGTGCAGATCTCCATGAGAGGATCGGATCCTCTTCCAATCATCTGCCGTATGATCAATGAGGGAGTTATCACACTCGGCGATCTCGACGAGTTCAGTGAGGAACTGCGGGAGGTGGTGGCGACAATTACGGAGCCACATAAGGACATATAAAAGGGAAATTTGATACATAAATCATCGACCCGTAGGCGCGATTGACACCGCAATGCCCACAGGCCATATACACAGGGCAGTGGCTTTGCGCAGCAAGGTCGCCGCCCTGCCGCCATTTTATAAACCATGTTGAACAGGAGGCTTATTTATGACCTATCTACTCTATATGAAACGCTCATTCACGCGCAGTCCCCGCCGTCATGCGGTGCTGTTTGCGGTACTGACCTGCGCGTTTCTGCTGCCGCTGCTAATTTCCATTTACCGGGACAGCAATGCCTGGGGCACACGACAATATCTCCTTGCCCGTTCCGCAGGTGAAACCTATCACATTGGGAACGCAGCGGAAGCGGATGTGCCTTATTTTGAGGGTATCCGCGGGCTGTCCGCGCCCATTTATCGTGACAGCACCATCTATCTGCATATTCTGTCAGACGAGGAATGGAGAAATTCGGAGAGCGTGACCGTTTTTGAGAACGAGATCCGCAAGCGCATGGAAGCATCTGGAAACGAAGCCCTGCTCCCGACTGCGTTCAGCTATGAATACGCCCACGGGATATCCACCGATCCGTCCCATCTTTCGGGGCAGCGAATCCTTCTGCTCATCAATATGCTGGTCATTCTGCTCTCGGTATCGGTGGTGCGTTCCGCTTACCAAAGTCACCTGAAGCGCTTTTCCTCTGACATTGGGACGCTCCGCGCCTGCGGAGCCAGCCGCCGTCAGATCAGCGCACTGTTTGCCGCGGAGCTTGCGGCGGTGTTCCTGCTGGCGGCAGCCTGCGCCGTGGTTCTTTCCGTCGTATCGCTGAAAGCGCTGTTCACGGCGTTTCTTGAGATCCGTCACGATAGCCTCGCGTGGCTGATCTTTCATGTGGAGCCGATGAATATTTTGCTCCATCTGGCGGTTTTCTTCGTTACACTGGGGCTGTCGCTGGGCATGACCCTGCGCCGATACAGCCGCGAGCCTGCGCGGGCGCTTCTGAACGATGCGGAAAATGCGCCAAAGGTCAAGCGTGGACGAAAGCCCATCAGACGGCGTTTCACCCCGGCGGCAACCCTCTGCGGCCTGTGGCGCAGCCGCACGAACCGCAGCCTCCGTTCCTGTCTTGCCGTTTCTGTTCCCGTCATGGCAGTTTTTCTGCTTCTGTTCAACATCCTCACTGTTGCCTTGCAGGTCACGGGCGCGGAGGAGGAATGGGGGTTGAAGGTTTCCCGTTCCTCCCATGACGGAGAAGTCTTTTCTGCGGAGGATATGGCGTATGTTTCCTCTCTGGTGGGTGTGAAGCAGACGCGCCCCATATATGAGCCGGATGGTTATATCCTGCTGCCGGAGTCCCCGGAGGAGGTGGAGACGCCGCTGCGCATTCGACCGTACAGCGGTCTTGGCGCGGCGTATCAGACGCTTTCCAAGTATGAGATCGCCGTCAGCCGCAAAGCGGAACGCGGCGTCGGGGATGTACTGCGGCTTTGCCGGTCGGAAGCGTATTACGATGGAAACGGGGGTATCAAGCAGCCCGCACCGGAGGATGTGACCGCGCTGACGGTGGCTGCGCTGACGGACACGAAGCCGTCCGGATGGGCGCTGGATATCTATGTGAGCGATGAGCTGTATGCGGACATCATCGCCTCAGAGCCGGCAACCGGCATCGAGATCGCCCTGACCGACCCTGCCATGAACGCACAGGTGGAGACCGCCCTGCGGGCGCGCTTTGCAGGCGCGGAGTATGCTGTCACCAACCGCCAATCTGGGTCGGATTTCCTGCGGGAGATGTCCTCCGGCGTGTATCTGTTGCTGGGGTACATCTTTGCAGCGCTGTTTCTGTTCATCCTGCTGATTCTCTACATTCGGCTCTGCGACTACATCGAGGGCAGCCGCCCGCTGATCCGCTCCCTTTACAGGCTGGGCGCGTCAAAGCGGACGCTGTACCGCTCCTATATCCGGCAGGACGGGATCTCCGCCGCCGCTGCCGTTGCCGCGCCGTTTCTGATCAGCCTTCCGCTGACGGCGCTGCTGTGCGTATGGCAGAAAGCCCCGCTGCACCTTGACGGCGGAATGCTCACAGTATATGCGGCTCTGGCGGCGCTGCTGCTGTTTACCTATTGGCATCCCGTACACCGCTCACTCAAGCGCGTATTACGTCCGCTATGACCATGAAGAAAGGAGATTTTCCGATGAATGCAGTGACTGTAAAAAATCTGACCAAGGTGTTCCGGCAGGGCGACGAGGATATCTACGCCGTGGATCATGTCAGCTTCACCGTTGCGCCGGGTGAAATGGTCGCCATCGTGGGGCAGTCCGGCTCCGGCAAGACCACCCTTCTGAACCTGATCGGCGGTATTGAGCATCCCACCTCCGGCAGCGTGGAGGTAGGCGGTGTGGACATCTGCTCAGCCGATGACGAGACGCTTTCCGGAATACGCAGACGGAAGCTCGGCTATATCTTTCAGGACTTCAACCTGATTCCCATTCTTACGGCGGAGGAGAACATCATCATGCCGTTGCTGCTGGACGGCAAAAAGCCGGATAAGACGAAGCTGCGGGAGCTGGCGGGCTTCTTGGGCATTGAGAACCGCCTAAAGCATCTGCCGGGCGAGTTGTCCGGCGGACAGAGACAGCGCGTGGCCATCGCCCGCGCCCTGATCAACGACCCGGTGATTCTCCTTGCCGACGAGCCCACCGGAAATCTCGATAAGAAGGCGGCGGACGAGATCATGGAGCTGCTGCTCGCCGTCAACCGCCGTGGCAACACCGTGCTTTTGGTAACGCATGAGCAGCGGTACGCCGACCTGTGCGGAAGGAAAATTGAAATCAGCGACGGGAGGATTTGAACTTTTACCCCAATCCCGCGTTTCTGCTAAACCATAGGAAGAAAAGAACAAAAAGATAGAAAGGAAGGTGCACCATGATGAAACGAAAGGTTTCCGTGATATGGGTGGTCGTTCTTGCGCTGATTGCCATCGCCGCATGTGCATTTGCAGCGGTGACATATTATCGCTGCGGGAAGCAGCCGGAGCCACAATTTCCGGAGAACGAGCTGCTTCGCATTCTTGACGCGGGAAGCGATGCCGAGGGCGTAGGCTTTGAGGTTATGCGTATTGGCGGCGGGAGCGTGAATCTCCGGCTCGACCTGCGCTGGAAAAACGATTCCGGCAAGACGATTGCCTACGGGCAGGCGTTTGAGCTATATCAAATGAAAGACGGTGTATGGCAAAAGGTCACGCCCGCACGGCAGGTTGATTATCCCGACATCGGGTACAGCATTCCCAACGGCATGGATAACGAGCTCTCCTATGACCTGACGGCTCCGTATCGCCTGATAGCCGGGGAACGATACCGCTTGCAGACGGAGTTCCGGTACGAGGAGGGCACGGAGTATTCCGAGCCGATGGCAAACTGGGTAGAGTTTGAAGTAAAAATGAATCTGCCGTATAAGGAGACACAGCCCTCCGACCAAATCACCGTACCGGAGCTTCTGGTGAATGCGATGTCCGGGTCAATGGGTGAAACAGATGAAATCACGGCTTCCCCCTGCGCCTACTACTGGCAGACCCCGGAACCGAATGAGGATGGAACCATGAGCTCCATCATTGGATGCGGGCCTGAGATCGGCGAAGAGTCCTCTCTGCCGGAGATCACGGCAGTCAGGGCAGGACTGGTTTCCCACAGAAAGTCCAATGAAGTCTGGCTATATTTCGAGGTGCAGCCGGATACAGTGCGGATACAATGCGTCCCCCAAAACGGCGGCGAGGTTGAGACAATCACAGGCATTCTTCCGTATGACGGAAGATATGCGTTCGATCTGAAAAGCGGCAGCTTTGTTTACCGTGTGATTGCAGAATGGGACGATGGCAACCGTGTGGAATATGGCTTCATCGGGAAGTGGTTGTGATTCCGCGGCAATCAGAATAAAGGACTGACTATGATAAAGATACTATTGGTAGAAGACGATAAAATTATCGTTGCGAGCTTGAGCGAATATCTGAACAGCGAAGGGTACCTTGTGCGAAGTGTATCCGGGCAGGCGGCGGCCATGAAGCTGCTTGCGGAGGAAAAGGCGGATCTTGTGCTGCTGGATGTGTCTCTGGCGGAGGGCAATGGCTTCGCGGCGTGCAGAGCGATCAAGGCCGAGTTTGATGTCCCCGTTATTTTCCTTACCGCGTCAGGCGACGAGTTCAGCACCGTTACGGGCTTCGATCTGGGCGCCGACGATTACATTCCAAAGCCGTTTCGCCCACGAGAGCTTATCTCCCGCATTCGAAATGTGCTCCGACTCACCGGCAGCATGGGCAAAACGGTGAAGCTCGGTGATGTGGTGGTGGACACCGAAAAGGGCACGGCGGTGAAGAACAGCAGGGACCTGTTCCTCTCAGCGCTGGAATACCGGCTTCTGCTGTTTTTCATCAACAATCGGGGAATCGTGCTTACCCGTGAGAGGCTTCTTGACGCCATCTGGGATGTTGCCGGCGAGTATGTCAATGACAATACGCTGACGGTGTACATCAAGCGGCTGCGGGAGAAGATTGAGGATGACCCCACCGACCCGAAGATCATTCTGACGGTTCGCGGGACAGGATATAAGGTGGACGCATGATCAAGCTGCTGAAAAACAAAGAGGTGCGAAAGGCGCTGCTGTGGCAGCTGCTGCTCTCCGCAGCCGCCTGCGCCGTCTGCTTTTTCTTCGACATTCGCGCCGGGCTGACAGCCGCAGGGCTTTCTCTGCTCCTCATGCTGGTCTTCTGCATCAGCACTTATAAGAGGTATCAGAGGATTTCTTCCCTTGCGGATGATATCAATCAGGTTCTGCACGGCGACAGTTCGATCGATTTTGACAGCTATTCAGAGGGTGAGCTGAGCATCCTCCACAGTGAGATCTATAAGATGACCATACGCCTGCGTGAGCAGCAGCAAACGCTGACAAGGGAAAAGGCATATCTTGCCGATTCCATCGCGGACATCTCTCACCAGATCCGCACGCCCCTGACCTCTATCAATCTGCTGATTGGACTGCTGTCGGAGCCGAAGCTGACCGACGCGCGCAGGCAGCAGCTTATCCATGAGCTCTACGAGCTGCTCTCCCGCATCGACTGGCTGATCACCACACTTCTGAAGATCTCACGGCTGGACGCCGGCACGGTGCAGTTCAAGCAGGAGCAGGTCAGTCTGGAGGAGCTGCTCAAAAAGTCCTGTGTGACCCTGCTCATTCCCATGGAGCTGCGCGGGCAGGCGCTGCTCATCCATGCGGACGGCGCTTTCCGGGGAGATTTTTCGTGGAGTTGCGAAGCCATCGGCAATATTGTGAAGAACTGCATGGAACACACCCCCGAGGGCGGCAGGATCGAAATTGACGCAGCCGAAAACGCCCTGTATTCCGAAATTATAATTAAGGACAACGGCACGGGCATTTCTCCGGAGGATCTGCCGCATATCTTTGAGCGCTTCTATAAGGGCAAGGATTCCGACGGCAAAAGCTTTGGGATCGGGCTTGCGCTGTCGCGCATGATCATAACCGGTCAGGGTGGAACCGTAAAGGCAGAGAACCGCAAGCCCGCAGGAGCCATGTTCACCATCCGCTTTTATAAGGGAACCGTCTGACCGGCGGCTCCCTTTTTTACTAAGTGACGGATCCGTCACCTGAAAGTCACCGCCGTGTCACCTTGACAAAATAGAATGGGGGTGTAAAAAGCGAAAGGAGTATCCCGATATGGAGATTTTGAGAGTGGAAAACCTGACAAAGGTATATGGCAAGGGCGAGAACGAGGTGCGGGCACTGGATGGTGTTTCCTTTTCGGTGGAGAAGGGGGAGTTTGTCGCCGTGATCGGCCCCTCCGGCTCTGGCAAATCCACACTGCTTCACATCCTCGGCGGCGTAGACCGGCCTACGGGCGGCAAGGTATTTATGGACGGCAAGGATGTGTACGCGCAGAACGAGGAACAGCTTGCCATCTTCCGCCGCCGTCAGGTGGGACTGATCTATCAGTTTTACAATCTCATTCCGGTGCTCAATGTCACGGAAAACATCACGCTCCCCGTACTTATGGACGGGCAGAAGGTCAATCAAAATCGACTGGCTGAGCTGATGACCACTCTGAATCTTACCGGCCGGGAGAACCACCTGCCGAACCAACTCTCCGGCGGCCAGCAGCAGCGGGTGTCCATCGGCCGGGCTCTGATGAATGCGCCTGCGGTGGTGCTTGCCGATGAGCCCACCGGAAATCTTGACTCCAAAAGCAGCCGGGAGATCGTGGAACTGCTGAAGGTTTCCAACGAAAAATACGGGCAGACCCTCCTTGTCATCACCCACGACGAGAGCATCGCACTGCAGGCGGATCGAATCCTTTCCATTGAGGACGGGAAAATCACCAGAGACGAGGTGATCCGCAGATGAATGTTTTCAACAAGGTAACCTTAGAGAGCCTGAAGAAAAACAGGACGAGAACCATCGTCACGATCATCGGCATTATGCTCTCGGCGGCGATGATCTGCGCGTCCACGACCCTTGTCTCCAGTATGCAGAATTTCGTGCTGCGTTGTGCGATCCACATCGACGGGGACTGGTACGGAGCGGTTTATGACGCCGCATATAAGGACTATGAGGACATCCGCGATTCCGACAGGGTTTCCTCCACAGCCTACGCGCAGGTTCTGGGTTACGCGAAGATCGACAGCGCCAACGAGCGCAAGCCCTATCTGTATGTGCTTGGCGGCGATGCGGCCTCCGGCTATTTTGAGACAATGCCGGTGCATCTCATTTTAGGTACGCTGCCGAAGGATTCCACGGAAATTATTCTGCCGGAGCACCTGACATCAAACGGCAAGGTGAATTATAAGCTCGGCGACACCGTCACGCTTGACGTGGGGGACAGGACACTTGACGGCCGGAGGCTGGGACAGGACACGCCCGTATACACCTATGACAGCGAAACGCAGGTGGAGATTATGAGCGGCGAAAGGCTCGAAAACACCGAACCGAGAACCTATACGGTGGTCGGTATCTATGAAAGGCCTACCTTTGAGGACTATTCCGCGCCCGGGTACACAGCGCTTACGGCAGCGGACACCAAATCCGCCGATCAGTCTCCGATTCATTGTTATTTCAAGCAGCACAAGCCCGCCGGGGTGTATGACTTCATGAAGGAAACGGGCTATACGCAAGAGTATGGCTATGCCTACAATACGAAGGTCCTGCTGTATTCCGGCGCAGCTCCGTTCGATTCCTTCCTTACCGCGTTTTACAGCCTCGCCGCCATCATCATCGCTCTGATCGTGTTCGGATCCGTATCGCTCATCTATAACGCATTCTCCATTTCTGTTTCGGAGCGGACAAGACAGTTCGGTCTGCTGTCCTCGGTAGGCGCCACAAAAAAGCAGCTTCGAAGAATGGTGCTGTTTGAGGCGCTGGCGGTCAGCATTGTCGGCATCCCACTGGGCATTCTGGTGGGTATCGGCGGTATCGGCATAACGCTGCTTCTGATCGGAGATAAATTTTTCTCCATTGTCCGTGTGGACATTCCCATGCGGCTCTGTGTTTCGTGGCAGGCTGTCGTCATTGCTGCGGCCATTGCACTTGTCACGGTTCTGATCTCGGCATGGATTCCCTCAAAAAGGGCAACCAGAGTTTCCGCCGTGGAGGCGATCCGCCAGAGCATGGACGTCAAGGTAAGCGGCAGACCCGTCCGAACCTCGAAGCTTGCCTACAAGCTGTTCGGACTCCCCGGCGTCCTTGCCGGCAAGCACTATAAGCGCAACCGGAAAAAATACAGAACCACCGTCGTCAGCCTCTTTATGAGCATCGTCCTCTTTGTTTCGGCGGCGGCCTTCACCGACTACATGATGGAATCCGCCGAGGGAGGGCTGGCCTCCGATCAATTCGACCTGATCTACGCGGCGGAGTCAGACGCTTCCTCCGCCATGACACCCGATGCGCTTCTGGAACTGCTTTTCTCCGAGCAGAATGTCACCGGCGGTACCTATACCAAGAAGCAGTTTTTGCAGGGCGATATCTCCCGCGAATATGTCACGGCAATGTTTGCCGACCGTTTTTCCAACTTCGGTATGGAAAGTGAGGACGGAGCGCCGAAGGAGCTTGGCATCTCCGGTTATCTGTACTTCGTTGCGGACGCCGAGTTCAACAGGTTACTGGAAAAGTACAACCTGAAGGAAGCGGATTACTATGACCGGGACAAACCCCTGGGCATTGCCCTGGATCGCAACATTGAGCTTGACCGCCGGCTTGAAAAGTATGTCACGCTGGACACGCTCAAGGGCGATGGGTGCGTGATCGAGGGCCTTTACTATGTAGAGATCGACGGATATTACAGAAAAGACAGCCGGATCGATGAAAACGGCAATAAGGTCGTCCTCTATCAAAACAGAGACAACGAGAACGACATCATCGAGCTGCCCTATGAGGAATCCTTTGCAAAATACACGCTGCGGTCCGAAAAAACCATTGAGGAGGCTCCGTTCTTTGTCAGCCGCAGCACGCCGGTGGCCATCAATATGATCTATCCGTACAGCATGCTGGAGAGCGTGGTTCCCGAGGCGGCGCTGAATCAATTCCGTAATACAGAGTATTTCCTTACCTCGAGCGATCACACCGCGAGCTTTGAAAATCTGGCGACTATGCTGACGGAAAACGGTCTCAGCAGCCGGCAGCTCTTCGACTACGCCGCAAACGCCGAGACAAACCGGAATGTCATAACCATTATCCGGGTATTTGCCTACGGCTTTATCGTGCTGATCTCCCTGATTGCCGCGGCCAATGTGTTCAATACGATCTCCACGAATATCAGCCTGCGCCGCCGGGAGTTTGCCATGCTGAAATCGGTGGGCATGACGCAGAAGGGCTTTCGCAGGATGATGAACTGCGAGTGCCTGCTGTACGGCTCCAAGGCGCTGCTTCTCGGTTTGCCGGTGTCCTGCGGCATTACATATCTCATCTACCGTGCGGTCACAACGGCCTATGAAACCTCCTTCCATCTACCGTGGGCAGCCATCGGCATCGCCGTACTGAGCGTATTTCTGGTCGTATTCGCCACCATGATGTATTCAATGAGGAAAGTGAAAAAGGACAATCCCATCGACGCCTTGAAAAATGAGAATCTGTAAGGAGGAAAAGAATATGCACAACAATGAAGCAACCGCACATGGGAAACTCAACTTGAAATCCCTGCTGATCTGCTGGCTGATCATTCTCGGCGGATACCTTTTGATTCGGATGGTCTTTCTTGTATTCGGGCTGCAGCTGCACCTGACCGCTCAGGGCATCTGCCTTGCGCTGCTGCCGTACTGCTTTGGGGCGCTGTATCTGTGGAAGTGTTGCAAGAATCGGGAACCGCTGTTTTACGCGCTTGGTATTCTGCTCCCGGCTATTGTCGAGAAGTTGACGCTGTATTTCCTCGGAGCGTATCTATGCGGGGTCAATCCGTTCCGTGTCACGGCGGTCATGGAGGCAATTGGAACGATCGAGCCGTATGCGGTACTCTTTACACGGATGCCCATGCGGTATGCAGTCAATCTGCTGTTCTTTAACGGGACATATACTCTTTGCGGCATCGCCTTCTCTGCACTCTGCTTTGTGTGCTTGTCCCTCCTGCAAAAGCGGGCGGAGAATGAACCATAAGCAAGATAGGGCTGCATCTCCGGAACCATCTCCACCCAGTAGCCGGATGCGCCAAATTCCACTTTTGTGTTCGTGTGCGAACGCTGAAAATCAAACAGGTCTTTTCCCAAAACAGACATAAGCCCTCTCCCAGTAGATAATGTATTCGTCTCGATATAGTGTATGTAGCAAAATGATACATTACCTATTTTCAAAAGTCAATCCCCATGTTACGATACAAGCACAGGCCTGAAAGAAATAAACACTCCAACTCAGAAAGGAGAAATTTTTATGAAACTTGAAGAACTCACAAAGCTCGGAATTTCCGAGGAAGCCGCAAAGCAGGTCGTAGCTTTGTCAGAACAGGAGCTTGCGGCGGAAAAGTCAAAGCTTACCGACAAAACAGCGGAGCTTACAATGGCAGATGATAAGATAAAGGAGCTTACCGAAACCGTAAAGAAGTTTGACGGCGTGGACGTGGATAAGCTTAAATTCGACCTTGAAGCCGCAAACAAAAAGTATGCCGATGATACCGCTGCGATGAAGCTTGATAACGCTATCGCACTTGCTCTTGCCGACAGCGGCGCACTCGACAAGGACATCGTAAGAGGTCAGATCGACAAGAGCATCGTCAAGCTCGGCGATGACGGAAAGCTTATCGGCTTCTCCGAGCAGCTTGACAAGCTCAAGACCGATAAGGCGTTCCTGTTCGGCACACCAAGCGGCGAAGGTGAAACAGAAACGCTCGTCAATTCGGGTGTACAGCATTCGGGTCAGCCCAGCGGCGAAACCTTTGGCTTTAAATTTACGGGCGTAAGAGCCAATGCCGACAAGTAAAAGAAAGGATGATATATTATGGCAGTAAATTACGCAGAACAGTAT
>OLXC01000713.1_pt1 | contig 11777 bp, 12 predicted proteins | sample 1673851 | NCBI WGS metagenome assembly OLXC01 (sample SAMEA103958130, study PRJEB25191) | human gut metagenome | biome: human-associated habitat [ENVO:00009003]; feature: intestine environment [ENVO:2100002]; material: feces | place: Germany | collected 2013/2015
CATGATCGCGATGGTGACGGGTTATCCGACGGCACGCGAACGCGACCAGTTCCTCAGGCAGCTCCTGAGCTGGGGTTATTCCCGCGCGGATGATCCTGCGGCGGCGCTTGCGGAAACGGGCGTTCCGATGACTGTGGCGGCGCTGCGTAACCCCTACGATCTTCCGCTCATGCCCGAAAATGCGGCGCTGCTCGCGGCATTCGATTATTCAAGAGATTCTCTCGCCGCGCTCGCGGACGTATTCTCCGGCGGAGCCTGCTGCGGCGTGATGCCCGCGGTGCTGTGAGGTGAGAGATATGTTTGTTGTCGGTATTGACGGCGGCGGGACAAAGACCCGCGTGGCCGTCTGCGCGTCGGACGGGACACTGCTCCATAGAGAAACGCTCGGCGCTTTCAACCTTTCCGCCATCGGCGAGGACGGCTTCCGCCGCCGCGTGGGGGAGATCCTCACGCTCTGCGGCGATATGCGCGCATGCGGCGCGCTGTGCGTCGGCGGCGCGGGAGCGTCTGGCGCGGCGATGGGGGAAATACTGCGCGCGGAGCTTGCTGCGCACGGCTTTGCCGGAAAGCTTCTTCTCTGCGGCGACCATGAGATCGCACTGCGCGGCGCGCATATTATGCAGATCCTGCTTGGGATCGGCTTCAATCTCGCGTTTGTCGCCTACTTTTTCAGCTTCCGCGCCGCTGCGCAGGAAGCCTGAGCGGTGGCAGGCCTGATCAAAGGAGGATGCATATGAGCAAGAAGCGTAAGATCATTTCGCTTGCGGTCCTCGGCGTTCTGCTGCTTGCCTCGCTGGCGCTCAGCCTGCTGCTGGGCAAGGGCGGCGCGAAGGAATCCCTGCAGACGATCATGCGGGACGCGGTTCTGCATGAGGACAATAAAATCAGTCTGTTCGGGCTGATGGACGTGAATCCGGCGGTCGTTTCCGGGTTTATCGTCACGGGCGTGCTGCTGGTGCTGGCGGCGCTGGCGCGGATCTTTGTGATCCCGCGATTCAAATATAAGCCCGGAAAGCTTCAGCTGCTGCTGGAAGAGCTTGTGACATTCTTCCAGAACCTCGCGCAGACGAACAGCCCGCACCGCAATGGCTTTCTTGGCGCGTATCTGTTCGGTGCGGGCGTCTATGTGCTCTTCGGCACGCTCTTTGAGCTGTTCGGCCTGCAGGCCGTGACGACGGCCGGCGGCTCCATTTCCCTTCCCGCGCCGCTGTCGGATATCAACGCGGCCATCAGCGTGGGCTGCATGTCCTATCTCGTGATCCTTGGCGGCGGCATCGCGGCAAACAAGCTCCGCGGCGCTGCCAACACGCTCAAGGATTTCTCGCTTCCCATCTCCATGAGCTTCCGTCTGTTCGGCGCGCTGCTGAGTGGTCTGCTGGTCACGGAGCTTGTTTATTATTCGCTCAGCCTGAGCTTTGTGTTGCCGGTATTCGTGGGCGTCATGTTCACGCTCCTGCACGCGCTCATTCAGACGTATGTCCTGACGACACTCGTGTCGATCTTCTATGGTGAGGTCACAGAGCCGCATAACAAAAAAGTCAAGCAGGCCGCTTGACGAATGGAGGAACAGAAAAATGAAACTGACTGCAAAACGAATGGTATCCCTGATGCTTGTCATGCTGCTTGTCTGCGCGCTGCTCGCCGTGTCGGCCAGCGCTGCGGATACCGCTGACGCCGCGCCTGCCGCGGAAGCCGCGGCCGCGGCTGAAAACTCGACCGGCGCAAAGGCGATCGCCGCGGCCGTTGTCGTGGGTCTTGTTGCGACGGCCGGTGCGCTCGGCATGGCCATCGCCATCGGCAAGAGCGCCGAGGGCATGTCCCGCCAGCCGGAAGCCTCCGGCAGCATCCGGTCCTCGATGATGCTGGGTCTGGTCTTTATTGAGACCGCCATCATTTATGCCCTGATCGTCGCCATTCTGATCATCTTCGTGCTGTAAAGGAGAAATAGTATGGGCGTACCGCTGAATATCGACTGGCAGCAGATCCTGCTGCACATGTTTAATCTGATCATCCTGACGGGCGGATTGTATTTCCTTCTGTATCAGCCCGTCACCGCATTCATGAAAAAACGGCAGGAGTATTATGCCGGACTGGAAGCCGACGCGCAGGCAAAGCTGCAGGAGGCCGAACAGAAGGTCCGCGAAGCCGATGAAACGCTCTCCGGCATGCAGGCGGAAGCCGAGCAGCTGCGCGCGGACGCCATGAAGCAGGCCGACGCGGAAGCGGCAGCCCGTCTTGCAGGCGCAGACGCAGAAAAGCAGAAAATTCTTGCTGCCGCAAAGGCGCAGGCCGCGCGGGAAAAGGCCGCCATGCTGCGTGAGGCCAACGAGCAGATCGGTACGCTGGTCTCCAACGCGGTCGACAAGCTGGTCTCCGACGCGGACGATCCGTATGCGGATTTTCTGCACGCAGTCAAGCGGGGAGCATAACGCATGAGTGAGCAGAAGCTGCAGGCCCGCGTATACAGCCGCACCGCTCCGACCGAGGAGCAGCTTGCGCAGCTGCGCGACTTCCTGCATCAGAAATACCAGCGTCCGGTCAACCTGCACTGGGAGCGGGACGACCGGATGAAGGACGGCTTCCGGCTGGAGCTCGGCGAGGGCGAGAGCCGCGAGCTGGTCTATGACTGGAGCAGCTCCGGCAAAAGCCGTCAGCTGAAGGACAAGATCGCCGCCGCCATCCGCAGCCGGAGCGACGTTATCCCGCTGCTCCGCAAAACGCTGGAGGATTTCCAGCCGGAGGCCTCCGCGACTGAGATCGGCACCGTCCTCTCCTACGGCGACGGCATCGCCGAGGTCAGCGGTCTGCCGGGCGCGGAATACGGCGAGATTCTGATTTTTGAAAACGGCGTGCGCGGCATGGTGCTCGATCTGAAGGAAAAAAGCATCGGCTGCGTTGTTTTTGCGGGCGAGGCCGCCGTACAGGCGGGCAGCGTCGTCCTCCGCAGCGGCAGATCCGCCGGTATCCCGGTCGGAGATGCGTTTCTCGGCCGCGTGATCGATCCGCTCGGCGCGCCGATCGACGGCAAGGGCAAAATTTCCGAATCGGATTATTACCCCATTGAAGCTCCCGCCCCCGGCATCATCGACCGCCAGCCGGTCGACAAGCCCATGCAGACGGGACTTCTGGCCATCGATTCCATGTTCCCCATCGGCCGCGGCCAGCGCGAACTCATCATCGGCGACCGCCAAACCGGCAAGACGGCCATTGCGCTCGACACGATCCTCAACCAGAAGGATCAGAACGTCGTGTGCATTTACGTCGCCATCGGCCAGAAGGCTTCGAGCGTTGCGCAGCTTGTCCAGACACTGCAGGAGCATGATGCACTGCGCTATACCATCGTCCTGTGCGCAGCGGCCAGCGATTCTGCAACACTGCAATATATCGCGCCCTACGCGGGCTGCGCCATGGGCGAGTATTTCATGCACCAGGGGCGCGATGTGCTGATCGTATATGATGATCTTTCCAAGCATGCGGTTGCGTATCGGGCGCTGAGTCTGCTTCTGGGACGCTCTCCTGGACGTGAGGCTTATCCGGGTGATGTTTTCTATCTGCATTCCCGGCTTCTCGAACGCGCAGCGCATCTGGCCGACCATCTGGGCGGCGGCAGCATGACGGCGCTTCCCATCGTCGAGACGCAGGCGGGCGACGTCTCCGCTTATATCCCGACCAATATCATCTCCATCACCGACGGTCAGATCTTCCTCGAGAGCAGCCTGTTCTTCGCGGGTCAGCGGCCGGCCGTCAACGTCGGCCTGTCCGTGTCCCGTGTCGGCGGCGCGGCGCAGACGAAGGCCATGAAGAAGGCCGCGGGCGCGATCCGTCTGGAGTTGGCGCAGTACCGCGAGATGGAGGTCTTCATGCAGTTTTCCAGCGATCTGGACGACGCGACGCGGCGCCAGCTGGCCTATGGGCAGGGCCTCATGCAGCTGCTCCGGCAGGAGCAGTCCCACCCGTATTCCCAGCACGCGCAGGTGCTCCTGCTCGTGAGCGCGCTCGGTCATGTCTTTTTGCCCGTGCCGCCCGCGCAGGTGCGGAGCACCGCGCAGAAGCTGCTCGCCGCATTGGAGCAGCAGCTCTCCGCCCTCTGCAGCCGGATCGACACGACCGGCCAGCTGACAGACGGGGACTGCGCGCAGATCCTTGACGCGGCAAAGCGCTTCATCGCGCAGCAACTGAACCCGGACGGTGAGCACTGATGGCCAGCACAAAGGAGATCAAAGACCGCATCGCAAGCGTGCGCGACACGCAGAAGATCACGAACGCGATGTATCTCATCGCGTCAACCAAGCTGCGGAAAGCTCGCGCAGAACTCGACCGGACACGGCCCTATTTTGACGCGCTGCGCAGCGAGATCAAACGGATTTTCCGCACAGTGGAAGGCGTGGAGAGCCGGTATTTTTATCCCGGCGACGATCATCCGCTCCGCGGAACCTATGCCTATCTCGTCATCACCGCAGACAAGGGTCTGGCCGGTATGTATAACCAGAACGTGCTGCGCGAGGCGCAGCGGCTTCTGAACGAGCACGCCGACGCGAAGCTTTTTGTCGTCGGCGAGTACGGGCGGCAGTATTTTGCGCACCATCAGATCCCGGTTGAGCGCAGCTTTCTCTACACTGCGCAGAACCCGACCATGCAGCGTGCCCGCGAGATCAGCAGTACGCTTCTCGATTTCTACGACAGCGGGCAGGTGCAAAAAATCTTCGTCATTTACACCGACATGAAAAACGCCATGACGGAGGAGGCAAAGTCCACGCGGCTGCTGCCCTTCCACCGCCAGACGTTCGCGTCCAGACCGGAAGAAAAGGCGGTCAAGACGCCGTTCCGCTTTGAACCGTCTATCGAAACGGTTCTCGATACGCTGATTCCGAGTTATGTATCAGGCTTTCTCTATAGCGCGCTGGTTGACAGCTTTTGCAGCGAGCAGAACGCCAGAATGACGGCCATGCGCACGGCCAACGACAACGCCGAGGCGCTCTTGGCTACGCTTTCCTCCGATTATCAGCGGCTGCGGCAGGCAGAGATCACACAGGAAATTACAGAAATCACCGCAGGCGCAGCCGCGCAGCGGCGAAACGCAAGGGAGGCGCAGACACTATGAATACAGGTAAAATTCTGACCGTTTCCGGCCCTGTCGTGGACTGCGGCTTTGAAACGGGGCAGCTGCCCGCTATCCGCGAGGCGCTGCATGTCACGCTACACGGCGAAGTTCGCGTGATGGAGGTCGTGCAGCAGCTTTCCGCGACGCGTGTGCGCTGTGTGCTGCTGGGCGCAAGCGAGCAGCTTTCACGCGGCATGCCGGTCAAGGCGACCGGCACCGGCATTCAGGTACCAGTCGGTGAAGCAACGCTTGGCCGGATGTTTAACGTATTGGGCGAACCCATCGACGGCGAGGGTGCCTTGCCCAGTGAGACACCGCAGTGGGAAATTCACCGCAAGCCCCCGGTTTTTTCTGAACAGCGCCCGGCAACAGAACTGCTGGAGACAGGCATCAAGGTCATCGACCTGCTGGAGCCGTATCCAAAGGGCGGCAAGATTGGTCTGTTCGGCGGCGCAGGCGTCGGCAAAACGGTGCTCATTCAGGAACTCATTCACAACGTCGCAACGGAGCACGGCGGCTATTCCGTCTTCACCGGCGTCGGCGAGCGCAGCCGTGAGGGCAATGACCTCTGGAACGAAATGCACGAGAGCGGTGTGCTGCAAAAGACGGCGCTGGTCTTCGGACAGATGAACGAATCGCCCGGCGTGCGCATGCGCGTAGCGCTTTCCGGTCTGACGATGGCCGAATATTTTCGTGATACCGAAAAGAAGGACGTTCTGCTGTTCATCGACAACATTTTCCGCTTTGTGCAGGCAGGCAGCGAGGTTTCGACGCTGCTTGGCCGCATGCCATCCGCCGTCGGCTATCAGCCGACGCTGGCGGAGGAAATGGGCGCGCTGCAGGAGCGCATCGCCTCGACCTCCAACGGCTCGGTCACGTCTGTGCAGGCCGTCTATGTCCCGGCAGACGATCTGACTGACCCGGCCCCGGCCACGACATTTACGCATCTGGACGCGACGACCGTTCTGAGCCGGAAGATTGCTGAACAGGGCCTCTACCCTGCCGTCGATCCACTGGCATCCTCATCCCGGATTCTGGAGGCATCCATCGTTGGGCAGGCGCATTATGAGACGGCCCGGCGCGTACAGGAGATGCTGCAGAAATACAAGGAGTTGCAGGACATCATTGCCATCCTCGGCATGGATGAGCTGAGTGAAGACGATAAGCTGACCGTCGCACGTGCAAGAAAGATTCAGAGATTCCTCTCCCAGCCGACGCATGTCGCGGAGAAGTTCACCGGCATTCCGGGCGTTTACGTCCCGCTGACCGAGACGCTGCGCGGGTTCCAGTCGATTTTGAGCGGCGATATGGACGCCTATCCGGAAGCCGCGTTCTATAACGTCGGCACGATCGACGAAGCCGTCCGCAAGGCGGAGCAGCTGCAGAAGGAGGCCTCCCTGTGAACAGCTTCCGCGTGCATATTCTGGCCGCCGACCACACGTTTTACGACGGTCCGTGCGAATCGCTGATCATCCCCGCACCGGACGGACAGTACGGCATCTGGGCCGGGCACGCTAACACAATCTGCGCGATCATCCCCGGCACACTGCGCCTGCGCGTCCCAGAGGGCGCGGAACAAATCGCAGCAGTCTCCTCCGGCGTGGTCAAGATTGAAGACAATGATGTGCTGGTACTGGTAGACTCGGCTGAACGGCCGGAGGATATCGACCGCCTGCGCGCACAGCACGCGGCAGACGCCGCGAAGGAAGCCATTCTGCAAAAACGCTCCATCCGGGAATACCGCGAAGCGCATCTGACGCTGGCACGGGCAATCGCCCGCCTGCACGTCAAGTCTCTCTCCGAGCAATAGCCCATTCCCCTTTCTTTTGCCGGGGTCTTCGCAGCAAACTGCTGCGGGGCCCCGGCTTTGTCTTTTCGTCTTTCAGCGGCAGATACCAATGGCACACACGGCCGCAAAGGATACCTGTCATGAAATTTTTTTGTAAGCCTATTGACATTGTCCGTCTACTCGTGTAGAATGTTCCCATATTCTACACGAGTAGACAGGAGGTTTTACACATGGACATTCCAAAGATCCATGAGGGCGAATACCGCTTTTGCCTGATCCTATGGAAGCACGAGCCGGTCACCGCAGCGCAGCTGGCGAAGCTTTGTCAGGAGCAGCTGGGCTGGAAGCGGACGACGACCTACACCATCATCAAGCGGCTGGGCGAGCGCGGGATCCTGAAAAACGAGAACGGGCTCGTCACCGCGCTGGTCTCCCGGGATGAAGCGCAGGCCTGTGAGATCGACGAGCTGGTCGAGAAAAAGTTCGAGGGGTCTCTGCCGACCTTCATCGCCGCGTTTACCAGGCGGCAGGATCTGTCGGACCGGGAGCTGGATGAGGTCCAGCAGATGATCGACCGCATCCGGAGAGGAGAAACACGATGAATACAGCCTTGTTCAGCGGCTCCGATCTGGACGTCGTCTTTTCCCTCGTCCTTACCATGAGCCTCTCGGCCAGCTGGATCGCGGCAGCGGTGCTGGTGCTGCGGCTGTGCCTGAAGCGGGCGCCGAAGTGGGTAAACGTGCTGCTCTGGGGCATCGTCGCGGTGCGGCTGGTGCTGCCGGTCTCCATCGAAAGCCCGCTGAGTCTGCTGCCGCGCACGGAGGCCATCCTCCCGGCCGTCACGGCGCAGCCGATCCAGGCCGGGACCGCCCCGGCCGTCGGCGGCGCGGCAGCGATCGCCTCCGGCGCGGCCATGCGCAGTCAGCCGGGCTGGACCACGATCCTGGCGTGGGTCTGGCTCGTGGGGATCGCCGTGCTGCTTCTGTACACGTGGATCAGCACGCAGCGGCTGCGGCGGAAGGTCCGCGAGGCCGTCCGCCTGCAGGGCAATATCTACGAAACCGAGCATATCGCCTCACCATTCGTGCTCGGCGTACTCCGGCCGCGGATCTATCTGCCCTACCACATGGACAGCCGCGACCGGGAGCAGGTCATCGCCCACGAGCAGGCGCATCTGCGCCGCGGGGATCACGTGTGGAAGCCGCTGGGCTTTCTGCTGCTGACGATCCACTGGTTCAATCCCCTGCTGTGGCTCAGCTATGTGCTGCTGTGCCGGGATATCGAACTGGCATGCGACGAAAAAGTGATCAAAAACCTAAGCTGCGGGCAGCGGGCCGACTATATGCAGGCCCTTGTCACGTGCAGTGTGAACCGCCGCAGAATTGCGGCCTGCCCGCTCGCCTTCGGCGAGATCGGGGTAAAGGAGCGTGTAAAATCTGTGATGAACTACAAAAAACCGACTTTCTGGATCATTCTTCTGGCCGTCGCCGCCTGCGTCGTCCTGGCCGTCTGCTTTCTGACGAATCCGATCGGCTTCCGATATGACGCTGCAGCTGACCCTATCGTCTCCGCAAAGTATTTTGACGCGCGAAATCACACCGACCCGATCGCTGTGGATCTGTCCGCGGCCCAGATCGATGAGCTGAGTTCCCGGCTGGACGGACTGAAAAACGCGAAAACGAGCGATACCCTCGCCGGTTGGACGCCGATGTATCAGATCAGCGCGCAGCTGCAGGATGGGTCCTATATCCGGGCCAACGGATATTCCAGTGCGGACGACACGCAGGTGGATATCGAATGGAACGACGTGCACTATCTGGTGACCGACCGGGAGTTTCAGGACTATCTGAGCCGGGTCTGTGCCGGCGCGGACGTTGCGGCGGCGGAGGAGGCCTCCGCAGAGGAAACGCCCGCCCTGCCCGCAGATACGAACGCGGCAGAGCCGGAGCAGCCCGCCGAAAGCGATGCGCTGGGAGAGAAGCTGGCCGAAACGGAAACCGAAGCGGAAGCCCTCGACCACGATCCGGTGCTGGACGACGCGATCAGCAAAGCAGTCCTGGATCATTACGCGGACGCCGTGCAGCCCGGGCAGATCCATGTGGAAAGCCACGTCCTTCTGGCGCAGGACGACAGCAGCGCCGACACGATCACCGTATATCTGCTCGTCCTGCAGGAGACATACAGCGCAGACGGCGAGACGCTGACGATGGAAAACGGCAGCTACGTCCCCACGGCCATCACATTCTCTCTCAGCACTTCCAGCGGCCCCACCCCGCTTGAATACTGGGAGCCCAGCGACGGCAGCTATTCCGACGACATCCGCGCCAAATTCCCCGCCGCCGCAGCCGAAGAAGCCCTGAACGACCAGGCCTACATCGACGCCCTTCGCTCCGCCTGCGAAGAACAGGCCCAAAAAGCACGGACAAGCACACAGGGGTAAAGTCCCTTCCTGCTGGAAGCGCAAATACAGATAACAGCATGAAAAACCCGATGTGCGGTGCACATCGGGTTTTTCGGAGGGAAATTTGTCTGTCTGTATTACTTGCGTACTTCTACACCGGTAATCCGTTCATAGTATTTGAGGATCGCGCTGTGGTCGCTCTGGCCGTCGCCGTTGTTGTGCAGCCACTGCAGCATCTCCTGCACCTGCGCGGTCAGCAGCATCGGCGTGCCGAGGCCGTGGCCGGTATCGAGGGCGTTGTTGAGGTCCTTGATATGCAGGTCGATCTTGAAGCCGGGCTTGAAGTTGCCGTCCATCATCATCGGGACCTTCGCATCCATGACCGTCGAACCGGCCAGACCGCCGCGGATGGCCGCGAAGACCTTCTCCGGGTTGACACCGGCCATGGTCGAGAGCGAGTACGCCTCGGCGCAGGCCGCGATGTTGCAGGCGACGATGATCTGGTTGGCCAGCTTCACGGTGTTGCCCGCGCCGTTGACGTCGCCGCAGTGGACCACGGACGCGCCCATGACCTTCAGCAGGTCGAAATACTTGTCAAACAGTGCCTTCGGGCCGCCGCACATGATCGACAGCGTGCCGTCGATGGCCTTGGGCTCGCCGCCGGAGACCGGCGCATCCATCATATGGATACCGGCCTTTTCGCACTCCGCCGCGATCGCCTTGGACTCCAGCGGGGCAATGGAGCTCATGTCGATGACATCCAGGCCCTCGTGCGCCCCTTCGGCCACGCCGCCCTTGCCGAGCACGGCTGCGCGCACGTGCGGGGAATTGGGCACCATGGTGATGACGACATCGCTCTTCGAGGCGACGTCCGCATTGCTCTCGCCGCGGGCTGCGCCGCAGGAGACGACGTCATCGAGCGCTTCCTTCGCAAACGGGTCGAACGCCGTCACTGCGTAGCCCGCCTTCAACAGATTCTTGCACATGGGTCTGCCCATGATGCCAAGACCGATAAAACCAACTTTATACATACTTCAACGCATCCTTTCTGTTAGATCCAACGGTTTGTTTTTTTATTGGAGAGATAGGTCTCCAGCGGGGCCCAGCCGGTCTCGTTGAACTGGCTCAGGAGCTTCTGGGTCACGCCGTAGGTGATGAACTCCGACGGCTTCATGCCGTCCGGCTCGTAGGCGCGGACGAATTCGGGGATCTTCCTCAGCTGATCCAGGATATCCTGCGGGACCGGATTCGAGATCCGCTCCTCCTGCGGGGGATCCGCCGCGAGGATCATGTCCTGCACGCGGGTGTTGATCGTGTACAGGAGCTTGCCGCCGGCCATCTCCGTCAGGTGATAAGCGCCGCGAAGGCCGGCCGGCATGATGACCGCGTCATAGCCGCGCTGCTCAAAAATCTGATAGGTGCGCTTGGCTACGGCGAGGCCAGCCATCGTGATGACCGACTCATCCAGACCAAGCTTCATATCCTGCGCAACATCGCGCAGATAATCGTCCAGACGGCCGACCTGCTGCACGACAATGCACAGCGGGGGCTTTACGCCCGCGGCCAGCGCCTTCTGCTTGCCGCGCGCATAGGCCTCGGCCACGGCGATCGCCTGCGAGACGGAGACATTGATCGTGGCGCAGATGGGAATGCCCTCTTCCGCCAGATGCTCGATCACCTCGATACCGGCCGCGGTCGCGGGAAGCTTGACGGCGATATTTTCCGCCCATGAGTGGACGCGCCGCGCCTGCGCGAGCATGCCCTCGGCGTCGCCGGCCCGCGTGGGGTTCAGCTGGCCGAGCGCGTAGCCGTCCGCGCCGTTCGTCCGCTCGTAAACCGGGCGGACCTTTTCCGCCGCATAAGTCGCAACGAGCTTCAAAAGCGCCTCTGCGCGTGCTTCCGGCTCAAAATCGTCGCCGAGCGCCACGACCTTCGGGTTCCAGAATTCCGGCTGGGACTGGAACGAGCGGAAGGTCAGGACCGGGTTCGTCGTCACGCCGGTCGCACCGCGCCGGATCGCCAGCTCGATCTCATCCGGGTTGCCGGAGTCGTGCCACCACCGGGTCGGGGTGCACTGGTTGATCCACTCCAAATAGTTCATATCGGTACCTCTGCTCAGAATTTAAAATTGACCAGCGGGTTCCAGCCGTCGTTGATAAACTGATCAGTCGTGCGGTTGGCAGAGCCGAAGGTGATGAACTGCTCGCGGGTCATGCCGTCCTCGAGATAGGCCTTGCGGAACTCCGGCATGGTCATCAGGCGGTCGATCACGTCCTGCGCGACCGGAACATCGATGCGTTCTTCGCACTTCGTGTCGCTCGGGAGCATCTTGACGATCTTCGGGGCAATGGAGAAGATCATCTTCGCGCCGGCCAGCTCAATGATCTGGTTTGCGCCGCGGCAGCCCGCGGGCATCAGGTAGGTGTCATAGCCGCGCTCGTTGAAGATGCGATAGGCTTTTTTCAGGCAGGCGATACCGGCCTGGG
>OLXC01000716.1_pt1 | contig 11755 bp, 8 predicted proteins | sample 1673851 | NCBI WGS metagenome assembly OLXC01 (sample SAMEA103958130, study PRJEB25191) | human gut metagenome | biome: human-associated habitat [ENVO:00009003]; feature: intestine environment [ENVO:2100002]; material: feces | place: Germany | collected 2013/2015
AGGCGGCGTTGCAGGCGGTCAGCTTGATGCCGTTGCCCTTGATGCGGCCGGTGGAATCCACGTGGGGGCCGGCGCACAAGTCGACGAACTCGCCCTGACGGTAGAAGGAGATGTGAGCGTCGGCGGGCAGGTCGTTGATGAGCTCCACCTTGTAGGGCTCTTCCTTCTCCTCCATGAACTTCAGGGCTTCCTCACGGGGCAGCTCGAAGCGCTCCAGCTTCAGCTTTTCCTTGCAGATCTTCCGCATTTCGGCCTCGATCTCCTCCAGATCGCCGGGGGTGAAGGCAAAGGGTGCGTCCAGATCGTAATAAAAGCCGTTGTCAATGCTGGGGCCGATGGCCAGCTTCACCTCGGGGTGCAGGCGCTTCACGGCCTGGGCCAGAATGTGGGAGCAGGTATGCCAATAGGTCTTGCGGTAGGCTTCATTTTCAAAGGTGTAGATGTTTTCTTCGCTCATGGTGATATCCTCCTTGTGATTGGGGCGGGATAAAAAAATCCCCACCCCTGATGTGTTCAGGGGTGAGGTAATACAGTCATTACTCCACGGTTCCACCCTGCTTACGGCTTTGCAGCCGTCGCTTTCGGCTCCTTTAACGGGAAGCGCCCGTCCTGCTCCTCGCAGGCGGCTCGGGAGTGGTACAGGCCGTGCCGTGGGCAGGATGCTTTCAGCCGGGACATCCCTCTCTTTGGCCGTTGGTGGACAGCTTCTTCTCCGTCATCGCTTTTGATTACCGTATTATAGCGCCGTTTTTTGCCCTTGTCAACGGGGAAACGCAGGGTTTTTACACAATTTCCTCCGCCGTATCCACAATCACCGCCGCGCCGGTCTCTGCCAGCGCCCGGCGGCCCCGGAAGCCCCAGCTGACGGCGATCAGGGGCAGTCCGGCATTGCGGGCGGTCTGCACGTCCACCTCGCTGTCGCCCACGTAGACGGCGGTATCGCTGTCCGCACCCAACGCCGCCAGTGCGTGAAGCACCATGTCCGGGGCGGGCTTGCGGGGCGTGGCCGGGCTTTCGCCGAAGGTGGGCACGCCGGGAAAGAATTGCTCCGCCAGCTCACAGGCCGCGCCGTGGGGCTTGTTGGACACGATGGCCACCTTACACCCCGCCTGCCGCAGCCGCTCCAGCAGCTCCGGCACGCCGGGATAGGGCCGGGTCAGCACGCAGGTATGGGCCTGATACCACGCCTTATAGTCCCGCATAATGGCGGCAAACTCCGGCGTGTCCTCCCCCTGAGGCAGCGCGGACGCCATCAGCTTCACCGCGCCGTTGCCCAGTCCTCGCCGCACCTCCTCGCGGGTGCGCCGGGGATAGCCGTACTGCTCCAGCGTATGGTTGACGGCGGCGGTCAGGTCGTCCAGCGTGTCCAGCAACGTGCCGTCCATATCAAACAGATAGGTCTTATATGTCATAGGTCGTCTCCTCCCGAATCAGCTTTCGCCCGATGATATCACAAGCGGCGGCGGATTGCAAGTGCAAAAAACCGGCCCACAAAACGTGAGCCGGTTTTGTTTTATGGGGTCAGGAAGCGTGGGTCACGCTTTCTTGCCGCCTTTGAAGAACGCGCCGATGACTTCGATCACCAGGAAGACGATCAGGTAGTACACCACGTTTATCCGGTGGGAGTAGATGGCGGCGAACACCATGAACAGAGAGCACAGGATGGCCAGAACGGGCAGCACCTTACCCTGGAAGCCGGGCATATCCTTGCGCTTCAGCAGGGCGATGTAGATGGGGATATAGATGGCGTACAGGGTGATGATGGGCAGCTCGGAGGAGTCGAACTTGAAGGGGCCGAAGCCTTCCATGATGGCACCGCCATAGAAGTACAGCAGCCACAGGGAGCTGACCAGCAGGCCGAACACGGCGGAGTTGTTGGCCATGTTGGTGGTGGGGTCGACGTTCTTGAACAGCTTCAGCTTGGGGCTGTCGCTCTCAGTCGCCAGATCGAACATGCCGCGGGTAACGGCCATGGTCAGGCCGTTGCAGGTGCCCCAGCAGGAGATGACCACGAACACGAAGATGGCAGCGCCGCCCACCTGACCGAAGATATTCTGGAAGGCGATCTTGGCGCCGGCCTCGCCGCCGGCCATCATGACCTCAGACTCCACAGCGCCGGCCAGACCCACGTAGTAGATCACGTACACGATGGCGACGATCAGGGTGCCGATCAGCAGGGCGCGGGGCATATTCTTCTTGGAATCCTTCAGCTCGGCGCCGATGGAGGTGGCGCAAATCCAGCCCTCAAAGGCGAAGGCCAGAGACACGATAGCGCCGAACAGGCCCTCGGTAAAGGGCATCTCGGTAACAACATTGGAGAAGTTGAACTCGGTCATGCCGTTGGCCAGACCCACGATGGTGCCCACAACAGCCATCAGCAGCAGGGGGATCAGCTTGATGATGGTGGTAGCGATGGCGAACTTACCGGCCAGCTTGGGAGCCAGCGCGTTCATGGTATAGGTGACGACCATAAATACACCGGCCAGCATCATGGTGCGGCCGCCCACCACGGCGTCCTCCCAGCCCATCAGCACGCCGAAGTAACGGGCGGGCAGCCAGCTCAGCACGGACACCAGAGAGGGATAGTAGATGACCGCCATGAACCAGCCCACATAGTAGCCGTAGGTCTTGCCGCAGGACGCGGCGGCGTAGCCCACCAGACCTTCCACGCCCTCGTGGCTCTGGGCCACGGCGCCGAAGGTGCAGGCGCTGATGATCATGACGACGCCCATGATAATGAACGCCAGAATACCGACGGTCAGGTTGCCGCCGGTCTTGGTCAGAACGGCCTCGGCCTTGAAGAACACGCCGGAACCGATGACGGTGCCCACCACCAGAGCGATGGCTACGGGCAAGGTATACCGTTTTTCCATAGTAATTTCCTTTCTCACTTTCCTAAATCGCGGACAGTTTGTCATTCTTTTAACGATCCACATGTGTGAGTATACTATGACTTTTGGGCGGTTGCAAGCACTATTTTCGCGGGAGAGAGAGAAATTCACCGAATGATTTTGTGTAGTTTCCACATATCCAAAATTCGGAATATTTTTCGTATGGATAGAATTATCCTGCGTTGCACATTACGATTGTTAAAAATCTACCAATTTCGGCCGCAAAAAGTTTCTTTATAAGAAAATAAGAGGACGTTCAAAAAGGAACGTCCTCTTATCCTTATGCGGTTTGCTTTCGGCCGCTCTGCCAGTTTTCCAGCACCACGCAGGCCACGATAAGCGCCGCTCCCGCCAGTCCTATCGCCGACAGCTTCTCCCCCCAGCAGCAGGTAGGAGCATGCCGTTGTCAGGATGGGCTGGGTGCATTGCAGCAGCGACACGGTGTAGGAGGACAGCCGGGTCAGAGCCGTATTTTGCAGCACGTAGGACAGGCACGTACACAGCAGCGCCAGATACGCCACCACCAGCCAGCCGGTGACGGTCCCCTGCGGCAGCACCGCCACATCGTCGAAGATCAGCGCCGCCGCGCCGGAAAACCGGATGCCCAGACACCACAGCACCGTGATGCTCTCGAACCCGATCTTGGGCAGAGGGTTGCCGAAGCCGTACAGCACGCTCTGCAGCAGGATCAGCAGGGCGTAGGGCAGCGTACCGCCCTGTTTCTTACACATTGAAGCGGAAGTAGATCATGTCGCCGTCCTCGACCACGTACTCCTTACCCTCGGAGCGCAGCAGGCCCTTTTCCTTGGCGGCGGCCACGCTGCCGCCGCAGGCCATCATCTCGTCAAAGTTGATGGTCTCCGCCCGGATGAAGCCCCGCTCGATATCGCTGTGGATCTTACCGGCAGCCTGGGGAGCCTTGGTGCCCTTGCGGATGGTCCAGGCACGGCACTCGTCCTTGCCGTAGGTCAGGAAGGAGATCAGGCCCAGCAGGTCATAGCTGCACTGGATCAGCCGGTCAAGGCCGGACTTCTCGATGCCCAGATCCTCCAGGAACATGGCCCGCTCCTCGGGATCGTCCAGCTCGGCGATGTCCTGCTCCAGCTTGGCACAGATGGGCAGCACCTGCGCGCCCTCCTTGGCGGCCAGATCGCGGACAAGGCCGAAATACCTGTTGTCCTCATAGTGGGCGAAGCCCTCCTCGTCCATGTTGGCGGCGTAGATAATGGGCTTCAGGCTCAGCAGGTCTGCTGTCTCCACGATGGCCCGGTCGTCGCCGCAGTCGAAGGTGCGGGCGGACTTTCCGGCGTTGAGGTGCTCGGCCAGCGCCTTGAATACCTCCGCCTCATGGAGGAACTTCTTGTCGCCCTTGGCGGCCTTGGTGGCCTTCTCCACGCGGCGGTTCACCATTTCCAGGTCGGCCATGATGAGCTCCAGATCGATGGTCTCGATATCGCCCAGCGGGTCTACCGGCACGTTCTGGCTGGCGTCGGCCACCACATGCATGATGTTCTCGTCATCAAAGCAGCGCACCACGTGAACGATGGCGTCGGTGCGGCGGATGTTCTCCAGAAACTTATTGCCCAGACCAGCGCCCTGAGACGCGCCCTTCACCAGACCTGCAATGTCCACGAATTCGATGACAGCGGGGGTCTTTTTGTCCGGCTCGTACATCTCGGCCAGCTTGTCCAGCCGCGGATCGGGTACGGCCACCACGCCCACGTTGGGCTCGATGGTGCAGAAGGGATAGTTGGCGCTCTCCGCCCCGGCGTTGGTGATGGCGTTGAACAATGTGCTCTTGCCCACGTTGGGCAGACCGACGATACCTAATTTCATATATGTACATCTCCTTATTCAAGTGCGTGATATTCTAACATATTATTATACCAGATACCCCGCCGGGGCTCAAGCGTTTTTCCGCATTTTTCCCTCCGTGGGCATATTTTCTCCGCTCCGGTGCATAGGCTTGTCTGAAACGCCATCCCGTTTTTCTTAACAAATTCTTAACGCAAAATTGTCGAAAAATGTGGTATGGTATGTTTCAATAAAAATTTTCTTACATCACCCGATGGAGGGATCTCGTACCTATGAAAACCTATCGCGCCGGTATCGACATTGGCTCCACCACCGTGAAGCTGGTGGTTCTGGATGAAAGCGACAACATCATCTACGGCGACTACCGCCGCCATCAGGCCCACACCCAGCAGACGCTGGCGGCGCTGCTGCGGGAGGCCCGCGAGGCGCTGGGCGACTGCGCCCTGACGCCCGCCATCACCGGCTCCGGCTCCATCAATCTGGGCCAGGCGCTGGGCATCCCCTTCGTGCAGGAGGTGGTGGCGGTGGCTTCGGCGCTGGAGAAGCGCTATCCCCAGACGGACGTGGCCATCGAGCTGGGCGGCGAGGACGCCAAGATCATCTACTTCACCGGCGGTCTGGAGGAGCGGATGAACGGCGTGTGCGCCGGCGGCACCGGCTCCTTCATCGACCAGATGGCCGCCCTGCTGCAAACCGACGCCAAGGGGCTTAACGACGCGGCGGCGGACTACAAGGAGCTGTACACCATCGCCGCCCGGTGCGGCGTGTTCGCCAAGACCGATATTCAGCCCCTCATCAACGAGGGCGCTACCACCGCCGATCTGGCCGCCTCCATCTTTCAGGCGGTGGTGAACCAGACCATCTCCGGCCTTGCCTGCGGCAAGCCCATCCGGGGCTGCGTGGCCTTTCTGGGCGGGCCGCTGCACTTCCTGCCGGAGCTGAAAAAGGCCTTTATCCGCACGTTGAAGCTGACACCGGAAAACATCGTGGATCCCGACAACTCCCACCTGTTCGCCGCCATGGGTGCGGCACTGGAGACGGAAGCCGACGCGGCGGCGCGGCCTATCGGCGAGCTGATCGACCGGCTGGCGCAGGGCGTTACCATGGCGTTCGAGATCAAGCGGCTGCCGCCGCTGTTCGCCGACAGAGCGGAATATGACGCGTTCTGCGCCCGCCACGCCCACGCGGTGGTGGAAAAGGGCGACATTGCCGACTACCGGGGCGACTGCTTTTTGGGCATCGACGCCGGCTCCACCACCACCAAGCTGGCGCTGACCGGCGCTGACGGCCAATTGCTGTGGTCGTACTACGCCAACAACAGCGGCAGCCCCATCAAGACCGCCATGGCCGCCATGGCGCAGCTGGCAACGCTGCTGCCGCCCACGGCCCGCATCGCCCGCTCCTGCTCCACCGGCTACGGTGAAGCGCTGCTGAAGGCCGCCTTCCATCTGGACGAGGGCGAGGTGGAGACCATCGCCCACACCACGGCAGCGGCGTTTTTCGATCCGCAGGTGGACTGCGTGCTGGACATCGGCGGGCAGGACATGAAGTGCATCCGTCTGAAAAACGGCACGGTGGACAGCGTCATGCTGAACGAGGCCTGCTCCTCCGGCTGCGGCTCATTTCTGGAAAACTTTGCCAATTCCTTGGGCTTTACGGCGGCGCAGTTCGCCGACGAGGCCTTGTTTGCCCAGCATCCGGTGGATCTGGGCACCCGCTGCACCGTGTTCATGAACTCCAACGTGAAGCAGGCCCAGAAGGAGGGCGCGGCGGTGTCGGACATCTCCGCCGGACTTGCCTACTCCGTTATAAAAAACGCTCTTTTTAAGGTCATCAAGCTGGCCGACGCCCGTGAGCTGGGCGCTCACATCGTAGTACAGGGCGGCACTTTCTATAATAAAGCCGTGCTGCGGGCCTTCGAGCGTATCGCCGGGGCCGAGGCGGTGTGTCCCGATATCTCCGGCCTGATGGGTGCCTTCGGCGCGGCGCTGATCGCCCGTGACCGCTATCACGGCCAGCCCACCGAGACGCTGGACTTTGCCCACATCGCCGCATTGACCTACACCGCCAAGACTGCCCGCTGCGGCGGATGTGAAAATAACTGCCTGCTGACGGTGAATACCTTCTCCGACGGCGGCCGGTACATCTCCGGCAACCGCTGCGAAAAGCGGGTGAAGAACCCCAACGCCGCCCAGCCCGGCGCCAATCTGATGGCCTACAAACGGCAGCGGCTGTTCGACTATCCGGCGCTTGCGGAGGCGGAAGCCAGGCGCGGCGTCATCGGTATTCCGCGGGTGCTGAACCTGTACGAAAACTTCCCCTATTGGGCCACCTTCTTCCGGCAGCTGGGCTTCCGGGTGGTGGTATCGCCCTTCTCCACCCGCGCCATCTACGAGATGGGCATGGAGTCCATCCCCTCCGAGTCGGAGTGCTATCCCGCCAAGCTGGCCCACGGCCACGTGGAGTGGCTGGTGCAGCACGGAATCACCACGATTTTCCACCCTTGCGTGTTCTATGAGTATCAGGAGACGAAGGACGCCCAGAACCACTACAACTGCCCCATGGTGGTGTCCTATCCCGAGAACCTGAAAAACAACGTAGAGGCCATCACCACTGGACAGGTGCGGTACATCCGGCCCTTCATCGCCTTTACCAGCGAGAAAACGGCGGAGGCCCGGCTGGTGAAGCTGTGCCGGGACGTGTGGAGCATCCCCGCCGCCGAAGTCCGCGCCGCCGCCCGTGCCGCGTGGGCCGAGCAGCGCCGGGCCAAGGATGACATTCGCGCCGAGGGCCGCCGCCGTCTTGCGGAAATGGAGCAAAGCGGCAAGCGGGGCGTGGTGCTGGCGGGACGGCCCTACCACATCGACCCGGAGATCAACCACGGCATTCCGGAGCTGATCGCCTCCTACGGCCTGTACGTATTCACCGAGGACAGCCTGCCGTTGGACACCCCGCCCCAGCGTCCTCTGCGGGTGGTGGATCAGTGGGTGTTCCACTCCCGGCTGTACGCGGCGGCGGAGTTCGTAGGCAGACGGGACGATCTGGAGCTGGTGCAGCTGTTCTCCTTCGGCTGCGGACTGGACGCCGTCACCACCGATCAGGTATGTGAGATCCTGGAGAAGTGCAACAAGCTCTATACCGTGCTGAAGATCGACGAGGTGAACAATCTGGGCGCAGCCCGTATCCGTGTCCGCAGTCTGCTGGCCGCCATGAACATGCGGCGTGAGCAAAATATCTGCGCCCGACCCGTGCCGCTGGACTACCACCGCACGGAGTTCACAAAAGAGATGTTCGAGCAGGGCTATACCATTCTGGCGCCCCAGATGTCACCCATTCACTTTGACGTCATCGAGCCGGTGTTCCGCCGCCACGGCTACCATGTGGAGATTCTGAACAACGCCACCCGGAAAGCGGTGGATGTGGGCTTGCAGTACGTCAACAACGACGCCTGCTATCCCTCTATCCTGTCGGTGGGACAGCTGATGGAGGCGGTGCTGTCAGGCCGGTACGACACCGACAAGCTGGCTCTCATCATGACCCAGACGGGCGGCTGCTGCCGGGCCAGCAACTACGTGGCCTTTATCCGCCGTGCCCTGGACAAGGCGGGACTGAGCCACATTCCCGTCATCTCCCTGAACGCCAACGGCATGGAAAAGAACGAGGGCTTCCGTGTCTCTCCCTCCATGCTGCTGGCTGCTCTGCGGCAGCTGACCTTCGGCGATCTTCTCATGCGGTGCCTGTACCGCACACGGCCCTACGAGGCCGTCCCCGGCTCCGCCAACGCCCTCCACACCAAGTGGCGGGATATCGCCATTGCCTACGCCATGGGAGAAAAGACCGGCTATACCTACGGCGGCATCTGCCGGGGCATCGTGGCGGATTTCGACGCTCTGCCCCTGAACGAGAGTCTCCGCAAACCCCGCGTGGGCATCGTGGGGGAGATCCTGGTGAAGTACATGCCCCTTGCCAACAACTACCTTGTGGATCTGCTGGAGCAGGAGGGCGCGGAGGCGGTGGTGCCCGATCTCACCGACTTCCTCATCGAGTGCATCTATCAGCAGAGCTACAAGCATGACTACTTGGGCACCGGCTGGACGTCCAGCCTGCTGGCCAAGGTGGGCACCGACGGCATTGCGGCCGTCCGCAAGCCCGCGGTGGAAGCTCTGAAGGCCAGCCGCCGCTTCGACCCGCCCACGCCTATGGCGCATATTGCCGACCTTGCCAAGCCCTTCCTGTCGCTGGGCAACCAGTACGGCGAGGGCTGGTTCCTGTGCGGCGAGATGGCGGAGCTGCTGACGGAGGGGGTGCCCAACATCGTGTGCATCCAGCCCTTCGCGTGTCTCCCCAACCACGTGGTGGGTAAGGGCGTCATCAAGGCGCTGAAGGCCGCCTATCCCCAGGCCAACATCGCCGCCGTGGACTATGACCCCGGCGCCAGCGAGGTGAACCAGCTGAACCGCATCAAGCTGATGCTGTCGGCAGCGAAGAAGAATATGGCATAAAAATGAGAGCGTCCCGCCGGGACGCTCTCTTCTCTTTCTCACTCTATTTACGGGGTGTGCGTCAGGCCAAAAAGCCCTTCAGGATGGTGTCCTCGGCTTCCTCCTCCGTCAGACCCAGCGTCTCCAGCTTCAACAGCTGGTCGCCGGCGATCTTGCCGATGGCCGCCTCGTGGATCAGCTGCGCCTCGGTGGAGTTGGCGGTAATGGCGGGGATGGACTCGATCTTCGCTTCGCCCATGATGATGGAGTCGCACTGGACATGGCCGAAGCACTTGGCGTTGCCCACCATCACCGGGTGGAACACCTGATGGGAACGATCCTGCGCAACAGAGCGGGAGATGACCCGGCCCTTGGCGTCGTCGCCGTTGAGCTGGATGGTCATATCACTCTCGGCCATCTGGTCACCGTGGGTCAGCAGACGCTCGGTGACCACCACCTCGCTGCCGGCCTCGCAGAAGAAATCGGTCTCCCGCTTGGTGGAGTCGATGCCCCGGATCTGAATGGTGTCCATCTGCATGGTGGAATTCTCGCCCAGATACACCACGGTCTTGGGGTTCATGATGTTGCCGCCGGTCTGTCCGGCGTCCTTCTCGCCGTAGTGCTTCTCGATGTAGTGCACGCGGCTGTTTTTGCCGATGTGGAAGGTGTGGATGCCGTCATGGCGGCTCTCGTTGCATCCGGAGTTGTGGATGCCGCAGCCTGCCACGATGTCCACGTCGCAGTCGTCGGGCACATAGAAATCGTTGAACACCAGCTCGCTGACGCCGGTCTTGCTGATAATGACGGGGATATAGCATTTCTCGCCTTTGGTGCCGGGCTTGAACTTCACGTCGATACCGGCCTTGCCGTCCTCGCGGGGCGATATTTCGATATGCTCGGTGGACTGGCGTGCCTCGCACCCGGAGTCCTTGCGGATATTGAAAGCGCCCACCGGCTTGCCGGTCAGGTCGGCGATCTTTTCCAACAGCTTCGCGTCGATCTCGGTAATCACAGGGACGCCTCCTTTCTCTCAATCACCGGGCAGCCGCCCAGCGTGTCTGCCAGAATCAAGGGGAACACCTCGTCCGTGTTGCCCCGGTGGGCGATCTGGCCGCCCGCGATGACCACGATCTCGTCCGCCAGGCGGATGATCCGCTCCTGATGGGAGATGATGATCATGGTGGCCTTGCCCTCCTGATGGATCTGCTCGAAGGTCTCGGTAAGGCGGGCGAAGCTCCACAGGTCGATACCGGCCTCCGGCTCGTCGAAGATCATCAGGTCGCTGTGGCGGGCCAGAATGGTGGCGATCTCGATACGCTTCACCTCGCCGCCGGACAGGGACACGTCCACCTCGCGGTCAAGGTAATCGTTGGCGCACAGGCCCACCTTGGTCAAATAGGAGCAGCAGCGATCCTTGCTGAGCTTCTCCTCGCCTGCCGCCAGCAGCAGCAGGTCGTGAACGGTGATGCCCTTGAAGCGGGGCGGCTGCTGAAAACCGTAGCTGATGCCCTTCTTCGCCCGCTCAGTGATGGACAGACCGGTGATATCCTCGCCGTTATAGAGGATCTGGCCGCCGGTAGGCTGCACCAGACCCATGATGACCTTGGCCAACGTGGTTTTGCCGCCGCCGTTGGGGCCGGTGAACACCATCAGGCGATGGTCGGGGATGGTGATGGAGATGTCCTTGAGAATCTCCAGCTCTCCCTCCGGCGTGGACACCCTGTACGAGATATGTTTCAATTCCAGCATGGAATCTTCCTCCTCAAATTAAACCGGCAGAACCGGCATTTTCTGTCAGGAAAAGAGCTATTTTGACAAACTTGAAATATTATACCAGATAATATAAGGAAAATCAATTTATTTCGCCGTTTGTTCCAAAAAAGCTTCGTCTTTTTCCTCCACCATCAGCTGGGCCAGCGTGGCGTTGTCCAGATAGTCCCGGATCACCTGATCCAGCCCCTGCCACAACGCACGGGTACGGCACCCGTCCGCCATTTCGCAGGGCTGCGCCGCGTCCTCCACGCACTGCACCGGGGCCAGCGGCCCCTCGATGGCCCGCAGAAGCGGCCCGACGTGGTACTCCTCCGGTGAACGGACAAGGCGATAGCCGCCGCCCCGGCCGTGGGTACCGTCCACGAACCCCGCCTTGGAAAGGGTGGTCATGATGCTCTCCAGATACTTCTGGCTGATGCCCTGCCGCTGGGCCACCGTCCGCAGGGGGATATAGCCCTCCTCCCGGTGCTCCGCCAAGTCCACCATCACCCGCAGCGCATAGCGCCCCTTCGTTGAGATCATCATACCGATACGCCCTGTCCTTTCCGCTTTTTTCACCATTATAGGGGGTTTTGTCCAGCGTGTCAACGGGTGGCGGCAGCGGCGCTCATGGCATAGTATGTCACGGGGAGGGAATGGGCATACATGGCGGCCTATCGAGGACGCTGCAATTTAAGGCTCCCCTTGTTGCAAGGGGAGCTGTCAGCCGTAAGGCTGACTGAGGGGATAACCCCTTGATCGACAACCCCTCCGTCAACGCTTCGCGTTGCCACCTCCCCTTACACAGGGGAGGCT
>OLXC01000723.1_pt1 | contig 11675 bp, 7 predicted proteins | sample 1673851 | NCBI WGS metagenome assembly OLXC01 (sample SAMEA103958130, study PRJEB25191) | human gut metagenome | biome: human-associated habitat [ENVO:00009003]; feature: intestine environment [ENVO:2100002]; material: feces | place: Germany | collected 2013/2015
TGGTGTACTGGTTGGCGTAGTTCAGGAAGATGCTCAGCTGGCCGATGGTGATGCCTCCGGCTACGGCATAGATCGCGCCCACGAGGCCGACGCCTGCGTAGACGATATTGTTGACGAAGCGGGTAGCGGGGTTGGTCATGCTGGAGAAGAAGATGGCCTTCAGGCTCACGTTCTGCAGTCGGCCATTCACCTCGTCAAAAGCCTCGAGGCTCTGGGCCTCGTGGCCGAAGGCCTGCACGACCTTCTGACCCTCTATCATCTCGTTGACAAGGGCAGTCTGCTCGCCGCGCACGGTGCTCTGGCTCTGGAAATACTTGTAGCTGCGCTTTGCGAGAAAGCTGGCCACCACAAGGCTCAGCGGGGTGATGCAGACCACCACCAGCGTGATAGGGACATTCTGCTGCAACATGAAGAGCAGGGTACCGAGGATGGTCAGCACACCCGAGAACAGCTGGGTGAAGCCCATCAGCAGGCCGTCCGCGAAGGTATCCACATCGGCCACCATCCGGCTCACGATGTCGCCGGATGGATGGCTGTCGAGGTAAGAGAGGGGAAGGGTCTGGATCTTCCGCATGGCGGCGTTGCGCAGGTCACGGCTGACTGCGAAGGTGATGCGGTTGTTGCAGACGCTCAGCAGCCACTGCGCAAAGGCGGCGACAACAGCCACCACGATGATCTCGTAGATGATGCGCAGCACGCCCGCGTGGTCTACGGCACCTTTGCCCAGCATCATGTCGATGGCGCTGCCGCAGAGGATGGGGATATACAGCTGAGCCGCCACGCTCACAGCGGCCACGATGAGGCTGCACACCACGAAGAGGCCGTAGGGCTTGATTTTCTGCAGCACCCGGGTCATGGTGGCCTTCTGCTGTTCAGGGGTCAGCTTGCTTTTTGCTTTTGCACTCATTTCTGCGCATCCCCTTTCTTGAACTGGCTCTCGTAAATTTCCTTGTAGACCGGGCAGCTTTCCAGCAGCTCGGCGTGACGGCCAAGGCCCACCATGCGGCCATCGTCCAGCACGATGATCTGGTCGGCGTGCTGCAGGCTGGCGGCGCGCTGGCTGACGATGAAGACGGTCAGGCTGCCGGGCAGAGCCGCCAGCGCCTTGCGCAGGGCGGCGTCGGTGGCGTAGTCGAGAGCACTGGCGCTGTCGTCCAGAATGAGGATGTCGGGCTTGCCCACCAGTGCGCGGGCAATGGTCAGGCGCTGCTTCTGGCCGCCGGAGAGGTTCCGGCCGCCCTGTTCCACCGGCTCGTCCAGCCCAAGGGGCTTCGTCTTGACGAATTCCGCAGCCTGTGCCGTTTCCAGTGCGGCCCACAGGTCGGCATCCGAGGCGTTCTTGTTGCCCCAGAGCAGGTTCGAGCGGATGGTGCCGCCGAAGAGCTGCGCTTTCTGCATGACGACGCTGACGCTGCCGCGCAGAACGTCCCGCGGGTATGCCTGCGCCGGACGGCCCAGGATCTCAACCGAACCCTCGGTGGCATCGTAGAAGCGGGGGATGAGGTTGATGAGGCTGGATTTGCCGCTGCCCGTGCCGCCGATGACGCCGATGGTCTGGCCGCGTTTGGCTGTGAAGCTGATGTCCGACAGGCTGGGGGCACCGGCACCGGCGTAGGTCAGGCGGACATGGTCGAACCGGACGGCGTCGTCGGCCTTGCCGGCCTCCACGGCATCCGGAAGGGAAGCGGGGAACGCCATCCCCGGTTTCGTGTCCAGCACCGCCTGCACACGGCTGGCGCAGGCCAGCGCCTTGCTGATCTGCACGATGAGGTTGGCCAGCTTGACCAGCTCGACCAAAATCTGGTTCATGTAGTTGACCAGCGCGATGACATCACCGGCTGCCATGCCGCCGATGTTGATCTCGATGCTGCCCACATACAGCAGAGCCACGATGGCCAGGTTGATGATCACGTAGGTCAGCGGGCTCATCAGGGAGGAGAGATGGCCGACGTGGAGCTGCATTTTGGTCAGCAGGTCGTTGGCAGACTCGAAGCGGTCGATCTCGCTCTTCTCCTTGTCAAAGGCGCGGACGACGCGAACGCCGGTCAGGTTCTCGCGGGTCAGGCCCAGTACCCGGTCCAGACGGGCCTGGGCGGTCTTATACAGCGGGTTGGTCAGGACCATGACGCCGAAGACCACGGTGGACAGCAGCGGGATGGCCACCACGAAGATCCATGCGGCCCGCGCATTGACCGTGAAGGCCATGACCATGGCACCGACCACCACGAACGGGCTGCGCAGGAACAGGCGGAGGAAGAGGTTCAGGCCGCTCTGCACCTGATTGATGTCGCTGGTCATGCGGGTGATGAGGGTGCTGGTGCCCAGCGTGTCCATCTCGGTGAAGCCGAGCTTCTGGATGTGCGCGAACAGCGCATGGCGCAGCGAGGTGGAGTAGCCCACAGCGGCTTTGGCGGAGAAATACTGGGCCGTCAGGCTGCAGGTCAGGCCAATGACGGCGAGCAGCAGCAGGATGCCGCACCGCACAAGGATATAATGCAGGTCGTGCGCCGCAATGCCGACGTTGACGATGTCTGCCATGACCAGAGGGACAAACAGGTCGAACGTGGCTTCCAGCATCTTGAACAGCGGCGCGAGGACGGCCTCGCGCTTGTAGCCGTTCAGGTGGGTAAGCATTTTGTTCAAGGCGAAAGACTCCTTTTCTGAAATGTAAATCGGGGGAAACTTTCCCATCGCATATTATAATACAACCGGAATCGGAATGCTATTGTTTTGCGGAAAAATGCGGTGCGTCTTCCCCATTGTGAAACTTGGAAAATCCTGCTATAATAAATTATTATGACGGATGGAAAAAGAAGGGTGATGCAAATGGCATACGAGAAAAGCGCACGGCGGTTCCGCCCGGTGGGCAGCCGGAAGAAAAAGGCCGCCCCCCAATACAGCCCGGCGGGCACGGGCTGCCCGGTGGTGGAGCAGGCCGTGGAGCGGCTCTACCGGGAGCAGAACGAGACGCATTTCTGGAACCTGATGAACGCCCTGAACTATGCACTGGAGCTGAAAACGCGGGTGCTGGTGCCGCTGGATGCCGCAGCCGACCCGCAGAGCGGCCCGGCTCCGTGGGCTTCCATGCCCATCCCGGCGGAAAAGGCAGAAGGGCTGGACCCCTGGCTGCTCCACACCCGGAAGGAACGCAGCTACCTGCCCCTGTTCACGTCGGTGAAGACGGCGGAAGCCGAGCGCGCCACGGCCACCCGGCCCATGGCCGAGCGCGGGATGCGGGAGGCCATGGAATATGCTCTGAACACCGACGGCATCGACGGTGTGGTCATCGACCCGTGGACCAATTCCGCTACGCTGGATGGCTCCATCCTGAACGGGCTGCTCAAGTCGGAGCGGGGCAGCGAAGGCCCCGGTCTGGAAGAACTGGATGCGGGCTACGATGCCGCGCGGCAGGGCAGCTGGGCCGAGGCGGTGCAGCACTATGAAAAAGCCGTCGAGGCGGGCAGCGCCGAAGCGCTGGCGCTGTTGGGCGACTGCCTGTATCAGGGCCGGGGTGCCCGGCGCAGCAAGGTACAGGCCCGGCGGATGTGGAAAAAAGCCGCCAAGGCCGGGGAAGTGCAGGCCATGATCGCCCTTGGCGATGACGCAGCGGCCTCTGGGCAGGAAGCCGCCGCCGCGCTGCAATACTACCGCCGCGCCCAGAGTGCCGCCCGCGGGATGCCGGATGTCTCCTATACGCCGCAGATCCGGCTCCGCATCGCCCAATGCGAAACGCGGTATGTCTCCCGCAAAAAGGCGCTGATGGAGCTGGCGGAGGCCGAGCAGGGCTTCTGCATCCAGCTGGAAGAGGGGGCACCGGACGCGGAGATCTGGCTGGACGAGACCCGGAAGACCGTGGCGGAGCTGATGAACGAAGGGCCGGAAAACCGATGAAATCGGCAGGAACACAAATTCTTTACATTTGTTCTATGAAATCGTCATAGGAAATCGGTAAGATGATTCTGGAAAAAAATCTGTGCCGCAAGAAAAGAGGACAAGCACTATGAGCAACGTGATCGGAATCGACCTTGGAACGACCAACTCCTGTGTAGCAGTGGTCGAGGGCGGCAAGCCCGTGGTCATCGCCAATGCCGAGGGCGAACGCACCACCCCCAGCGTGGTCGCCTTTACCAGAGACGGTGAGCGTCTGGTGGGCGGTGCGGCCAAGCGCCAGATTGCGACCAACTCCGGCCGCACGATCTCCAGCATCAAGCGCTATATGGGTTCCGACCACCGGGTCCACATCGACGGCAAAGACCTGACCCCGCAGGAGATCAGCGCCATGATCCTGACGAAGATCCGCCGCGACGCTGAGAGCTACCTCGGCGAGCCGGTGACCGAGGCCGTCATCACGGTGCCCGCCTATTTTGACGACAGCCAGCGCAAGGCCACGCAGGACGCAGGCCGTATCGCGGGGCTGAACGTGCTGCGCATCATCAACGAGCCGACGGCCGCTGCGGTGGCCTACGGCCTGGACAACGAAGCGCCGCAGAAGATTTTGGTCTATGACCTGGGCGGCGGCACCTTCGATGTCTCCATCATCGAGATCGAGGATGGCACCTTCACGGTGCTGGCCACCGGCGGCGATACCCATCTGGGCGGCGATGATTTCGACGAGCGGATCGTGGAGTATGCGGTGGCGGAGTTCAAGAAATCCGACCGCATCGACCTGAGCCGCGACCCCGCCGCCATGGGCCGCCTGAAAGAGGAGGCCGAAAAGGCCAAAAAGGAGCTGTCCAGCGCGCTGAGCGCACAGCTGAACCTGCCCTTCATTGCGGTGGGCAAAGACGGCCCCCACCATCTGGACCTGACGCTCACCCGCCCGCAGTTCGAGATGATGACCGGCGACCTGCTGGCCCGCACCGTGCAGCCGGTGCAGAATGCCCTGCGGGATGCGGGCATCGCCGCCAGCCAGCTGGGCAAGGTGCTTCTGGTGGGCGGTAGCACCCGGATGCCGGCCGTAGAACGTCAGGTCAAAGAGCTGCTGGGCTGCGAGCCCAGCCACAGCCTGAACCCGGACGAGTGCGTCGCCATGGGCGCAGCGGTCCAGGGCGCTCTGCTGCAGGGCGGCGGCAAGCTGGCCGGTGCTTCCGGTGCCGCTGCGCAGGGGCTGGTGCTGATGGATGTCACCCCGCTGACCTTGTCCATTGAGACGCTGGGCGGCGTGGCGACCCCGCTCATCACCCGCAACAGCATGATCCCCACCCGGAAGAGCCAGATCTTCACGACGGCGCGCCCGATGCAGACCAGCGTGGAGATCAACGTCCTGCAGGGAGAGCGCCACTTTGCGCGGGACAACAAGAGCCTGGGCAAGTTCAAGCTGAACGGCATCCGCGCCAGCTTCTCGTCCAAACCGCAGATCGAAGTGACCTTTGACATCGACGTCAACGGCGTCGTGAAGGTCTCCGCCAAAGACCTCGGCACCGGGCGGGAGCAGAACATCACCATCACCGGCAGCACGAACCTGTCGGAACACGAGATCCAGCGCGCCATGGCGGATGCCGCCGCGTATGAGGCCGAGGACAGCCGCCGGAAAGAGCGGCTGGAACTCCACAATCAGGCCGAAGTGCTGGCCTACAAGGTGGATGAGGCCCTGTCCAAGTGCAAAAAGGAGCTGGACAAGGACGAAAAGAACCGCATCAAGGCCGATGTGGCCAACCTCCGCCGCTGCCTGCGGAAGGACAAACCCGAAAAGATGAACGAGACCGAGGAAGCGAACCTCCGGCAGGCCAAAGAGCAGCTGGAAGCCTCGGCCAACCACCTGATGATGCTCTACACGAGCGAAGAACAGGAAGAACAATAAGAAGGCAAAAAAATCTCCGCGCAGTAGCGCGGAGATTTTTTTGTCGGCAGGGCCGGAACAGAGGGTGGAAAACGGGCATGTTTACACGATCAGCTCCACCGTGCTCCCCCCGCTGCGGGCCTTTTTGACAAGGACCTGATGGTCGATGCGGTCTTTGAGGGCGGCGACATGGGAGATGATGCCCACGAGCCGGTCGCCTTCGGTCAGGCCGGAGAGGACCCGGATGGCCTGTTCCAGACTTTCGTCGTCGAGGGAACCGAAGCCCTCGTCGAGGAAGAGCGTATCCAGCCGGATGCCGCCGGCCGTGCTCTGGACTTCGTCCGAAAGGCCCAGCGCCAGCGCCAGCGAGGCCTTGAAGCTCTCGCCGCCGGAAAGGGTCTTCACGCTGCGGCGGGTGCCGTTGTAGTGGTCGATGACGCCGAGGTCCAGGCCGGATTGACTGCGCTGGTTCTCGGCCCCGACCCGCTCCAGCTCGTACTGCCCGGCGGTCATCTGCATCAGGCGGGTGTTGGCGTGGACGAGGATGCGGTCGAGATAGTGCATCTGGATATAGGCTTCCAGTTTGATCTTCTGCTTGCTGCTCAGGGTGCCGCCCGCTGTGGAGGCCAGCGCGTTGACCCACTGCCAGCGGGTCTCCAGCACCTGCCGGGCGGCGGCCAGGCGGCGGTAGTCGGCGGCGGCGCGGCGGTTGGGCACGAGCTGGGCCGTTAGGGCTTTTTCCTGTTCGGCGGCCTGCTGGCGGGCCGTTTGCAGCGCGGCGAGCCGGGTGCGCAAAGCGTCGAGGTCTGCGGCCCCGGTCTCCGGGGCCTGCTGGTCTTGCAGGGCCTGCACGGCAGCTTCGGCGGCAGCGACGGCGTTTTCCGCGGCGCGGCGGGCGGCTTCGGCCTGCTCCATGCCGGTGCGCAGGGCAGTGCGCTGGGCCGTCAGGTCGGCGACCGTCTGCTGGGCCTCGGCGCGGCTGGCCGGTGCGGTCTGCCGGGCTTCGGTGATCTGCTGTTCCAGCGCCGCAGCCGTGGCTTCGCGGGCAGCGGCAGTCTGTTCGGCAGAGGCCGCTGCTGCTTCCAGCGCAGTGCGCTGGGCCGTTTTGGTCTTGCGGGCGGCATCCAGCCGGGTGCGGCGGGCACAGTCGACGGCGGCCTTTTGCCGGGCTGTGCGGTTCTCGGCCTGTGCGGTCTGGAGCGCGGCAGTCTCCTCGGCAAGGGCCGTTTTCAGCAGGGCCACGGTCAGAGCGACCGGCCCCTCCGGCGAGGTGAAGCGTTCGGGCAGAAGGCTTTCGGCGTCCCGGCGGAGGGTGGCTTTGCCCTCCCGCTGGGCGGCGAGGGCTTCGCGGGCGGCGGCCGCGTGGTCCTGCGCTTCGCGGTCTGCCGCTTCGGCCGCCTGCTTGGCGGCGGTCACCTGCGCCTGGGTGGGGGCGGTGTGAGGCAGCGCTGCTTTGGCCGGGTGGTGGACACTGCCGCAGACGGGGCAAGGGGTGCCTTCGGCAAGGCCCTGCGCCAGAAGCCCGGCCTGTGCGTCCAGAAATGCCCGCTCGCAGGCGTCCCGCTCCGCGTGGGCGGCTTCCTGCGCGGCGGCTGCGGTGCGGTAGGCGTCTTGTGCCTGTCGGGCTGCGTGGGTGCGGCGCTGGTCTTCGGTCAGGCTTTGAGCCAGCGCGGTGAGGGCGGTCTCCCGGCGGGTGAGCTGCTCGGCCTGAGCAGTCAGGGCCACGTTCCGGGTCTCCGGGTCGCCGAGGGCGGCCGCTTCGGCGTCCAGTGCGGCGAGTTCCGCATCCAGCGCGGTCAGCTGGGCCCGCGCCTTGCGGGCTTTGGCCTGTTCGAGGTCGGCCTCGCTGCGGGCGGCGGTCTGTGCGCGGCAGAGCTTGTCCAGCGCGTCGCAGGCGTCAAGGCCCGCTCTGGCCCGCTCCAGCTGGGCGGTCAGAGCGTCCAGTGCGGCGGCATCGCCTGCATGGCGGGCCGCATCGGCACGGGCTGCGTCCCGGCGGGGGAGCAGGGCGGCAAGCTCGGCCTGCTTTTCGACCCGCTGGCGGCGGAGGGCTTCGGCCTGCTCGGCCCGGCCCAGCGTCTGCTGCAAAGCGTCCAGCTGCGCCTGCGCGGCGGTGTGGGCGGCGGCAGCAGCGGAGAGTTCCGCTTCCTGCCGGGTGAGGAGCCCGTCCAGCAGGGCGGTGACTTCCTCGGCGGGGCGCTGCGCCGAAAGCCCGCCCAGCGCTTCGGCGTCGGGGTCGGTCTCCGGATAGCGGATGCCGGAGAGCACCGCGTCCAGCTGGACGTTCTGGGCCGTGCGCTGGGCCGTGAGGCGGGCGTTCTCCTCTTGCAGTGCGTCCTGCAATTTCTGGTAGCGCTGGGTGCGGAACAGTTTGCGGAAGATCTTGCTCCGCTCCTCGGTCGTGGCGTTGAGCAGGCGGGTGAACTGCCCCTGCGCGATCATGGCGATCTGGCAGAACTGGTCGTAGTCCAGCCCGATGAGGGCGGTGACGGCGGCGGTGACATCCTTCGACCGGGTCACGGGCGGGCGGCCGTCCGGGTAGGTGAGGACGGCGTCCGCTTTTTCGGTGGTCGTGCCCTCGCCCCGCGCTTTGGGGCGGAGGTAGTCCGGGTTGCGGCGGACGGTGTACCGCTGGCCGCGCACCTCAAATTCCAGCTCGACAAAGGTGGGGGTGCCGGGGTCAGCGTACTTGCTGCGCAGCATGGCACCGTCCCGCACACCGCCGCTGGAATGGTCGTACAGGGCATAGGTGATGGCATCGAAAAGGGTGGTCTTGCCCGCGCCGGTGTCGCCGGTGACGAGATACAGGCCGCCTTTGCCCAGGCGCTCCAGTTCCAGAGTGACAGCGCTGGCGTATGGCCCGAAGGCCGAGAGGGTCAGCTTCAGAGGTCTCATGCGTCCTCCTCCTTCCAGAGCGTTTCAATGAGCTGCTGGCAGAATGCAGCCTGCTCGGCGCTCAGGGGCTGATTGTTCTGCAACGCATAAAAGGCCGCGAAGTGTTCCAGCGGCGTTTTCTGCTCGGTCTGGGCCGGGGCGTCGAGGTCGGCCTGGGTGCGGGTGCGGAGGTTGTCGTAGTCCAGCCGCATCAGGTTCGGGTAGATGACCCGCAGCCGGGCCAGCGCATCGGGCACATCCTGCTCGTCGGTCAGGGTGATGTGCAGATAGTCGTCGGTGGCCGTGCCCGCATAGCTGCGGCGGTCGGTCAGCTCCATGTAGCTGCCGCGCAGCTCCCGCAGGTCGTGCTTCGGGGTCAGCGGCGCGGTGGAAAGCGTGACCTCTCCCTTCGGCCCCAGCTCCACAAAGGTTGCGCTCTTGTGCTGGTGCGCCTCCGAGAAGGAATACTTCAGCGGGGTGCCGCAGTAGCGCAGGGTATCGCGGCCCACCTTCTGGGGGCTGTGCAGGTGGCCGAGGGCCACATAGTCGAAGCCGTCAAAGAGGGCGGCATCCACACAGTCCAGCCCGCCCACCGATGGCTCCTCGCTCTCGCAGGCGGCGGCACCGGCCACGAACTGGTGGGCCACCAGCACGCTGCGGCGGGCCGGGTCGGGGGCGCAGCGGCGCAGCACACAGCCCAGGGCGTCGCTGTAGCTCTCGATGGGCTCGTCCGGATAGATGTGGCGCACCGTGGCGGGTTTCAGGAAGGGCAGCAAGTAAATGTCCACCGGGCCGTATGCGTCGGTGAGGGGGATGGGGGCCGGGGCCCCTTCGAACACCGGGCTGACGTAGACCTGGCTCCCCGCCAGCAGATGGGCGCCGAACGCGACCCGTTCGGCGGAGTCGTGGTTGCCGCTGATGGCGAAGACCGGCAGCTTCCGGTCGGCCAGTTCGGTGAGGAACCAGTCCAGCAGACGGACGGCTTCGGCAGGGGGCACAGGCTTGTCGTAGAGGTCGCCCGCCAGCAGAACAGCATCCACGGGGCGGGTGTCGAGGAGCGATAAGATCTCCTCCAGAATATACCGCTGGTCGTCCAGCATGGAGAACTCGCAGACCCGCTTGCCGAGGTGCAGGTCGGAGAGGTGAAGAAAACGCATGGGAGCACCGCCTTTCAGTTGGGGATGCTCTTATTATAAACGGCCTTACCCTCTCAGTCAAACCCTGCGGGTTTGCCAGCTCTCCCGAAGGGCGAGCCATTGGCATGCCAGGCAGCCCCTGCTGGACGCTGAACGTATTTCGTATCGTAAACGGAAACGCTCCGCTGTCAGGGCCAACAACATCTGTACTGCGCTCTGACAAAGAGCGTTTGGGTAGATGCGGTCGAACGAAACAACGGAGCACTCCATTTTATGGTTTCAAGAAACTTTGCTCATCCAGTACGCTCAAAACCGTCTCGCCAGTGGCTCCCCCTTCGGGGGAGCTGTCTGCGAAGCAGACGGAGAGGGTGGGCCGTCGTCAGAACATCTTCTCCCAGGTGGCTTTGCCGACTGTGCCGTCGGCAGTGAGGCCGTTGCGGCGCTGGTAGCGCTCCACAGCGGCTGCGGTGGAAGCACCGTATTTGCCGTCAGTGGAGAGCTTTTCACCCAGCGCGTTCAGCTTCTGCTGCACCAGCCGGACCGTGCCGCCGGAACTGCCCTGCCGCAGCACGATGCCGGGGTAGGGGACGTGCAGGCCGTGCTTGGCGGTGTACTGGGTGTAGAGCACGTTCCAGGTGTTCGCGCCCACCTTGCCGTCCACATTCATGTCGTTTTTGAGCTGGAACTCCTTCACCGCGTTCACGCTCTTGGTGCCGAACCGGCCGTCCGTGGTCAGCTCGTGATACCAGGTGCAGGTGTCGCGCAGGCCGTTGAGCCAGGTCTGCACCAGTGCTACGTCGGGGCCGGTGGAGCCGCGCTGGATGAGGGAATAATAGGCAGGAATTGCCATGGTCAAACTCACACTCCTTCCACCAGGAGCTTATGCGGCGGAAGGTGAAAGTGTTCGTTGTGGAACCTTTGTTGGATCCGGCAGGCAATACCCGACGGCCAGGGCCTCTCCTGCCGGGAGAGGCGGCATCGCGGATGCGATGACGGAGATGTCACCCCAGCAGGATGACATCTTCCCGGCGGGCGGTGTGCTTCTGCCACCACTCCACGCATTTGAACCGCAGGAGATACCGCCCGCAGACGAGGTCGTTCTCGGCGGGGGCGGCATAGCCGCCGCAGGCGGTGCGGCAGAGGCCGGGGTAGAGCACACACCACCAGTTCCGGCCATAGGGGGCTGCGCCGATGTCGATGCGCAGGGCCTGATACCGCCCGGCGGGCAGGGCCGAGGCAGAGTAGCGGGTGGTGCCGAAGTACATTTCCACCAGATACACCCGCACCGGTGCAAAACTGCCGCGCCCGGCCAGCACGGTGCGGGCGACCCGCTGCAGCTCAGACAGATGGGCCGCAGCCCAGCGGAGGGCGGCGGGCTGGTCTGCCGCCGGGCAGGCCGTGTCCAGATACGCGAGCACGGCGTCCCGCACGGCCAGCTTGTCGGTCTGGTCGGCGGTGGTATCGCTGGCAGCGCGGATGTGGAGCCGCAGAGTGTCGGCGGTAAGCGCAGCTCCGGTGCCGAGCTGGGTGCGGCCCCAGCCCAGCAGGCCCTGCAGACCGATGCAGAGCGTGAGCGCACCGCTGAGTGTGATGCACCAGACGGTCATCTGGCGGCGGGATAAAATGCGGCTGTACATAAAAAACAGACCCTTTCTCTGGAAATACTATCCAGAGTCTGGGTCTGTGGGAGTGATTTTATTCTTAGTTTTTCAGCGACTGCATCGGGGCGGGCAGGCGGCCGCCGCGGTTGATGAAGACCGACGGGTCGCGCTGGTTGACCGGCATGATGGGGCCATAGCCCAGCAGACCGCCGAAGTCCAGGATCTCGCCTGCCTTGCGGCCGATGGCCGGGATGACGCGGACGGCGGTGGTCTTGCTGTTGACCA
>OLXC01000731.1_pt1 | contig 11574 bp, 9 predicted proteins | sample 1673851 | NCBI WGS metagenome assembly OLXC01 (sample SAMEA103958130, study PRJEB25191) | human gut metagenome | biome: human-associated habitat [ENVO:00009003]; feature: intestine environment [ENVO:2100002]; material: feces | place: Germany | collected 2013/2015
GCGTATCCGCCAGATCGAGGCCAAGGCCCTGCGTAAGCTGCGGCACCCCTCCCGCAGCAAGAAGCTCAAGGACTTCCTGAACTGAGGCGGACCATGAAGCGGGTAGTTCTGGCGCTGCTGGCGGTGCTGCTGGCGCCGTCCCTGGCCTGGGGCGACGACAGCCGGCACTATGAATTCCGCCTTGCCGCCAACGGAGAGGCGACGTACCATGCCGCCGCCGGCGATACCGTAACGGTATCGCTTACCCTGTGCCGGACCACCGGCACAGGGCCGATGTTCGCCATGCAGGACGAGATATGCTTCGATCCTGCCTTCTTCGCCTATCAGCCTGATGGTACCCTGCTCCGCGAGGGCGTCAAGACGACGCTGGTCACGCTGCGTGATGGCCGTCAGGCGGTCTACATGAACTACGTAGACTTTGGCGACGGCGCGGACTGGGCGGATGAGACGGTCGTCGGCTCCTTTCAGCTGAAGGTCCTGGCCGACGGTGGTGCGTCCGCCATAACCGGCAGCCATTACCTGGTGTCCACCGAGGACGGCATGGGCCGCTACGCCGCCGCTGCCCGGGACGTCACGGTGGTGGTGTCAGAGCAGTGCCGCGTGACCTTCCAAAGTAACGGCGGCAGCGGCGTAGCGCCGGCGGAGGTGCTCCGTGGAACGCCTCTGGCGCCGCCGCAGGCGCCCACCCGCTCGGGCTATCGCTTCACCGGCTGGTACAGTGACTACGACCTGACCCGCCCCTGGGATTTCAATGCTCCGGTCACGGCGGATATGACGCTGTATGCCGCCTGGCAGCCTCTGCCGGCCGCCGCGCCCTCCGCCGGTCCGTGGGCATGGCTTATTGTTGGTGCTTCCATTTCGGCACTGACCGTTTTAGCCCTCCGCCGACGCCGCCGCAGTTAGATCGCAAAAAGGCAAAACAAAACCGCCCGTCCGGGCGGTTTTATTTTGCCTGTGCGGGTCAGGGCCGTTCACCGACAGCGCGCCCCGGCGCGCCGCCTGCAAAACAGGCGAAAAATTCGGCGTTTCAGGGGGAAGCCGTTGCAATACGGCATTAAGATGCTATAATAAAGCTGGTATGATAGGAACGGAGGTCTCAGCCATGATCGAGAAGGAAGCCTTTATCGCGGCACTGCTGCCGATCTGCGACACCGTATGTGAATATGACAGGACCCGGGGAAAGCTGCGGGTCCGGAAAACCAGTCTGGCCAGTGGGCTGGAGGACAAATGGTACACCGTAGAGGAGCTGCGTGACATCTTCCGGGACAACGGCGGTGTGTCGGCGGAAAAAAGCGTGTGGATGCGCTATCTCAGCAGCGAAAACCTGCGGAGCTTTTTCTACGAAAAGGAGCGAAACGAGAGCTTTCGCCTGCGGTTCCGGCAGGGCGGCGTAGGCTGCCGGCAGTATGACATCCGCATCGACCGGATCAACGACTATGTGCTGGTCATCTCCGGGCGGGATACACAGGAGCAGGAGATAGACGCGCTGACCGGCGCGCTGAGCCGCAACCATTACCAGCGGGAGATGAGCAATGAGGTATACCGCGGCGGTGTAGCGCTCATCGATATGGACGATCTGAAGCTGTATAACGATATGAATGGCCATCAGGTGGGCGACAACGCGCTGCGGGCGCTGGCGGATACCATCTATGAGGTAGTGGGCCGCAGCGGCTCACTGGTGCGCTACGGCGGCGACGAGTTTTTGCTGCTGCTGCCGGGCGTGGAGCAGGCGGCCTTTGCCACCGTGCTGGGAGACATTCAGCGGCGGCTGCGGACAGTGAGCATACCGGGCTGCGAGGGCGGCCAGCATATCACCATCAGCGTGGGCTGCGTCGTGGCGCAGCAGGAGACGATCGCCCAGGCGGTGCAGCGGGCGGACCGGCTGATGTACCGGGCCAAGCGAAGAAAGGACGCCGTGGTCACCGAGGATACCCCCGTGGAGGGGGAGGAGATCAAGCCGCATATTCTTGTGGTGGACGATGCGGCTATGAACCGCGCGATACTGCGGGAGATGCTGGCGGAGGATTTCAACGTGCTGGAGGCGGAGGACGGCCGGGAGTGTATGGCGCAGCTGGAGACCTACGGCGCGGATATCTCACTGGTGCTGCTGGACATGATCATGCCGGAGATGGACGGCCTGCAGGTGCTGGAGGAGATGAATAATCGGGGGTTTATCGAGGATATCCCGGTCATTATCATCACGGCGGACGGCTCAGAAGAAAAGGTGCGGCAGGCCTACGACATGGGCGTGGCGGACTACATAGAACGGCCCTTTGATATCCGTATCGTGCGGCAGCGGGTGATGAACACCGTGAAGCTGTATGCGCGGCAGCGGCGGCTGGCAGCGGTGATGACGCAGCAGCTGCGGCGGCAGGAGCATATGATGGGCATCGCGGCGGATATCCTGTCGCGGGTGATGGGCTACCGCAACGGCGAGGGCGCGGACCACGGGCGGCACGTGGAGCAGATCACGCAGCGGCTGCTGGAGAGAATGCTGGAACGCACGGATAAATACGGCCTGACCCTGCAGGACTGCCGGCGGGCCGCCGCCGCGGCTATGTTCCACGACATCGGAAAGATGGGCGTGCCGGATGCCCTGCTGCGAAAGACCGGCCCCCTGACGCCGGAGGAGTTTGACGAGATCAAGAAGCATACCCTGATCGGCGAGGAACTGATGCGGGGCATGAAGGAGATGGAAAGCGAGCCATTGGTGGAGGCTGCGGCGGAGATCTGCCGCTGGCATCACGAGCGGGTGGACGGCAGAGGCTATCCCGACGGGCTGAAGGGCGACGAGATACCGATGACCGTGCAGGCGGTGGGCCTGGCGGACGCCTATGACGCGCTGGTGAGCCAGCGGGTGTACAAGCCAGCGTATACCCATGCGGAGGCGTTGGCTATGATACGGCGCGGCGAGTGCGGCGCGTTCGATCCGCTGCTGGTGGACTGTCTGGAGGACATACAGAGTGCGTTGTGCCGTGAGGTATACGGCATGAGAGGTAAGGAATGAGCAGGACAAAGAGATTGCTGGCGGTGCTGCTGGCGCTGTGCGGTACGGTGCTGTGCGGCTGCGGACAGCGGGAGACGGAAACGGAAGAGCTTCCGGTGCTGGTCATTGGCAGCGACAACTATGAGCCGTATTTCTATCTGGATGAAGATGGCGCCTATGCGGGTATCGACGTGGAGATTGCCACCGCCGCCTGCGAGAGATTGGGCTGGACGGCGAGCTTCCAAAAAATCAACTGGCAGGAGAAGGACGCCCTACTGGAGCGAGGCGACGTGGACTGCCTCTGGGGCAGCTTCTCCATGAACGGCAGAGAGGACCGCTACCGCTGGGCAGGGCCGTATATGTACAGCCGTCAGGTGGTCATCGTGCAGGCTGACAGCGATATCCGTACACTGGCCGACCTGAATGATAAGCGTATTTCCGTGCAGATATCCACTAAGCCGGAGGAGCTGTTTCTGAAGCATCAGGTGCCCGGCGTGGAGCAGGTGGACAGCGTGTACTGCTTCGCCGACACGGTGGACGTGTTCGCCGCGCTGGACAAAAGCTATGTGGACGCCTGCGCCGGACACGAGACGGCGTACCTCACCTTCATCGCCGGGCGCGCCGGGGAATACCGGGTGCTGGAGCCGGGGCTGCTGCGGGCAGGTCTGGGCGCGGCGTTCTATAAGGACGACGGCAGCGGCAGAGCGGAGGCTCTGAACGAAATGCTGCACGAGCTGGTGGCGGACGGCACCGTGGCCGCCATTCTGGAGAGCTACGGCGTGGACGCACAGGCGGCTTTAGCGGGGTTGATCCATGGGCAATAAGTTTTCCAACAAATATATCTGGGTGCTCATGCTGGTGCTGGGCGTCTTTGTGATGGCGGTCACGGCTCTCATCGGCGGCAACAGCAGCATCCGCAACGCCCAGCAGACCGCCCAGCGGACGCTGCAATATCTGCAAAACCAGTGCATCAGCTACCGCGACATCGTCGCCGCCGACCGGCTAAAGAGCCTCGTGCGGCTGACGGAGCAGGCGCAGGAGGTGGCGGAGCGCGAGGGTATGGTGGGGCAGAACCGCTCCAACGAGGAGCTGGCGCGGTACGCCCAGCGTCAGCGCGTAACCTGCGTGCTGGTGCTGGACAAGGATCTGGAGATCGAGTTCAGCTCCGGTGCGGACATGGGCTGGAGCGATTACTACACCAATGAGGCGATCCGCTCCATCATGGACTACCCGGAAAAGATCTTCGCCCGCCGCCTGACCCGTGACGGCGCGGTATACGACATAGCAGCCGTGGCGCGCGTCGAAAATCCCGGCGTCGTCTTCTGCGTCCGCCTCCAGTCGAACACGATCATCGCCTCCTACCGTGCGTCCATCGAGAGCCTGCTGGCGGGCTATGAGACGCTGCTCAATGACAGGGTCTACACCTACATCACCGACGGCGAGCGCGTGGTGGGCAGCAGCGCGGCGGAGCAGTGGAACCTGCCGGTGGACGAGGTGCCCCTCATCCGTGCGCTGGAGTCCTCCCCCTCCCCGGGCAGCAAGCTGACCCAGCTCCGCACGGACGGCACGTTCTTCGGTGCACGGGAGCGATACCAGCAGTACAGCCTGTATGTGTTCCTCCCCAATGAATACGTGTTCATCCTGGGCAAGAACATGGTGATCTCCGCCTTCGGCGTCTACGCGCTGGCGGCGGTCTTGGCGACGCTGCTGGTGCTCCGCACCACGCAGGAGCGCAAGCGTCGCGAGATGGACTACCAGCACCGTCTGGAGGAGGAGGTGCGCCGCGCCAGCGCGGCGGACCAGGCCAAGACGCACTTCCTTCGCAGCATGAGCCATGATATACGCACACCCATCAACATCATCATGGGTATGCTGGAGATCATCGGGCGGAACCCGGAGAATGTGACGCTGGTGCAGTCCTGCCGGGAGAAGGCGCAGACCGCGGCACGCTATCTGCTGGCGTTGGTAAACGACGTGCTGACGCTGAATCGCCCGAAGCAGGAGGCGCTGGGAAAGACACCCTATTGTTTGACAAGCGAGCTGCACGAGATGCTGGGTATTTCGCACGCCCAGGCGGAGAGCGCAGGCGTTACGCTGATGGTGATGGACCTGACGCTGGAGCATGAACGATTCACAGGCGACCCGCTGTATATGCGGCAGATTTGCCAGAACATCATCGGCAACGCCATCAAATACAATCACCCCGGCGGATGGGTGCGCTGCAGCTTCCGCGAGTCCCGTTATGCGGACGGCGTGTGCCGGCTGGAATTTATATGCGAGGATAACGGCGCAGGTATGAGCGAGACGTTCCAGCGCCATATGTTCGAGGCATTTGCCCAGGAAAACAGTGATAGGGGCAGCCTTTCCGGCGGCGTGGGCCTGGGTTTGGCCGTGGTGAAAAAGCTGGTGGACGAAAGAGGCGGTACCATTCAGGTGGACAGTGCACGCGGACAGGGAACGCGCTTCCGCGTGGTGCTGCCCATGATGCCCAGTGAGGCCGAACCGGAAGCCGCGCTTCCCGACGCGGCGGCTTCCATCGCCGGACGGCGCTTGCTGGTGGCGGAGGACAACGAGCTGAACCGGGAGATCGCGGTGTACCTGCTGCAGGAGGCCGGCGCCATGGTGGACCAGGCCGCCGACGGCAAGGAGGCGGTGGAGATGTTCGCCGCGTCGGCGCCCGGCACCTACGACGCGGTGCTGATGGACGTGATGATGCCGGAGCTGGACGGCCTTTCCGCCACCCGCGCCATCCGCGGGATGGACAGGCCGGACGCCCGCCTGCCGATCATCGCCATGACCGCTAACCTGTTTGACGAGGACGTGGCGGCCTGCCTGGCAGCGGGCATGGACGCGCATATCCCCAAGCCGTTGGAGGCTGGGCAGATGATAAGAACGATCGCCGAGTGGCTGGAGAGGAAGAAACAATGAATTTAGAGAAGCTTTATCAAGAGATGGGCGGCGACATGGCGGACGCCGTGCGCCGGTTGGGCAGTATAGCTGCGGTGGAGCGTTTCCTGCGGATGTTCGCCGGAGACGACACCTTCGCCATGCTGCAGGCGGCCATGAGTGCCGGAGACGCCCGGCGGGCCTTCCGCGCGGCGCACACGCTGAAGGGCCTGGCAGCCAACCTGGGGCTGGTGCAGCTATGGCAGGCAGCCTCAGCCCTGACGGAGGCCCTGCGCGGCAGCGATATGCAGCGCGCGTCGGCGCTGTATCCGGAGACGGCCGCGGCATACCGTGAGGCGTGCGCGGCGATCGGAGATTTAGAGACGGACGCGTAGAAAACACGGATTTTTGCGAAAAAGACTTGACGAAACGGAACGAAAGTGATATACTGCAAATACAATAATGTTCTGTTGGCAAATCGGCTGAAAGGCCGAGACGCAAAGCTACGGTGTCTAAACGGCATTTGACCGCATGATCGACCGGCTGCAAGTGGGATGCGCTTCAAAGGTGCATACATTGCAGCCGGTTTTTTATTTGCTCTGCCCGGCAGGGCCCATATTGCAGTACGGGTCGCGGAGGTCTAACCCCTACCTCGGCGGCATCGAAACCCCCATCTGTCACATGGCAGATGGGGGTTTCGGCATTGCGGAAGCGGTGCTCACGGCAAAAAAACACCCCCGGCACTGCCAGGGGTGTTCGCTTATGCCTTGCGGCCGTAGAGCGCGGTCATGCGGTCGATCCTGACAGAGAGCGCATCGCTCAGTTCGCCGGGCAGCAGCCGCCAGGTCCAGTTGCCGCCCTGGGTGCCGGGGATGTTCATGCGGTTTCCCTCGCCCAGGCCCAGATAGTCCTGCACCTGCGCCACGAACAGCTCCGCCACGCTGGACATACCGCCGCGGATAATACCCCAGTGGAAGCCCTCCTGCTCAGTCAGCGCCAGGTATTCCACCGCGTGGGCCACATCCTCCGGCGCGGCCTCCTGCCGCCACAGTGCCAGGGGGCTGTTGTCGTGGGTGCCGGTATAGCAGATGCAGTGCGGCGTATAGGCGTGGGGCAGATAGCCGCTGGAATCCCGGGAGTCAAAGGCGAATTCCAGTACCTTCATACCGGGCCAGCCGGACTCGCAGAGCAGCTGCGCCACCTCCGGGGTGGGGTAGCCCAGATCCTCGGCGATGAACTCCAGCTGCGGGAACCAGCCGTTGAGCCGTTCGATCAGGTCCATGCCGGGACCGGCGATCCAGCGGCCGTTTTTGGCGGTGGGCTGACCGTAGGGCACGGCCCAGTAGTTGGCAAAGCCGCGGAAGTGGTCGATGCGGATCACATCATACAGCTTGCCGGCGCCGTCGATCCGGCGGATCCACCAGCCGAAGCCGTCGTCACGCATGGCGTCCCAGTCGTAGAGGGGGTTGCCCCACAGCTGGCCGTCGGCGGTAAAGTAATCCGGCGGGACGCCGGCCACAGCCTTGGGAACCAGATCGTCGTCCAGCTGGAAGAACTGCGGCTCGGCCCAGACGTCGGCGGAGTCCATGGCCACGTAGATGGGCAGATCGCCGATGATGCGGATGCCCTGCTGGTGGACGTAGTCGCGCAGAGCGGTCCACTGCCTGAAAAACAGAAATTGCAGATAGGTGAAGAACTGCACATCCTCCCGCAGAAGTGTGCGGTACTTGTCCAGCACGGCCTCGTTCTTACGCAGGCGAAGGTCGTCGTCGGGCCACTCCGTCCATGCCTTCATGCCGAAGTGCCGCTTGCAGGCCATGTACAGGGCGTAGTCCGGCAGCCACCGCGCATTGTCCTGCGCAAAGGCCGCTACGGCCTCCGCGTCCCGCTCCCAGCCCCGTTTGTAGGCCTTGTGCAGCAGGGTAAAGCGGTTCTCGTAGATCTTTCCGTAGTCCACATGGCGCGGGTCGCTGCCCCAGTCGGGGGCGGCGCACTCGGCGGCCGTCAGCAGTCCGTCAGCCGCCAGCATATCCGGGTCGATAAAATAGGGGTTGCCGGCGTAGGCGGAAAAGCTCTGGTAGGGGGAGTCGCCATAGCTGGTGGGGCCCAGGGGGAGCATTTGCCAGTAGGACTGGCCGGCGTCTTTCAGGAAATCGGCGAAATCATAGGCCGCCTTGCCCAGGGTACCGATGCCATAGGGGGAGGGCAGGGAGGATACCGCCATTAAAATACCGCTGCTTCGTTTCATAACTCAACTTCTCTCTTGGATAGGATTTGACTTTCAGCCGGACGGTCCCGGCCAAAATATACGGGGGCGGGCGATCAGCCCGCCCCCGGCGTGTTGTAAGTTTAGCCCTTGACGGCGCCTGCCGCCACGCCCTTGATGATGTGCTTCTGGCAGCAGAGATAGAAGATGATGACCGGGACGATGCTCAGCAGGATCAGCGCCATGGTGGCGCCCATATCCACCTGACCGTAGCTGCCCTTCAGATGCTGGATAACGATGGGGATGGTCATATACTTGGTGCGATCCAGTACCAGATACGGCAGCAGGAAGTCATTCCATACCCACATGATCTCCAGCACGCCCACGGAGATGAAGGTGGGCTTCATCATGGGCAGCACCACCAGGAAGAAGGTGCGCAGCGGGCCGCAGCCGTCGATTACAGCGGCTTCTTCGATCTCCAGCGGAATCGTCTTGACAAACCCGGAGAACATGAATACCGCCAGTCCCGCGCCGAAGCCCAGGTACACGATAGGTATTGTCCACGGTGTGTTCAATCCGATCTTGGCAAAAGCCATAGAGGTGAAGCTAAAGTAGGGAAGCTTGACCTGCTCGGCGGTGCGGGACAGGGTGAACATCACCATCTGGAACGGCACCACCATGGAGAACACGCACAGGTAGTACACGATCTTGCTGAACAGACTGCCCACACGGGCCACATACCACGCGGCCATAGAGGTGCAGATCAGGATCAGCGCCGAGGAGACCAGGGTGATGAACAGACTGTAGAACACCGCCTTGATAAACGGATAGTTGCCGAAGGTCATGCCCTTGATATAGTTCTGCCAGCCCACAAAGGTGTCCTCATTGGGCAGGGCGAACGTATCGGTATTGACAGCGGCATTGGTTTTGAAGGAGTTGATCAGAACGATGACGATGGGCAGCACATACACGATGCAGATCACCGTGAACGCTATGGTCAACACCATTTTGCTGCGGTCATGCTTTTTGGCAAGGCTCGTCTGCATTACTGCTGCACCTCCTTTTTACGGGTAGCCCGGAGTTGGATCAGTCCGATAGCCGCCACCAGTATGAAGAACAGCACGGCTTTGGCCTGGGCCACGCCGCGGTTGTTGCCGCTGCCGGAGTAGAAGGAGTTGTAGATGTTCAGGGCCAGCATTTCCGTGGTCTTGACAACGCTGCCGTCCGCCTGCTGCAGGAAAGGGCGGCCGCCGGTCAGGGCCAGGTTCTGGTCAAACAGCTTGAAGCCGTTGGTCAGCGTCAGGAAAATGCAGATGGTGAAGGAGCTCATCATGTTGGGGATAGTGACCTTCCACAGGGTCTGCCAGTTGGTGGCGCCGTCGATGCGGGCCGCCTCCAGCATATCCTCCGGCACGGACTGCAATCCGGCGATATAGATGATCATCATATAGCCCACCTGCTGCCAGCACAGCAGGATGATCAACCCCCAGAAACCGAAGTGGCTGTTCAGTACCACGGACTGGCCGTAAGCGACCAGAAAGCCGTCGAAGATCATGGACCAGATGTAGCCCAGCACGATGCCGCCGATCAGGTTCGGCATGAAGAACACCGTCCGGAACAGATTGGAGCCCTTGATGCCCCGCGTCAGCGCATAGGCCACCGCGAAGGCCAGCGCGTTGATGAACAGCACCGACACAAAGGCAAACAGCGCCGTGAACAAGAAGGCATGGCGGAAGCTGCTGTCGGCAAAGGCCTTCAGATAGTTGTCAAAGCCTACCCATGTCCACTTGCTGGTCAGCTTGAATTTGCAGAAGGACAGGAACGCGCCCTTCAGGAACGGGTAGATGAACCCGATGCAGAAGGCGGCAAAGGTGGGCAGCAGAAACAGCCACACCATGCGCTGAATTGGCCGTCGGACCAGTCGGCTGTTCAGCGCAGCCGCGTCCCGTTTCGCTTGAAATCGTTTCATTAGACCACTCCTGTTCTCCGTAGTTTTGTCACAGCGAAAGCTCTCCTCCGAAGTGCGTTCGAAGGACAGCGCACGCCGTCACAGAGTAAGAAAGAGGGGGCGGGCGAAAAGCCCGCCCCCTGTGCGTATGTGGTTGAAACCGTAGCTTAGCCGTTGGCGATATCGTTGTTGTACTGGGTAGCCCAGCCTTCCACGAAGGCGGTCTTCACATCGTCCCAGCTGCCGCCGTCGGCGGTATACTTGCCCAGAGCGTCGACCACAGCGGCACGCCAGTCATTGACAGCGGGGGTGTAGTTGAAGGCCCAGGTGACAGGATAGCAGCCATTGGCAACATACTCGTTGGCCAGAGCGCTGAACGGATTGGAGGGAGCCTTGGAGGCCTGGAACGGGCAGGCGCCGAACTGCTCAGCCATCATGGCAGTGCCTTCCTCGGAGGTAACGACCCAGTTCAGGAAGTCCAGAGTGGCCTTGATGTCCTCCTCGGAGGCGTTCTTGTTGACGGACCAGTAGTTCTCGGTACCGGTGCACAGGCCGGCCTTCTCCTCGCCCTCAATACCGCAGTAGATGGGGATCATGGTCAGGTCGTCAGCGTTCATGCCGAACTTCTCGCCAGTCAGGTTGCTGTACTCCCAAGTGCCGTTCTGATAGAACACAGCCTTGCCCTCGCCGAACTCGGCCTCAGCCTGGTCGCCGGTGGCGGACAGCAGGGCAGCGCCGGTGGTGGCGGAGTCAGTGATGTACAGATCCCAGATAGCCTTGTAGTTGTCCAGATAAGTGCCCTTGATGGTGGCGGGCTTGCTGGTCACGCCTTCATCGCGGAACTCATAGAACAGAGGCATATTGGCCAGATGGCCGGAGAAACGCCAAGAGGAGGTGCCGTCCAGACCGGCGGAGGTGAAGGCGTCGAAGCCCAGCTCAGCGGCGCGGCTGTGGATGTCGTCAGCGATCTTCTTCAGGGACTCGAAGTTGGTGATCTCATCAACGGAGTGGCCGGCCTTCTCGAGCAGGGCCTTGTTCACGATGATGCCGAAGGCTTCGTAGCAGTAGCCGATGGAAACGGTCAAGAGAGAGGGCGGACGGTGCAAGCCCTTCCGGTCAGGCAGCGAAGTCGCCGCGGAGCGGCCGTGCCGAAATGCAGTAAGCCGGACGGGACGTCCCGTTATAGACGCCGAGCGTCGCGTCTTTCCGCGTGAAATTCAGGTGGTACCACGGACTTTTGTTCGCCCTGAGCCGTATGGCTCGGGGCGTTTTTTTAGGAGGTCGTATATGGAATTTCGCTTTGAACTGCCGGAGGGGTATTCCTTCCGGGATATGCTGGTGCTCTGCCGGGTGTATCGGCGGAAAAGCCGCCTTCGCCGCTGGTTCAGCCGGCTGTTCCGGCTGGTCATGATTCTGTTTGGCGGCAGCATGGTGCTCTCTGCCCTTTCATGGCTGGACGGCGGCTATGTGGGGGAAACCCCCTTGTGGGTGCTGGTGGCATGGCCCCTGTTTATGGGCACGCTGCTTCTTGCACTGGCGCTGTTTGAG
>OLXC01000735.1_pt1 | contig 11551 bp, 9 predicted proteins | sample 1673851 | NCBI WGS metagenome assembly OLXC01 (sample SAMEA103958130, study PRJEB25191) | human gut metagenome | biome: human-associated habitat [ENVO:00009003]; feature: intestine environment [ENVO:2100002]; material: feces | place: Germany | collected 2013/2015
CCGTGATCCAGAGCTCCAGCGCCACCACCGTTATGGTGGTCGGCTTTGTCAACAGTGGCATCATGGAGCTGCATCAGGCCATCGGCATCATCATGGGCAGCAACGTGGGCACCACCGTCACCAGCTGGATCCTGAGCCTTTCCGGCCTGCAGGGCGACAGCTTCTTCATCCAGCTGCTCAAGCCCACCTCGTTCAGCCCCCTGCTGGCCTTCATCGGCATCCTGCTCTACATGGGCAAGAGCGAAAAGAGGAAGGGCATCGGCACCATCCTCATCGGCTTTGCTGTTCTGATGACCGGCATGACCGCCATGTCCAATGCGGTCACCCCGCTGCAGGATGAAGTCTGGTTCACCAACCTTTTCATCCGCTTCTCCAACCCGCTGCTGGGTGTTCTGGTCGGCGCACTTGTTACCGGCATCATCCAGAGCTCCAGCGCCAGCGTCGGCATCCTGCAGGCGCTCAGCTCCACCGGCGTCATCACCTACGGCAGCGCCATCCCCATCATCATGGGCCAGAACATCGGCACCTGCGTCACTGCGCTGATCTCCTCTGTGGGTGCCAACAAAAACGCCCGCCGCGCCGCCATGGTGCATCTGTACTTCAACATCATCGGTGTGACCCTCTTTCTGGCAATGTACTATGGCCTGAATCTGGTCCTGCACTTCACTTTTGTCAACGATACTGTCACGGCGTGGGGCATCGCTGTCATCCACTCTGTGTTCAACATTGCGGCCACGGCGGTCCTGCTGCCGTTCGCCAACGTTCTGGAAAAGCTGGCCATCCTCACCATCCCGGACGATGCCGAGAAAGAGAGCTTCGCCCTGCTGGATGAGCGTCTGCTCAAGACGCCCGCCGTTGCTGTGGAGCGCGCCCGCGCCGCCACGGCGGATATGGCCGAGCTGGCCCGCGTGGGCGTGGTACAGGCCATGAGCCTGACCCACCAGTGGGACGACGCCCTGGCCCAGAAAGTCCGGGACGAAGAGGCCAAGGTAGACCAGTACGAAGATGCCCTCGGCACCTATCTGGTCAAGCTGTCCAGCCGGGAGCTGAGCCACGCCGACAGCCAGAGCGTGAATACGCTGCTCCACACCATCAGCGATTTCGAGCGCATCAGCGACCATTCCGTGAATCTGCTCAGCTCTGCCGAAGAGATCCACGCCAAGAACATCGCGTTCTCCCAGGATGCGCACGAGGAGCTGCAGGTTCTGGAAGGCGCGGTGCAGGATGTGCTGAGCCGCACGACCGATGCGTTCCGCAAGGCCGACCTGCATCTGGCCAGCAAGGTCGAGCCCATGGAGACCGTTGTGGACGAACTGGTCCGCGCCATCAAGGCACGGCATGTGGCCCGCCTGCAGGCTGGCAGCTGCTCCATCGAATACGGCTTCGTGCTGGAAGACCTGCTGACCAACTATGAGCGTGTCTGCGACCACTGCAGCAACGTTGCCGTTGCCCAGATCGAAGTCGCACAGGACAGCTTTGATACCCACGCCTATCTAAACGATCTCCGCTACGGCAACGACACCAAGGAGAGCGAACAGTTCCGCCGCCGCCTGGACCGTTACCGCGAGCGGTATCTCTTCCCGGACGGTGAACCCGCCGTGGCAAGCGAAAAGGAGGACCCCAAGGCATGATCTATATCGTAGAAGACGACGCCGCCATCCGGGAGCTGGAGCAGTATGCACTCCAGTCCAGCGGATATGACGTGCAGAGCTTTGAATCGTCCGAAAGCTTCTGGCAGGCCATGAATGCCGCTGTGCCGGAGCTGGTCATCCTGGACGTCATGCTTCCCGGTGAGGACGGCTTCTCCATCCTGAAAAAGCTGCGCAATACCCCTTCCCTGCGGCGCCTGCCCATCATCATGGTCACGGCCAAATCCAGCGAGCTGGACACCGTGCGCGGGCTGGACTGCGGCGCAGACGATTACATCACCAAGCCGTTTGGCATCATGGAGTTTTTGAGCCGGGTGCGGGCTGCGCTGCGCCGCTCGGCCCCGGAGGAAAAGACGAACGTCTACGCCTTCCATGAGATCCTGCTGGACAACGCCCGCCACATCGTGACGGTGAACGACGCCCACATCGACCTGACCTACAAGGAATACAGCCTGCTCCGCCTGCTGCTGGAAAACACCAACCTTGTTGTGACCCGCGAGACCATCTTGCAGGTGGTGTGGGGCACCGACATCTCGGTGGAGAGCCGCACCGTGGATATGCACATCCGCACCCTGCGCAAAAAGCTGGGCGATGCCGGAAAGTACATCTGCACCGTGCGGAAGGTCGGCTACAAGCTAGCCGACAACGAGGAGGAAAACGAAGAATGAAACCACGGAGCATGGAAGAAAAAATCAGTTATCGGCTGTTCTGGATGGGCTTTGTCGGGCTGATCTGCACCACCGTGCTCTGCCTCTTCGTATTCCACAGAGCCTTCCGGGAGCAGGCATGGGCGGCGCTGGAAAACGAGGCCAGCCTCGTTGCCGCCGGGTGCGAACAGATCGACGACCCTGCCCAGCTCTCCGCCTATGTCAACGGCGATCTGCGCATCACGCTCATCGCCTCGGACGGCAGCGTCCTGTTTGAATCCGCGACCAGCCAGCAGATGGAGAACCACCTGGGCCGCCCGGAGATCCAGCAGGCCAAGCAGAAAGGCGTCGGCCGCGACCGCCGCGACTCCCAGACGCTGGGGTATGAGACGTATTACTACGCCATGCTCCTGCCGGATGGCGACATCCTCCGTGTGGCGCAGGATTCCGAGACCATCTGGTCCATCTACGATGCGGCCCTGCCGGCCATCGTGCTGAGCTGCATCGTGATGATGGGCGCAGCCGCCATGATGGCCGGTCTGCTGACCCGGAGCCTCGTCCAGCCCATTCTGAAGATGACGGACGATCTGGAACACATCCAGGAAAATGTGCCGTACAAGGAGCTGATCCCCTTTGCCGAGAGCATCCACTCGGACCGGCTGCTCCGCGAGAACAACGAAAAGATGCGGCAGGAGTTTACGGCCAATGTCAGCCACGAGCTGAAAACACCCCTGACCAGCATTTCCGGTTATGCCGAACTCATTGAGACCGGCATCGCCAAGTCTGCGGATGTGCCGGAGTTCGGCCGGAAGATCCATGTAGAAGCCAGCCGGATGATCCAGCTGGTCAACGATATCTTGCAGCTGTCCCATCTGGACAACGTTTCGGAGACCAACGACACCCCCCAGATGGAGACGGTCGATCTTCTGGATGTGGCCAAAGAGTGCGTCGAGCGCCAGAAGGTGAACGCGCAGAAGTCGTTCATCTCCCTGACCTACCTCGGCGAGAGCGCCCCTGTGCTGGGCAGCCGGAGTCTGCTGGATGAGCTGTGCCAGAACCTTTGCGACAACGCCATCCGGTACAACCGCCCCGGCGGAAAGGTCCAGCTCATCACCGCCTGCACACGGGATGGACACTGCACCCTGACCGTCAAGGACAACGGCATCGGCATCCCGAAAGAAGCCCAGTCCAGCGTGTTCGAGCGGTTCTACCGGGTCGATAAGAGCCGGAGCAAGGCCACCGGCGGCACCGGGCTGGGGCTGGCCATCGTCAAGCACATTGCCCGCATCCACAACGCCCGCATCCGGCTGGAAAGCGAGATCAATGTCGGCACGACCATCACCGTCGTCTTTGAGACCGCCCATTAAAGATCCAGCATTTTCACGCTTGCCCGCACTTCCGGGCAGGCGTTTTTTGTTGTAAAAAAGGCACCCGGCCCTTCCTTCAGCGCACGGACTGCGCCCAGCCGGAGAAGGTCTGCGCCCGACTGCCAGGCCCGGACGATGGTCTCTTCGCAGAGCGCCTCCAGCTGGCGGCACACGCTTTCCACCACCGGCGGTATGCCCGCCCTGCGCTGGCCGGTCAGCGTGACCGCAAACCCGTTTTCATCCGCTTCCACCGAAACGACACAGCGCCGGAGGGTGACAGTCTCCCCTTCCAGTGCGAACTCCACCGGCATCGTCCGTTCCTGCAAGAGCTGCGCCATGGCCGTCTCGTTCGGGGAAAGTCGGGTGCTTCCCTGCGCCGTCAAAAGGCAGCTCTCCTTCTGCCATGTCACCCCATTCTCCCCAATTTTTAAGATGGGGATCACGGCCCCCGCTGCGCACTCGTACAGATGCGGAGCCCGTGCGGCGGTATCCTCGGCGGCCTGCAAAAGCGCTCTCGGAAGCGTTTCCGGGGCCGCAGCAGTCTCTTCCGGTTCCGCCCCGCCGCCCGGCAGACCGTCCGGCGGAGTTTCTTCCGTCAGCGCCCCGATACCGGCGGCAAAGAACACCCGCGCCGACAGGCGGCTGACGGATTCCGTTTGCAGAAACTCTTCCAGCTCCAGGACATCAGTTTGTGACGCTGTTTCGTCAAAGAGAAGATATTCACACAACCGGTAATTTGCAGCTTTGGGCAGTTCCCGTTCGGCCTTGTGCAGCGCGAGCGGCAGCGTGGCATCCTCGGCCGAACAGCTTCGAATTTCTGCCACAGCGTCGGAGGCATCCGCAGCTGCTTCCGGAAACTGATAGAGCAGCTGCACCGCCCAGCCGCTGCGGTTCGGCTGGACGATGAGTGCCCGCACCATGCTTTTCTCAGTGGTCTCCATCCGCAGAAAGACGCCGCACCAGAGCACCAGAATACCCCCTGCCAGCCAGCGCAGTGCATGGAAAGCTCTCATTCCGGCACCCCCTTTTCCGGTTCCTCCGGGCGGCAGAGCAGTTCCCGCAGGACCCGCACCAGAAAGCAGCCCCGGAACAGTGCCGCTGTCAGCCAGACGAGCAGAAAGGCTGCATCCAGCCGGGAGACACGTCCCAGCGTCCCGGCGCGCAGCAATTCATCCCCCGGAAGCGGACGGCCAGGCCCGAACAGAAGTTCCCGCCCCAGCGCAAAACCGAACAGCCCCGCCAGCGTCAGAAACGGCAGCAGGAAGCAGCGCCTCCCGGTGCATCCGCGTTTTCCAAATAGAAGCGGCCACGCGATGGATTCCGCATAAAGCGGGAAACGGAGATTCCCTGTGGGTTCCGCTGCGGGGAAAAGATTCTCCCAGTGAAGCTGGCCGTGCAGGCTCCCAACGCAGGCAAGACCCGCCAGCGCCAGTGCCCACCACAAGACCCCCGCACTGCGGGAAAAGACGTCCGGCTTCAGCTGCCAGCCCGCCCACAGCAGCAGCGGCAGAACGCCGAAGACTGCCATGGACGAAAACTGCTCCCGGCACACCTGCTGTGCCTGCCAAAGCGTCTCCCACAGCTCTGCGCCAAACCACACGGACAAAAGCAGGCAAAGCAGCCGGGGGCGGATGCCGGTTTCGGAACGAAGCCCCTCTTCCCCTTCGGCGGGCATCAAGCAGGACGAAAGCAGGCCGATGCCCAGCGCCATGGGGAACCCCTGCAGCAGCAACAGCCGGGCTGACATGGCGCTGCCGGAAGTGATGCACTGCCCCAGCACCGCGGTCAGAACGCTGAGCGGCACGGCGGCACGGAACGATCCGGTTTGCTCCATTGGCTCACCTCCGTTTCTGCCAGATGGAAAAAGGATGTGCGGACAGGGTGCGGTAGGTCCGGCGGGTCACACCGTCCGGAGAAAGTGCGGTTTGCGGGAAACCCACCGGTGCACAATAGGGCACCCCCAGCGCTGACACCTGCGCCAGAGCGAGCAGAACGACCAACGCCGCGCACACAAGCCCCACAGGGCCTGCCAATCCTGCCGCCAGCAGGACCAGAAATCGGAAAGCCGTGGCCATTTCGTAGAGGGACGGCACCACGAAGACGGCGATGGATGCAACCGCTGCAATGAGAATGACGGGTGTGCTCAGCAGACCGGTGGCGATGGCTGCGTCTCCGATGATGAGCGCCGCAACCAGACTGACCGAGTGCCCCAGCGTCTGCGGCATCCGAAGCCCTGCCTCCCGGATGATCTCCAGCAGCAGGATGACCAGCACCATCTCCCCAAACAGCGGGAACGGAGTGGCCCGCTCAGCAGCTTCGATCTTGAAGAGCAGCTGCGGCGGGAGCAGTTCCGGCAGGTAGACCGCCAGGCAGACGAACACCCCCGGCAGAAAGATGCTCAGGTAGAAGGAACCATATTTCAGAAGGCGCAGGAAGGACGCAAAAAACGCAGGCTGGGCGTAGTCGTCCAGACACTCGAAGTTTTCGCCGAAGAGGGTCGGCAGGACCATCGCGGATGGGCTCCCGTTGACGAGAACGACGATCTTCCCCTCACAGAGCTTCGCGGAGGCCACGGCGGGGCGCTCGGTGTAGCTCACCGGGGACGCTGTGCGCACCCGGCAGGGAAACAGCCAGGGCAGAAAGTAGCTCGAATCCAACAGCAACTGCGGCTTTGCGCGGCGCAGCGTCTCTTTTACCTGCTCCACGGCGGCGGACGAGGCCTTATCTTTGCAGTAGCAGACGGCATATTCCGTTTTCATCGCGCAGTCTGCCTGCTGCACTTCCATCACCAGCGCTTCGGTGCGGATAAGCCGCCGCAGCAGGCTCAGATTGACCCGCAGCAGGTCGGAAAAGCCCTCGCGGGAGCCGCGCAGATCTCCTTCACCGGATGGCTCCCCCACCGAGCGGAATTTCAGGCTCTGCACCGAAAACGCCAGCCCCTTCGCACTGCCGTCCAGCAGTAAGACCGCCATTCCGGCGGTCAGGCGCTGCATCAGATCATCCCAGTTCTCCACGGGGCTGCTCTCGGCGGGCAATGCCGAGTGGCGGCTGAGCAGCTCATAGACCTGTTCCCCGCTCGGCAGCGCACCCAGCCGCAGCGGCGGCGTCTGGCGGCTGGCGGCGTCCAGCAGTAGTTCCCACAGGGATTCGAGGCTGGCCATCCCGTCAAAGAGCAGAATGGCACCCCGAATGTGGTAAAGCTCGATGCGCTTCGCATAAAAATCGGCGGAGCTGCCCAACCTAGCGTTGAGCGCCGCGAGGTTCGTTTCCAGATGTTCGGAAAGCTGCATGGTCCCATCCCCCTTTTGCAGTAGGATACCCGCCGCCGCGCCGGTTATTCCCGCAGGAGGTGTTCCACCTTGAAACTCTTGATCGTTCGCACCGTTTTGATCTATCTCTGTGTCCTGTTTGCCATGCGGCTGATGGGCAAGCGCCAGCTGGGTGAGCTGCAGCCGGAAGAGCTGGTCTCGACCATCCTCATCTCCAATCTGGCGTCCATTTCCATCGAATCGGAGGAAGTCCCCGTGACCGCCAGCCTCATCCCGCTCTTCCTCATTGCGGCGCTGGAGCTTCTGGGGTCCATTCTCAGCTTCCAGAGCCAGAAATTTTTCAATCTGATGTCCGGCCGGCCCAAAACGGTCATTCTGGATGGGCAGATCGACCAGAACGCCCTGCGCACTCTGCGGCTGACGACGGCTGACCTGATGGAGGCCCTGCGCGGCAAGGACGTCTTTGACCCACGGGATGTCTCCTACGCCGTTGTGGAGACGAACGGCAGCCTTTCGGTGGCGCTGCGCCCCGAAAGAGAGCCTGCCACCCTCTCCGACCTGGCGCTCAAGGTCCAGCACGGTCAGGCGACCATCCCCTTTGTGCTGGATGGGCAGGTGCTGGACGACAACCTCCACTGGTGCGGCAAGGACCACGCCTGGCTGGAACGGACGGCACAGGCCAATACCCTGCTGGTGGAGGAGATCCTGCTTCTGATCGGCAACGACACCGAAGATTACTTTCTGCTGAAGAAAGAGCCTCGCCGCACTGTCCGCCCGCTCAGAAAGGAGGACGCATGAAACGCATCTACGCCTGCCTCGGCATCGTGGCTGCCCTGCTCGCGGTGGCCTTTTACAGCAGCTTCCGGGTGCAGATGTTCGCCGAAGACATCTCCGGCGACATCGACCATGCGATGGAAGCCATCCGGGAGGATGACCTGACCGGAGCCCGTCAGGCCCTTGCCGAAGGAGCCGACCTCTGCGACCGGATGCGCGAAGGGATGAACCACCTGCTCAAAACGGAAGACTTCACCGAACTGGAAGCGGCCCTTCGCGCCGCCGACGGCCATCTGGAATGGAACGCCCCCGAAGAAGCGTTCGGGGAGCTGCGCCGCGCTCAGGTCCAGGTCGAAACGCTGGCCTGGCTCGCCCGTCGCATCCTCTGAGGCAATTCAACAGTTCGCATAATCGAAATTATGCGAACGATCTGCTGCAACGAAAAAGCGCACAGCCCTGCCGCCCCGATCCGGGCGGAGGCTGTGCGCTTTTTTGAAGGATTCTCTTACTTTTTCCGGTCGCCCATCAGCTTTTGCAGCTCGGTGAAAAAGCTCTCGACGTCGGCAAACTGCTGATAGACCGACGCAAAGCGGACATAGGCCACTTCGTCGATCTTTTTTAGCTCCTGCATGGTCAGCTCTCCGATGCGGATGCTGGTCACTTCCCGGTCGTAGGAGCTCATCAGCGTCTGCTCAATGCTGCTGACGGCACGTTCCAGCGACTCGTAGCTGACCGGGCGCTTGGCGCAGGCGCGCAGCATGGCGTTGAGCACCTTCTGCCGGTCAAAGGGTTCGCGGGAATTATCCTTTTTGATGACGATCAGCGGGACCGTCTCCACCACCTCATAGGTCGTGAACCGCATGTGGCAGCGCAGGCACTCCCGGCGGCGGCGGATACGCTCGCCATCTTCGGTCGGGCGGGAATCGATGACCTTGGATTCTTCATCGCCGCAATAGGGACATTTCATGGTTTGTTCCTCCTGATTTGGTCATGTTCACGTTCGGGCGAAGCTCACGCTTTCTTTTTGCCGGTCTTGCGCTCGCTCCACAGCACCCACGCGGAAGTGGACACACACAACGAGGTGTAAACACCACTGATCATGCCCATCATCAGCGGGAACGCAAAGGTGAAGATGCTGTCCAGGCCGTAGAGTTTGGAGATGATGCACATCACGCCCAGCGCCATCACGGTGGTGACGGTGGTGATGATGGTGCGGCGGGCCGACTGATTGACCGAGTGGTTGACCAATTCTTCGAAGGAGGTCTTCTTCTCCATCAGGGTGCGGTTCTCGCGGATGCGGTCGTACACGACGACGGTATCGTTGATGGAGTAGCCCAGAATGGTCAGCATGGCGGCGATGAAGTTGCCGTCCAGCGGGGTGCGCAGCAGCACGAAGGTGCCAAACACGACCATCAGGTCATTCAGCAGGGCCAGAACGGCCATCATGCCGCCGGTCAGGCCGCCGATCTTCTGGAAACGGAAGCCGATATACAGCAGGATGAGCACCAGCGCAAAGAGAACGGCGACCAGACTCTTCTGCAGGAACTTGGTACCCATGGCCGCACTGACGTTGCTCAGCGACAACTGAACGAAGCCGTTGTCCGGGTAGGTCTCGTTCAGGGAATCCAGCAGGTTCTCCACCTGATCGGTGGTCACGGTCTCGTTGCCGGGCATGGAGATCTTCAGGGTCTGCTCCCCGGTGGCGACGTTCTCGCCGGTCTGGAGGGTCAGGTCCTTGCTGCCCAGTGCAGCAGAAGCAGTCTTCTGCACATCGGCCGTGGTGAACTCGCCCTCATAGCTCAGGGTGATCATTGCACCGCCGGTGAACTCGGTATCCAGCCGGACGCCAAACACCACCGCGCAGAGCAGGATGACTGCCATCAAGCAGGAGGAAATGGTCAGGAAACGCTTGCGCAGGCCCACAAAGTCGATGGGCTTCTTCTCCGCATGCTCCTTGCCGGGGCGGTCTGCACCGTAGAGCCAGGGGTCGCGCAGGGCCTTGATGGCCGCTGCCCCGCGGATCATCATGCGGGTGGCGAAGACGCCGAACACGAAGTTGAGCAGCACACCGGTGAGCAGCGTGTAGCCGAAGGCATAGATGGTGCCCGCAGTGGACGGGCCAAAGGCAAAGAAGACGAAGTGGAGCATCTTTGCAAAGAAACCGTCCGAGGGGCCAAAGGCACCCATCAGCACGACCGCCACGATGACGATGGTCACGTTGCCGTCGATGATGGGCGTCAGGCCGCGGGCAAAGCCGCTCTTGAGGGCACCATCCAGAGACTTGCCGCTGCGCAGCTCTTCCTTGATGCGCTCGGCGGTGATGACGTTGGCGTCCACACCCATGCCGATGGCCAGGATGATGCCGGCGATGCCGGGCAGCGTCAGGGTAAAGCTCTCAAACACCGAGAAATAACCGGAGACGAAGGCCAGCGTAGCCGCCACCTGACCGGCCAGTGCGATGCAGGCCAGGAAACCGGGCAGACGGTACAGCGCTGTCATCAGGACCACGATGAGGGCAAAAGCGATGAGACCGGCCAGCACCATAGCGCTCAGGCTGTTCTCGCCCAGGCTGGGGCTGATGGTAGAGTAGCTGTCCACAGTCAGCGCAAAGGGCAGCGAGCCGGAGTTGATCTGGCGGGCCATCTTGACGACATCGTCCTGCGTAAAGGGGTTGGATGCCGAGCTTGTGATGATGGCAGCGCCATCGGTAATGGCCGCATGGACCGTGGCCGTGCTGACATTCTCGTCATCCAGCCAGATGCTGATGGTGCCGCTGCTCTGGTAGAGCCGGGTGGTGGCATCGCCAAAGGCTTTGGCACCCGCATCGGTGAACTTGAGGGCCACATAATACTCCGAAGAGCTGCCGCTCACCGGGCCGTACTGCGCTGCTGCGCTCTCGACCATGGAGCCGTCCAGGATCAGCTCACCGTCCGCACTGCTCCCCTCCCGGAAGGTCAGGTAGGCGGTGGTGCCGATCTCTTCGATGGCAGCTTCGGGGTCGAAATCCGTCTCGCCGGACTGCCACGGAAATTCGAGGATCAGACGGTCGGAATCGTAGTCCACATACAGCTCGTAGTCGGTCACGTTCAGACCGACCAGACGGTTCTCAATGACGAGCTGCGCTGCGTCCAGCTGCTCATCGGTGGCATCGTAGCCGTCCGAGGGTGCAAACGTCACGTTGACGCCGCCCTTGATATCCACGCCGAAGCGGATATCCTGCGCGCCCTTGATATAGGTCCGGGTCACATCGCCATATCGGACCGCAACGCCGAAGAATGCCGTGTAGACAAACGCCGCGATCAGAAGCACCGTGACAACAAGCTGCCATGCTTTGCCTTTCGTCTTCATAAAAATCGGGAAACCTCCAAAATATAATAAACCTCCGCCGTGCGGCAGATTTCCGCCGCGCGGGGAGATCTTCAACAACGGGGACGCTTACGCTTTCTGATCCGCAAGCAGCTTTTCCACCGTGGCCAGCTTTACGCAGACGCACAGCAGATCCGAAGCGGTCTCCACCTCGTCCAGGCTGGGATAGGTGGGCGCAATGCGCAGATGGGAATCTTCCGGGTCTTTGTGGTAGGGATAAGCGGAACCGGCACCCGTCAGGGTCAGGCCGCACTCCTTGCACAGGGTTGCCACACGCTTGGCACAGCCGGGCATCACGTACAGGCTGATGAAGTAGCCGCCCTTGGGGTTGGTCCAGTGGGCAATGTCGCCGCAGGGGGACAGTTCCTCGGAGAAGGCCGTCTTCACTGCATCGAAGCAGGGGATCAGGCGGCGGCGGTGCTTGGCCATGTGGGCCAGGACGCCTTCCTTGTTCTTCAGGAAGCGGACGTGGCGCAGCT
>OLXC01000736.1_pt1 | contig 11531 bp, 8 predicted proteins | sample 1673851 | NCBI WGS metagenome assembly OLXC01 (sample SAMEA103958130, study PRJEB25191) | human gut metagenome | biome: human-associated habitat [ENVO:00009003]; feature: intestine environment [ENVO:2100002]; material: feces | place: Germany | collected 2013/2015
ATGAAATTTAGGGGGACATTCCTCATACTGCTCTGCAGCTCAATGTCTCCGAAGTAAGGATTCACCCTGGAAAACTTTCAGGGGCCACCTCTAATCTTTAAAGAGGAAGCATTTTTAGTCAATTTTAAAAGTTGAAGATATATGACTAAAATATTTTACGGATTGCCAATCTGGCTAGTGCAGACTGGACCGGTTAACATCGAGGTAGTTATTAACGTAGAATTCAGTGGCAACAGCAAAGTGGTTATTGATTCTGCTAGTTTCAAACAGTTAATGGATATGGAAGATGAGAATTAGAATAGATAAAATCGTCTTCCGTGATCAATCCAGAATGATTGTAGGTAAAGATGATGATCAGCAAAAGGAGAATGAAGAGAGTGAAGAGGAAGAGTCAGGAACGGGTTCTGCAGGAGCGAGAGACAGAGCTCCTATGGTCGACTTGGAAGTGGTGAATGACCAATCTAAACCAGGAAAAGATGAAGAACATACACCGTCTTGTTTTCTATTGGAAGGCAGGGTTGTTCCTGTTGAACTTTGCAATGACAGAGCAACCAAGATATTCCGACTACTTAGAAACGCTCAAATCCTGAATGATGATTTCAAGCCCGTCAACAAAATGCCGTGGTGGAAAAGAGGGGAACTTGCCGATATACTGGCAACGGAACTGAACATCCAGCACACCTGGAAAGTGTTCGGCGTTTTCTGGGATATGGATGCTGAAAGTTTGAGAGGCGGATTCAATAAAGCTAAGGATCATGCTTATAAATATGATTTTGATGAAGAAATCATGGATATTTTGAGATAATTTTTGGTACGATGTGGTACGACCGTACTTCATCGTACCATAGCAGTGTCGCAAAATCGCCGTACCTTTGCCCCCGGAATTCAGAACCGATATGGTCTGGGTTTCGGGGGCTTTTGTGTATAGGCACATCAACCGTTGTGGGAGCGCCCAACTGTTTAAAAAGGAATTTATAAGATGAAAGCAATGAAACCTTTTTATTTTACTCATCCGCAGTACGGAAAACTGAGGGTGGTGGTGATTGGAGGCAAAATCTATTACTGCCTGATGGATGTGAAGAACATCTTCAAGAAGTCGGTACAGAAACTCTATGAGACGATTGCTGACTCGGAGGGGGAACTGAAAAATCTGAACATCATGATGATGAAGGATATGAAAATCAAGTATAACCTCTTCTTCGAGAACCAGGAAATGGGGAAGGAAGAAACGGAGGCTGAGAACGTGAATGCGGATATCAACTTCTGCGATGAACAGCTGGTGAAGGACCTCGTTGACAAGGATGTTGCTGCTGAGAAGATTGCGGCAAAATGGGTAATAGGGTTCGTCAAGAGCAGACTGAATGATGCCGAGAATGCTTCGCTCTTCGAGGCGAACGGGGTCGATGAAATTTCTGATAACTCGCTGATTCTGCCTATCAATGTAAGTTATGGCTCAGGGTATATCATGATTAACAGCGAAGTGTTCGATTAATAAAATATGGAGGTAAAATGGAGACAGTACATGTAGTGGCAATCAATCCTTATCGCAAAGGTAATAAAGGGAAAGTTTTTTCTTACAATATCGATACTTATGATAAGGTCATCGGGTCGGAGGAAATCAAGAAGATGATTCAGCAGATTCGGGGTGAATTGCCGATTGACGGAGTGGATTTGAACGATGCGCAGGCGGTGAAGAAGGCGCAGGAGAGGCTGAAGAGCGAGCTGCCTTTCTTCTGCCCGCACTACGGCATGTTCAGGAATAATGTGCGCAGACAGGAGAATGCCTTGCCGGGAAGCTTTCTCTTCCAGACGATTATCGATGTGGATGATAAGGAGTATGTGGAGAGGGCGATTGAGAAGGCGCGCGAGCTGAACTGCTCTTCGGGTATCTGGAATGGGAGTTTGCTGCATCTCTGTTATAGCGCTCGCAAGAAGCTGCATATCGGGATTAGAATGCCGATTGGGATGACCATCGAAGAGACGCAGAAGGCGTATTGTGAGGCGCTCGGTGTGCCTTATGATGAGAGCTGCATCACACCTGAGAGGATGATTTTCCTGACGGATAAGGACTCGGAAATCTACCGGTCTAAAATGTGGTGCGCAGTGCTGCCGGAGAGCGAGATACAGGCTCGCAGACAGGCTTTTCTGGACCGTGGACTGACGGTTGACGGAAGAGGAGTTGCAAAAGTTAATAGTTTACAGTTTACAGTTAATGGCAATAGTAATGACAATGTTCAAAACAATAGACTTTCGGGCAATCATGGCTCTGGTGAACTGGGAGAGGCCAGCGAGAAGAATCTGATAGCCTTTGATCTGTTCGTGCAGTCGGCTGGGCTTGAAGGAATGGCGATTGATACCGTCGGGTCTCGGCACTCTTCGCTCCTCGCCATTATGAGCGCAGGCGCTTCGAGGGTGATGAGCGAGGAGGAACTGATGAAGGTGGTGAGGACGAAAATGCCGAGCTACTATCAGGAGGATGACTGCCATCAGCTGATACATGATTTCTATGCGAAATATGCTGACAGCTGCAAACCGATGTCGAGGGATGTGATAAGGGTGAATGCGCTGGCGGAAAAACAGGCCAGCCAACAAGTTAATAGTTTACAGTTAACGGTTAATAGCCCTAACGCAAATCATACAGTTCAAGGTTCAATGATACAAGTTCAAAGTGCCGAGGAGGATTATCCTGACCCGCCGGTGATGCCGGAGAAACTGCCGAAACTGGTGGAACTGCTGATATCTCGGACACCGGAGATTTATAAGCCGGCTGTGGCGCACGCTATCTTCCCACCGCTCGCTACGCACCTCTGGCAGACGAGCTTCCGATATATTGATAATGTAGTGCATGAGGCTACATTGTCTACGTGCTTGCTGGCTGGTACGGGCGCAGGTAAATCTTCTGTAAACAAGCCGATTAGCTATATTATGGAGGATATCCGGAAACGGGATGCAGAGAATCTGAAACGTGAGAAGGAATGGAAGGAGGAGATGACGCGCAAGGGCGCCAACAAGGACAAGCGTAAGCGACCGGACAACCTCGTTATACAGGAGATTGATGCCGATATGACCAATCCGGCATTCGTGATGCGAACCGCTGAGGCGCAGGGACGATTTCTTTACACTTCGCTCAATGAGCTGGATCAGTTTGATGCTCTGAAGGGTACCGGAAACCAGCATTTCCGTATCATGTGTCTTGCCTCAGATAGCGACAACCAGTACGGCCAGACTCGCGTGGGCATATCGAGCGTTACGGAGCGTGTAACCATCCGATTCAACTGGAACGCATCTACCACTATCCAGAAAGGACAGCGTTACTTCTCGAAAGTTTTGACAGATGGTCCGATAAGCCGCATCAATTTCTGTACCATTCCGGAGCGTGAAATCGGTGATGAAATGCCTGTCTTTGGTGATTACGATGATGCTTACCGAGAGGGGCTGAAGCCTTATATCGAGAATCTGAACAACGCCAGGGGGCTGATTGACTGTCCTGAGGCATTCCAGCTTGCCCTCCGGCTGAAGGATGAGAATGCTGAGTTTTCACGTCTGTCGCAGGACAGGGTTTACGAGAATCTTTCCTTCCGTGCCAACGTCATCGCCTACCTGAAGGCGTGTGTGCTGTATGTGGCGAACGGCTGTAAATGGGAGCCGGAGATAGATGAGTTCATCCGCTGGAGCGAGCGTTACGACCTCTACTGCAAGATGCGTTTCTTTGGTGATGCCATCAAGAGGGCGAACTTTTCGAACGAGAAATCGAGCAAGCGTGGACCGGCAAATCTGTTGCAGCAGTTGCCTGATGTCTTTAATTTCCAGCAGGCAGAATATCTCCGCTCGCAGTTGGGCATGGACAAGAAGGGCACTCCTTCGATGTTGCGTAATTGGGTGAACCGAAACTATATCCGGAAGATTCCGCCTAAGGGTGCAACGGGTGACGTAATCAGTATTCAGTTATTCAGTTTTGAAAAGCTACGTAACCGCAAGGATGGTAAAGAGGTAAAAATATTAGAATCTTAATGGAGTTTGAGTTATGGAAATAGTAGTAAAAAGAATAGCAAAGAAGAAGACTTATACGATAGGTCATCTTTATATCTTGAGCGATAAGGATGTGAAGCGTACTTGGCGTTCGGGGGTAAAAATAGGCGACAAGCGTATCTTTGAGCACAGCTTCGATATGGCGAAGTTGGACAAGGAGCATTACTTCTGTGATACCCTGGAGCCTACGTGGAGAAACCTCCTGGGTGTCGAACTGAAACCGGAAGAGGAGGATGGACGGTACAGCAGGGTATCGGGTAAGAAAGCCCGCAAGATACCGGGTCATACAGCGATACCGGAAGGCTCGTATCCTGTTGTTATCTCGAAATCGCCAAGGTTCAAGAAGTGGCTTCCGCTGGTGCAGGGTGTTCCTGATTTTGAGGGCATCCGCATTCATGCCGGTAATTATCCCGATGATACGCAGGGGTGCATTCTGGTAGGTGAAAATAAATTACAGGGTGCCGTCTTTAATTCCCGCATCTGGCTGCACAGGCTCATGAATGCCATTACCGCAGCGAGAGAACGGGAGGAGAGCATTTGGATTACGATCATTTAATGTTGAATGTTGAGTGTTGAATGTTGAGTTATTAATTTTTAAAAACAAATTATTATGGTAAAGTCAGTTAATACAAATAAAGTAGAAATGGATAAGAAGGCAGCAATTGCTGTCGTGTTTGAAAACCCTGAATTCGGTAAGATTCGTACCTTGACCGATGAGAACGGAGAACCTTTGTTCTGTGCAAAGGATGTCTGTGATATACTGGGGTATAAGATTGCAAGATGTGCTGTGCGTCAGTTAGTTAACACACTTGACGTTGTGAAACACAACGTCAAGGTATCGGGAAGCCTGCGTAAGGATGGTACTCCATCAAAACGCCGCCAACAGATGATCTTCGTCAACGAGAGCGGTTTCTATGCTTTGGTGCTCGGCTCTAAGCTTTCTACTGCCGTGAAGTTCAAGAACTGGGTTACGGCCGATGTGCTGCCACAGATTCGCAAGACGGGCGGTTATATCCCGGTGCAGCAGGGCGAGAGTGATGAGGAGACAATCCGACATGCGGAAGAAATCCTCCGTGCTACGCTCAAGGAGAAGGAGAATCTGCTGAAGAAGCAACGTCTGCAGATTGAACAGCAGAAGAAGCTTATCGGCGAACAGGATACGGAAATCCGCCGCTTGAATGATGTGGTGGATGAGCAGGTGGTTCGCATCGCCAAGAGTGGTGATAATATCATCCAGTTGGAGAATCAGGTGGGTAATCTTTTGCCGAAAGCGCTCTATAGCGATAACGTGCTCGATTCTGTTTCTTGCTTCACCACCACGCAGATTGCGAAGGAACTCGGTATCACTGCCCAGGAGCTGAACCGCTCACTCTGTGCCCTGCATATCCAGTATTACCAGAGCGGTCAGTATCTCCTCTATGCTGATTATGCCCACATGGGCTTGGCGAAGAGCCGCACCCGCTACAGCGCCTTCCTTGACCCGAAGAGCGATGGCAGACAGGAGAAGATGGGCAGAGCCTACACCCATACCTATCTCGTATGGACCGAGCGAGGACGGAAGTTCATCCATGACCTCGCCCAGCGATACTGGGAACTCATTGAAAGGTAAAAAGTAAAAAGGTAAAAAGAGCCTAGCGGAATGTTAAGCTAGGGTGCTCTTTTTACCTTTTTTTAGGGGACCAGCGATGGAATCGCTGGGGACGGGGGCGCGAAGGGGGTAAGGCTCTTTTTACCTTTTTACCTTTAAAAGCCTTTTTACTTTTTGGAAAGCGTGTGGGGCAAGACTTGTGAAACTTCAGTTATCTCAAAACATACTGACGAAATCATCATACTCCAGCTGACTGTCCACTAAAATCCATCTAAATCATATTCTTCGCTGTCCAAATCCAGACTGTCGTCGTTGTCGTAAGTTGTCTTTGGCGCTTTTTCTTCCTTTATCTCCGCATCGGTTCCCTGGGTTCCGGTTGTCCCGTTGCTGAAAGTTCCGGTTGTACCATTATCGAAAGTTCCGGTTGTTCCGGTTTCTATTTCACCGGTAGTTCCGTTTTCTTCTTCATTTTCTTCTGAATCATCCGTCTTTTTCTGCTGGATGATTTCCTCCGGTTCTTCAAGCAGTGGGTCCTTGCTGATTTTCAGCGGTGCCAGATGCTGGGTATAGAAGAGGGTATAGTCGTCGTAGCTCAGACTGGTGCCCAGCAGCAGGAGGTTTGGCTCGCTGATTACGATGCCGCGGGCTCCCTTTGAGAGAAGCTGGGTGATGGCCTGATGCTGGTAGATGTCGTTGGCATACTGGCGTGCTTCGTCGTAATTGCGGAAGCCCTTTACCTGCATGCGGTGCAGACCATTCTGCTCGTCAATGACGAGGTCGAAATTGCGAACGAGATAGGAGGTGAAATTATATTTCGCCATCTCGAAGAGCAACTGGTTCTCGTTTACAGAATCAGGAACGTAGGCGAGCATGAAGACGAACGGCTCGTTACGCTCAATGCTGAATACCTTTGCTTTGGATTTGACGTCATCATTGAGTACGGCGTTGCGGCGCGACCATACATTGCTCAGGTCGAATGTGCCGCCCTTGAGCTGTCTGCCGGCTTTCACTCCGTTGAGAATCATTCCCGCCATTTCGCTGAGTCGGCTGTTCGGATATTTCTCTACCACCTGCTGCATATCATCAAGACAAGCCTGGATATTACCCTCGTGGAGCTGGGTGAGTCCGCCGATAAAGAGGAACTTGTCGCGGTTGGCTCCTTCAGGATAGCGCTTGTCAGAGATAGCCCTGTTGTGTACCACCTTATTATATAGGTTAGCCTTGAAGGCATCGTAGGTGGCAGCATAGAGCGAATCTTCGAGATGAATGCCCATCTTCGCATCTTCCTCATAATAAGGAGAGGTGAGCAGGGCGGTCCATTGGCTCTCCGGATAATTCGCTTTCAACAGGTCGAGATAGCGGCTGGCAATGCCTGGCTGCTTCCTGATGTTGTAGAGCAGGTAGAGGTGATAGTAGGCATCATCGAGATGTTCGTATGCAGCGTTCTTCTTTACCAGTCGCTGCAGCATGCGTTCGCTTTCGTCCAGATCATTGAGTTTGTCTTTCAGAATGATGCCGGCATGCAGCAGTCCGTCGTCCAGAATCTGATTGCTTTCTGTCATCTTCTCTTCGGTGAGCGGAATCTGAGCGAGATAGTAGGCGCGCTGATGCGGATCTTCTTCTGCACTCAGGTTCTTCTCTTTCTCCTTCTCAAGGTCTTTCTTCTGTGCCTCGTTGAGGAGCGAATCGCGCTGCTCGTCGGTCATTTCTTCTACACCTTTGGCATCGGCTACTACGGTCTGGTTGCTCCGCTGCCAGTTGTCTATGTTCTTTCGTTTGCCCCAGAGGCGCTCAAACTGCTGTTTGCCTTGGGCTACGGCAGATTGGGAGTAGAAATACCAGGTATTGGCGTTGCCGAAACCGCCGTTGCCCTGGGCTCCGTTTCCGAAGCCGGATGAGGCATTGCTGTTTCCCTGATTCCTGTTATTTCTGCTGTTATAACCATTGCCGTTGTTTCTTCCGAAGTCAGAATTGCCCTGCTGTTCTGCCAATTCCTGGTCGGCAAGTCTTCTCTTTTCTTCCTTTTCCTGTTTTTTCAGGGCATCTATCACCTTGTCAATGGCGACGTTCCGTTCTGTTTCGCTCATGCGGGCAAGTGATTGCAGGGAGTCCTGCAGATGGATGGCGTCGGTATAAGGCACCAGTTCATCGAGAACCTTCGAACGGTCGGAGAGCTGTTTGTAGTCTTTGCGGTCCTGGTCTAGGAGTCCGATGGCTGCATCATAGCATCGCTTGGCATCGCCATAACGGTGGCATTGCCAGTATACATTGCCCAGATGCAGCAGCAATACACCTTTCTCTACTCCGTTTCGGCTTGATTTCGCGGCACCCTTTTCGTATGCAGCAATAGCCTGAAGGGTATCGCCCTGGTTGAGATGTATGTTGCCGATGGCATAATAAACCTGGTCGAGATATTCCTGGTTCTTGTCGCTCGCTGCCATTCGCTTCAATTTAGATACCATCTTCCGGGAGTTGTTGGTTGCCAGTACCTCGGTCATGGAGATGCGGGCATTGAACTCCAGTTCGTAAGGCGGATTGAGACGGATGACATGCTTGAAGGCACGGTAGGCATTCTGGGCATGTCCCTGTAGTGCTTCTACCTGTCCCATCAGATACCAGAGGCGGGCTTTCTGCTTGCGTCGCATCTCATAGCCGATGGCTTTGCGGAGATACGGAACGGCCTCCTGATAGCGTCCGGTCTTCAGATAGTAGAGGGCATAGGTCTTGTCCCATTCCTTCTGGGCACGCCAGTGGATGGAATCGCGCTCGATATTACGGATTACATCTTCGGCATCGTATATCCATCCCGATTCGAGATAACTCTTGGCGAGCCAGGCACGTGCCTTGCCGTAAATGCCGGGTTGGGTAGCGTAGAGACGGCTCATATAGGCGAATGTAGCTGCTGCCGACTGGAAATCGCCTTCAAAAAACTGGGAACGGCCCATCAGCATCCATGCCTTCCAGAGGAACGGATTATATTCACGGCGTTGCAGCCATTCCAGGTCTTTGGCTGTCTTGCGGCGTTTCTTGTCCCATACCGGGCGGCGCTTGATGCTATGCTGATGAATGGCTTTCTCACATTTCTCGATGGCGCGGTCGTAGTTCGACTTGCCCAGTTCGCGGCTGTTCTTGTTGCCTACCGTATAATAAGGAATCATTTCAGAGTAATTGTCCTTATTTCCGTTTTCCTTTTCGAGCGAGCCTTCGATATAGGCTACGGTCCCATTATAATAGGTGTTGTATCGGGCGTTGAAGGCATGCCACCATCTGCTCTTCGCCGTATTCTTCTGCGCAGAGCATCCTGCTATGGTCATTGCAAAGGCAAGGATAACCATAGCTGGCAAGAGGTTTCTGAATGGGAAATGCTTCAACATAAGGTTCTTCTTTATTTTAAATTTTTCTTTCAGGGCGTGTGAAAGCCTTAGTGCTGCCAGTATCCTTGCTGCTGCAAACAGGATGATGCTGACGAAGATGATGGTTGCACCTGATGGCACATTGAGCAGATAACTGGCATAGAGGCCTACGATGCAGTCGATGCAGCCTATCACGATGCTGGTTCCTATCATGCGTTTGTAGCTGTAGGTGAAGAGGTTGGCAGTCATCTGTGGTATGGTGAGCAGACTGATGGCAAGTACGATGCCCACCATCTTGATGGTTGCCACGATGGTCATGGCGATGAGCGTCATCATCATATATTCTATCGCAGTAACCGGCAGATGTTGCGATTTGGCAAAGGTGCTGTCGAATGCGATGGTCTGGATAGGACGCAGCAGAAAGGTGAACAGCAATGCTACAAACAGGGTAAGACCTGCCAGAAGCCAGAGGTCTGTGCTGTCGATGGCAAGTATACTTCCGAAGAGGAAAGAGGGCAGGTCGGGCATGAATCCTGGAGTAAGGAAGCAGCAGATGATGCCCACGCTCATGCCAAGGGTCCAGAACATGGCGATGGCAGAGTCTTTGCGCACATCTTTCTTCCGTGATACCCATTGCACGCCGAAGGCACTCAAAATGGCGAATACCATGGCAGAGAGTATAGGGTTGATGCCTGCAAATACGCCGATACCGATGCCGCCAAAAGAGGCATGCGTAATGCCACCGCTGATGAAGACCAGCCGGCGGGTGACGATGTAGGTGCCTACAAAGCCGCACAGGATGCTTGCCAGTAGGGCGCCAATCAGCGCGTTCTGAAAAAATGTATATTGCAGTATATCCATGTCTTTACTTTGAACTTTAAACTTTGAACTTTGTGCATTGCATGTTTAACTTAAAAAACTGATGACTTCGTCCTTAATCTGGTTAGGCAGGTTGATGCCTCTCAGTATCAGACTTCGGTTCCATCCCGCCACCTCTTCCGGCTGCATCGTATAGAGCACTTCCGAGAATTCCTCTACCTCCTCATCGGTATAGTCGTCGGCAGCTCTTCCTGCAAACCGGTCGAGTTCTTCGTCATCGTAGTATTCTATTTCCTTGGTGGCGGCTTCCATCATGCATTCCTGTTCGCATTTGGAGTTCTCTCCGTTGCAGGTATTGCACGAAACTCCTTCCTGCAAAGGCTCTTCATCCTCTCCCTTGCGATGAGAAATGATGCCAAAGACTGCGGAAATCACTCCTAGTGCCACCAGGGCTAAAACTAAATATAGCATAAACTGTTAACTATTAACTTTCAACTATTTCAAATCCCACCTTTTTCAGGTCTTCCCAATAATGTGGATAGGATTTGCTCACCACCTCAGGATTGTTGATTTCAATCTGAGGGAACTTGAAGGCAAGAGGGGCGAAGGCAAGTGCCATGCGATGGTCCTCGTAGGTGTCGATAGGCTCGAAACTAGGCTCGCAGGTCTCGCCATCCCAAATCAGCGTGTTATCGTTCTCGTCATAAATCACGTAACCTACCTTCTTCAGCTCCTTCTTCAATGCCTCGATGCGGTCGGTCTCCTTGATCTTGAGACTGGCAAGGCCGGTAAACTTAAACTTTACGCCCAGGGCACAGCAGGCTACAACGATGGTCTGTGCTAGGTCTGGAGAACCGCTGAAATCGTAGTCAAAACGAGGCAAGAGACAGCGCTGGACTTTCAACTTGACAGGAGAAAGAACATCACGGTTCTCAAATTCTGATTTCACGCCCAACAGACTGAAGATGTATTTCACAACAGAATCGCCCTGCTTGGAACTGTCGAACAAGCCTTCGAGTCTTACCTCAGAATCAGGGTTTCCGTTCAGCGCCATCATTTCATACCAGTAAGAAGAAGCGCTCCAGTCATTCTCGATGGTGTAGTCGGCTACGCAGCTGTAAGGTTGTGGCTTAACGGTGATGGTATCCACATCGGTCCATTCGGCACTGGCTCCGAAGTTCTGCATCGTCCACAGCGTGAGGTCGATGTAAGGACGTGATGCTATCTCGCCCGTCAGTTTCAGTTCCAGACCGTTTTTCAGGATAGGCCCAATCATCAGCAGTGCCGAGATATACTGCGAACTGATGTTTCCCACCACTTCGAGATGTCCGCCTTCCAATGGCTTACCTACGATGTGGAGTGGAGGATAGCCCTCTTTCTTTTCATACTGTATATCAGCTCCGAGATAGCGCAGGGCATCTACCAGGATAGCAATAGGGCGGTTCTGCATGCGCTCGGTACCTGTAATGGTATGCTCGCCCGGTGTAGCAGAAAGATAAGCGGTCATAAAGCGCATGGCAGTACCGGCAGCCTTGATGTTGATGACATCAGGCATATCGCGCAGTGCCGCAATGATGACTTCTGTATCATCGCAATCGCTCAGGTTGTGGGGCTGCAACTTGCATCCCGCCATGGCATTGATTACCAATGCACGGTTGCTGATACTCTTGGAAGCTGGCAAGTTGATACTTGCATTGAGTTGGCGTGGTGCCTTGATTGTATATTTCATTTTCTTCTTGTTT
>OLXC01000738.1_pt1 | contig 11517 bp, 19 predicted proteins | sample 1673851 | NCBI WGS metagenome assembly OLXC01 (sample SAMEA103958130, study PRJEB25191) | human gut metagenome | biome: human-associated habitat [ENVO:00009003]; feature: intestine environment [ENVO:2100002]; material: feces | place: Germany | collected 2013/2015
GCAGGGCAGCGTCACAAGGCCCTCCGCATTCGCGTAAGAGCCTGTCGATCTTATTCTGCATCCGCTTCGGCTGCTGGTCGTAGGTCAGGCAGGTGAACCGGATGAAGCCCTGCATGTTGCGGCTCACCCGCACCCCCCGCAGTTTCTTAAAGGCCATCGTCCCCGCCCTCCTCTCCGGCGCAGGCCACGGCCATCTCCTTCCGCCCGCCGATCTTCCGCGCCGGGTCTTGCTCTCTGGGTATGTAGCGGACGAAATCCTGTCCCACCTCCGGGTCATACCGCGTTCCGGGCAGCACCGTGGCCCCGGCAGGCACCCGCAGCTGTGCGCCGGACGTGACCACCGTCCGGGTGATCTTCGGCTTTTTCAGGTTCCGGCTGCATGTGTATTTCTTCTCGTCGGCCACGCCCCGGCTCTGGTTGATGATGTACTTGGCCAGCGGATAGTAATCCTTCTGGTGCCGGATGAACTGCACGTCCACGCCGCCCTGTCCCCAGATGTCGTCCACCTTCTCCTGCCGCAGATACAGCGCGCCGTCCTCCATCCGGAAGCCCTGCCCGGTCATCACCATGTGGGCGTGGGGCCGCACCAACTCCCCCGTCTCGCCGTCGATCTCGCTGGGGGCCAGATACCACTTGCATACCACCCCTGCCTTCTTCATCCGGTAGCAGAGCCTGTCCACGAATTTCTTTGCTTCCTTCTTCACACCCTCGAAGGTGCCGCCGCACCGCGCCATGTGTTCCCCATCCAGCTTCAGCGTCAGCCACACGTCACCGGCGTGGAGATTGCAGTTGAAGGAGCGGGCCAGCTGCAAGATCGCATACTGGCGGTTGCCCTCCATCTTCTTCTCGCTGCTGTTGCCCCGCACACGCCCGCCCCGCTTGGACGGCCGCCGCATGGTCTTGCTCTTCCGGCGCTCCACCACGCTGCCGGATACGATTTTGGTAATCACATACATCCCCTCCTTCGATCTCATAGCTTTTCCTCCCATATTCCCCATGTAGGGGCCGATGCCCACATCGGCCCGCCGTTCTTTCCCGCGTATAATAAAAATCAAAGACGCCCGCGCACAGGAGCCATCCTTCGCATTTCTCGCCCCCGTCACAAGCCCCTTGCATTTTTCCGAGCCATCCGGGCGGCGACAGTCCGCCCCGCTGTCTCTCGCAAGAGGCTTTGCCGGTAAACTTAGGCGTTTAAGAGCCCCGCAGATACGCGCGTGCGCGTATTATATATAATGTGCTTCGATCTCTCATAGCGCCGCCCCGCCGTGCCTACGTCCGTACCCCACGCATCTGCGCAGGCCTTCGGCAAAGCAGGGCGGCATTATCAGATATCGAACATTATTTCCACACCACCGCCCAGCCCCGGAAGGGGCTGGGCTTTTCTCTTATTCCAGCGGCTCTGCCACCAGCTCCGCGGTAGGCCCTTGATCCTCTCCACCGATGGTGTAGCTGATCCGCAGCGCCATGCTCCGGAACCGCTGTCCCTGCACCGTGACGGCGGCGTGGCCCATTTTGCCCGCCAGAGCGGCGGTCAGAATGTCATGGAGCTTGGCCACGGTCACATAGGGCTCAGCATGCCCGCCGACCACCTCCACGCTTTCGGACTGTTCCTCGCCGTCCGTGTCGTGCTCCGCCGTCTCCTGCGAGGCCGCCGCTTTCCGGTTGGGCTTGATGCCCTCCTCACGCCGCCACTCGGCAAACTTGTGAGTGCCGATGCCCAGCGCGGAGGCGGCCTCCTCGTCGGTCATGCCCCGCTCCAGCAGTTCCCGCGCCGCTGCGGCGTCAACGTCGATCTTCCGGGGATTGGGCTTTTTCCGCTCCGTCGGCTTCATTGCGCCCAGCTGCATCAAAACCTCCTCGATCTCCTTATGGGAACATCCATTCAGATCGGCCAGTACGCCGATCTGCGCCTTGGGGTTTCTGGCCGTGCGATAGCTGGCCACGATCTCCTTGGCGCCCATAGGCAGTTTTCTCTCCGCCATGGTCATTCCTCCGTCATTTCCAGCGCTACCTTACTAGCCGCCGCGATACCCAGCCAGTTGGTGGTCATGGTCATGCTCTCCCGTACTAGCTCGGCAGCCAGTGCGCCGTAGGCGTCCGGGTCATTCTCCCGGATGGCCTTCCACATGTCCTTCTGCACATTTTTGATGTTCTTCAGCAGGTCGTCGCACTCCTCCACCCGCTTCCGCAGGTCGGCCCAGCTCTCCTTGTCGCTGGCAAAGCCCCGGCCCCGCTGCCCTGTGAGGGCGGCCACCTGCTCGGCCACCGCCGCCTGCAAATCGGCATATGCTTTTTCGTTACCCATGTTCATTCCTCCACCTTCACCACATAGGCCCCGTCAAAGCCCGCCGCCTCCGCCTTGGCCCGGAAGGCCTCCGCGTTGGCCAGTACCCGGAACGCGCCGATCTGTACCCGGTACAGGGCGTTCTCTTTCTCCTCCGGCGTGGCAGGTTCCGCCGGTGCGCCGCCGTCATCCTCGGCGGGCGGGACGTAGGCCACGCCGAAATACTCACAAATCGCCTGCACCGTCTCCTCGGCGATCTGCCCCATGTTGTCCACCAGCCACTGGGCGTCCTCCGGGTTGTCGTGGAATCCGAATTCCGGCAGCACCGCCGCCATGTGGGTGGCCCGCAGCTCATAGAGATTGGTGCTCTCCACCAGCTTGTCCGGCGCACCCGGCGACAGCGGCGCGATACGATCCTGGATCAGCTTGCCGATGCGGCGGCTTCGGTCGCTGGGGTAGCAGTGTACCCGCGTCCCCGCCGCCTTACCGTTAAAGCCGTTGGTGTGGGGCGCCACGTGCATGTCACTGGGCCAGTTGTTGGACTCCTTCACCCGGTCGTACATGTTGCCGTACTGGGCGTTGATGACCTCGAAGCTGCCGCACCGCAGCAGTCCCCGCTCCATATAGTCGGCGCAGCGTCCCATCTGCTCCTTCTCATTGGTGGTGTGCCCGTTCCACAGTGCCGAAGATGCGTACACATTGCTGGCCCGATCCTCCGGGGAGATGTAGATTTTGTATTTCATTTCTCGTATACCTCCATCACTCCGAGGCCATACTGAATGGCGCAATAGTTTTCCACGCGGCACCCTCTGGCGCTTTTCCAGTCGGGTGCAAACACGGCCACGTCCGCCGTGCTCAGCAGCTCCAGCGACTTGCCCAGGAACCACAGCGGCCTTGCATCCGCCGGGGCGTTCTCAAAGAAACTGTCGATCACCTCGATGTCCTCGCCGTAACGCTCCCGCGCCTTGGCGATCAGGCGCTCCCGTTCGGTCTTGATCTCCTCGTTGGTCTTACCCTGCATGGGCTGGCTGATAAAGATTTTCATGCCTGTTTCTCCTTTTTATTGTTATTTTGTGGAAAAAGTAAATAAATTTATTTATTTACTTTTTCCATCTCTTCTCGAGATACTTCCTTGTCTCCGGATCGGCCCGGTTGTAGTCCTCCCACATGTCCGGCGTCCAGTGACTCTTGTCTCTGCCGGGCTCCTCCACGGTGTATTGCTGCTGGCTTCTGGCCATCTGGGCGATGGCGGCGGCGATCACAAGGTCGTCGTGCTGGCCCTCCGCCGCCTGCGGCTTCCGGTTCTTGTCGTACACAAATACGATCATCTCCCCCAGCGTCCACCGGCTCCGAATCACATGGGGAGATTCCTCCATCACCGTGTGCAGCTCCGCCAGCATCTGGGGCCGGCTGGCGGTTGTTGTGTGCCAGCCGAAGGCCTTTACCATGGCGTTGGTGTAGGTGTCGAATCGTTCCCGTTGATAGAGCTTGGGATAGTTCCATTCCTCCAGCTTCCGCACCGGATAGGTGCCAAAGTTGACCTCGATGGCGGCCAGCGCCGTGTTGTAATACCGGCCCAGACAATACACCTGCCGGGCGTAAAGGATCTCCGATTGCCGCTGCTGCAATTCTGCCACCTGTTCGCCGGTGCGGTTGTCCAGCACGTGGGCGGTGAAGCAGTCGCTGCCGTCTCCTGCCGTGTCGCCGCCCAGCACATAGGGCACGCCCTTCTCCGGCTCCTTCCAGATGCGGACGGCGCCATCGGCGGCGGGGGTAAATTGCCAGTTCCGGGGTTTCTCGCCCTGCTCCTCCGGCGCGTCGTAGGTGAACCACCCCGTGACCGCCGGCTCCGGCGCGTGCATCTGCTGTACGGCCAGTGCCTGATTATCAAAGAACGGCGTACCGCTCAGCAGGAAGGCCTCCGCCGGCGTGTTGGGGTACTCCTGCCGGAACTCCTCCACGCTGCCGCCGCAGTTGGCACGGATGCACCACCGCCGCCATTGCAGCTGCTCCTCGTCCAGTCCGAAGTCCCGCTGGAGCTGCCGCTCCTCCTCTGTCCACTCCGTGCCGGGCGGCACCGCCATGCGGTAGCCTTTTTCCAGATACCACGGCAGGAATACCGGGATCCACTCGTTGGTGCCGTTCTCCGCCCCGTCCCACAGCTCCTTGAAGTGGTCATAGCCGTTGGCGGTGGATTCGATCACCACCATTGTGCTGGGGTCGTTGGGCACCGTCTGCATAATGCCCAGCAGCAGATCCTTCTTGTCCTTCGGCCAGAAGGCATATTCGGAGATATGTACGTTGGTCAGCGTGTCCGACCGGCCCACGCTGCCGCTGCCCGCCGTCTGGCACCGGATAGAGCTGCGCAAGCCCGGCCTTTTGGCCTTTTCCTTTGGCTCTCTGGTGGGGTTCTCAAAGACCAGCTCCTTGGCATTGCTGTTCTTCCGCATGGGCTGCATCCGCCGGGGCAGGCAGTCATAAAAGAGCTTGTTCATCTTGAACAAGTTGCCGGTGGCACCGCTGTCATGGGCCACGATCAGGGTCTTTACATTGGGCCGCGTCACAGTGTCCTGAAACATCAGCGCCTCCGTCACCGTGGAAATGCCCTCCTGCCGCCCTTTCAGTATGATAATGCGGATGGGCTTGCCCAGAGCCGCCTGCTGCCGGATCACGGCATACAGGTTGCTCTGGGCTTCATTGAACCGCAGCGGCACAAGCTCCTGCTTCTTGTCGCGGATCACCAGCAGCTTCTCGCAGTATTCCTTTGGATTCCGCAGATTCATGCCGATGATCCCTCCCTTTGTGATTTATACGGCGGGGCTGGCGGCTCTGCCCCGCCCTTGCCTCTCCTTTTTAAGGAGAGGTGGCGCGAAGCGCCGGAGAGGTTGTCGTAGGGTGGCCTGCTCTCATGCCGCCGCGTACTTTACCCAAGCCCTAATGTTTTCAGCGCCCTCTCCAGCTCCTTCTGGCTCTGGATCCGGTGCCCTTCGATAAAATGCCTGCATTCCTCCGGTGGTATGCCGCCCCGTGTCAGCGGCGCGGCCAGCGTGGCAAAATCGCAGAGGTATTCTCCGCCGGTGTGCTGCCATACGCATTTATAACAGCGATTCTCATGTCTCGTTTTTATCTGCATCGTTCATTCCTTCCAGTGCGTCGCAGACGGCTCGTAATGCCCGCTGTGAATCTCTTAGAGCAAACTGTGCCGCCCGCAGCGCCTGTATCGTCTTTTTCTGGCTGCCAGGCCCGGCCACGGCGTTCTCGGCCATCTCGCAGGTGTTCCACCGGTGGCCGCAGTCCCGGCATTCCCGACGCCGCCGGGTGCGGTTGTTCTGAAGTGGTCGGGAATCCACGCAGTACTGGTTCTCGCTCCCGCATACCGGACAAGTCATGTCTTATTCTCCGGAACGGCAACCCGAACTCCGGCATACAGCACACCATTTAGCATCTGGTAGCGGATCAGGCCCTTGGCCTCCAGCTCCTCCATCAGCGCCTCCTGCACCTTCCGGCGCGCCTCCGGCCCGATGGCGTCAGGCTTGTCCACCGTCAGCGGATCACAGACCAGCTTGCCCTGTACCTCCACCAGTTCAGTGGTCGAGAGCATCTCAACACCAAATCGAACCGCATTCAGCTTTCGGTTCTGAGCCGGACTATTTTCGGGTCGTATCTGTTTTTTGATCTCACGCTCAACATCGCCGCGCAGAACATATGCGATTTTAACTTTATTCATCAGGTGTTTCCTCCAACGATTTGATATACCCGGCCGCGATGTTCTCAAGGAAGATGTTCATCGGTTGGGAGAACACAATTCCCGATGACACATAACTCACAGAAAAATGAACGTCCTTCATTTCCTGTGGGCGCTCCGGGACGCTCACATCCAGCATGGCCCCGCCCACCTCACACGGCAGAATAGCCACGCGCCCGGCCTTGTCAGCCTCGGCAATCTCCCGCAGCCGGTCAACCGACTTTTGCGCCGTTCCGTTGGTATACCCACACGCTCGGCAGGTGCTGATATCTGTTTCCGGTGCCCAATCGCACATTCCGCCGCATACCGGGCACTCTGCCATCTGGCCTTTCGGGCCAACCGGATCGGGATGCCCGCCGGAGCCATGCAATGCCGCCAGATTGAACCGCAAGCCCTCATTGGCCTGACGCAGCGCTTCGATCTCCCGCTGCTGGTTCTCAATCAGGTCAGCGGCGGCGGAAAGGTCGTCACCCAGTGTAATAGGCGTCTCCCACTCGTTGCCTGCTGCCCACTCCGCATGTTCCCGCAGCGCCGCCACGATCTCCTCACGTGTCATACAGCCGCTTCCTCCTCCCCCGCCATCCGCTCCCGGTACGCTGTCACCAGCGCCCTGGCGCGCCACAGCGATACCTCGGAAAAGTCCAGCTCACAGCCAATCTTCGGCTCCACACATCCCTCGGCACTGCCCTCGGAAAATTCATGCTGCACGAAGTCGCTTCCATCTGGAAACGAAAGCAGCCAGCCGTCGAATAAGGGCTCGATCTCCGCGTCGATACCGAGCTTCTGGCAAAACACATACAGCGCCCATATCTCAAAGTACCGGTTTTCCTTCATGGCTTCCCACCACCGCAGCTTCGCGGCCCTGGCGCTTTTGATATAGCCGATTCCCAGCATCGCCGTGCTGATAGCTACAAAAATAACCAACAAATACAATTTCCACGTCATATAGTGATCCCTCCGATCTGCTGACTCAGTGCCTGCATGGCCCGGCCCAGCTTCTCCCGCTCATCCTCCGGCTGCTGCCGCAGCAGCTCCGCCAGTCGATTCACGTTTTCCACCGTCTGGTCGAACAGCGTCTTGAACTTGATAAGCCCCTCGTTGCCCGATGCCGCCAGCTTCTTCCGGGCGGCGTCCGCTTCGGCCTTGTAGCTCTGGGCGGCGTCCAGAGCCGCTTCTTTTTCCTTGTCGGCAGCGGCGGCCTGTTCCTCGGCCTTCCGCACCCGCTCCTGTGCCTCCGCCAGCGTTTTCTTCGCCTTTTCCACCTGTGCGGCCACCGCCTTCTCCGCTTCAAGGCGGGCGGCGGCGATCTGCTCCGCGCTGGCGTCCACCGTCTGCACCGCCACCTCCACGGGGCGGCTGCGCAGCTCCTCCAGCTCCTTCCGTACCCGCGCCAGCTCCTCCTGCGCGGCCAGCGCGGTGTCCTTGGCTTCCTGAATGTCAGCGGCGGCTTTTTCGGCTTCCTCCCGTGCGGCGTTTCGCTCGGCGATGGCCTTTTCCAGCTCCTTCACCGTCATGCTGGAAACGGTCTTTTCCTCACCGTTCACGGTGTGCTTTTCGGCGGCGAAATCCTCCCGCTCAGATTCCGGCAAAGCCAGTAATACCAATGCTTTGGAGATACTTAAATCCGCAGATAATGCGGATTTTCCATACTCCTTCCACAGCCGCATATACTGCTGTGCGCTGCGCTCGGAAAAGGCCACTTTTTCCTCCAGCCAGGGCAGCCATTCTCCGTGGGAAAGCTGCTCCTTTGCCTCCACCAGCCGCTTGCCGATCTCCAGAATGGCGCTCCCGGCCTGCCGCTTGTAGAAGTTGATCTCCTCGGTGATGACCTCAATGTCCCGCTCCTCAAAGGCAGCGTCCATCTCGGCCAGCTCCTCCGTGGTCAGGTTTAATTCTTCGCTCATGCGATATGCTCCTTTCCGGCTTTACGCCGCTTCTTTTCTTCCGGCTGTGCCATATCCCGGTGCGCCGCGAACCACGGCAGCAGCACTTCATTTTCCCACCGGTCGCAGAAGGCCCGCACCTTGGCGGGAATATGCCTCCTGCCTCCCTGCTTGCACCACTCGTTCTTATAGCCATGCAGCTGGACTTCTTTCGGGATTTTCAGCGTCATGTTGATGTCCAGTGTAAAATAAGGCGTGTTCGGCTTCCTAGCCCGCCGGACGAAGAAAATCACATCCGTCTTGGCGCAGTGCTTTTTGTGATACGTCCCCACGCAGTGCTCCAGCACACGGCCTTCGTTGGTCAGCTCGGTAGGCGTCGCCGCAACCCGGACGCAGTATTTCCCATCCGACCACGCCAGCGGCGCCAGCTTCTCCGCAATCTCCGCCATGCCTTTCTTGTACATTGCCTTGTCACCATCGGAGGCGATAGCGGCCAGCCGGTCGTGTGCCGACACCAGATGCCTGGGCCACAATTCTTCCTCCGTCGGCGTGCCGCCCACGCCGTCCAGCATCTCCCGGTAGTCGATGAACTGCCGCGCCAGTACGGCGATATCCGCGTGGCCGCCCGCCTGCCTTTGCAGATAGCGCACCACCTTTCCCAGCGGCAGCTCCCAGCCGTCCAGCACCATGCCCACGATCTGCTGTAAGCCGTCGTCCTTCAGCCGCCGCCGGTAAGCATCGAACTGGGCGGCGGTGCACTCGCCGGTGTAATAGGAATATTGCCGCCAGGCGGCGGCAATCTGCCATGGCCATCCCCATGTCTTAGATGCCTTGAAGTCCTCCTTGCTCATGCCCAGCATCCTGTGCGGCTTCGTCTCCTCCCAGCTGATCCAGCGCATTTCAATCTCGCGCCCGATCTGACCTGTCAACTGGTTTATCACAGCTTCATCCATGGCCGTCCCCAACGTATAGCCCCAGCCGTGGCGTACCAGATTTTCCACGTTCCGGTGTCGCCGCCACAGTGCTAAATAGGTCGCCAGCCACATGCCGCCAGCATCAATATAGTCCCCAATGCCAGTCTTTTCCCCGGTGCTGCCGCAGAGGTCAGGCATCACCGGCCAGATCAGCGCATTTACCTTGTTATGAGAGGCCGCTTCCACGCTGTGATACTTCTTTCTGGCCGGGTCGACCGCCTTCGTGGCCACACGCCACCCAGTCACGGCATCGCAGATGTACCGCACCTGCTTCCCGTTCCCGCCCAGCACGATAGCCTCCCGTGGGCGGATAGACTGTTCTCCCACGCCCCAGTCCCAGAAACAGCGCCGGGCCATCCAATACAGAAGCACAAGATACCCGTCAATCACGGCAATGCTGTTCACCAGCAGCTGATAGGTTTTGCCGTGCCGCAAGTCGCTGGAGCGCGTCAGGCATAGATCCTGCCCGCAGAACGGGCAGTCAAAGTGATCCGTTTCGCCAAGCTGTATGGTGTCCGCCCGCCAGCAGTGTTCGTCCTCCATAGCCGGAACGCCCTCATAGAAAGCTCCGTCCTCGCCTTGCATGATCTCAATGCCGCTGGCAACACCATATTTCCCTTTGCTGATGTATCCGGTGATGAAGTCCTCATGGCAGGCGGTGCAGGTGCACCGTGCCCCCCACCTGCTCTTTTTTGTTGCCTCGTAGTTCTCCCAATCTTCCGGACACATCGTCTGTAGAATCCCGGCTTCATCGTAAGCCGTCACACTCTCCCGCCGGAAAATACAGAGGTCGCCGCCCAGTGCGTCCCGGCAGTCCGTCCATACCCAGTGCTGCATCTCCTGCGGCGGTTCTTTGGGCAGCAGCGCCGCCAGTTCTTTTGCTCCGTGCGTCATGGCCACGCCCCCTTATAGGAAATCCGCCAAGTCGATCACCACACCCTTGGCGGCCTTTGCTGTCTGCTCCATAGCTTGTCCTCTGGGCGGCAGGCCATAGAACTTCCGCAGAATGTCCTCCGCCTCTGCCGGTGTCACGCACCCACAGTTACCGACCTTGTTCTTTCGGGCCTGCTCGGCGATCTGCTTTTCTGCGTCTGCCAGCGTCATGCCGCCGCCGGAAAGGTCATTTATCAGAAGATCAGCGAGGGCCGGTTCGGCGCGGAGCATATCCTTCAGCTGCTCCCCTACCATCCACACCGGCCCGCGTTCCTTTGGCTGCTGGGCCTCAATGGCCGCAATAGCTGTCTCATACGCACTCATACGCATCCTCCCATTCTTCACCGGGATTTCTCCCGTAAATAATGCTTTTTCCAGTACCGCCGCGCAGCGGCCTGAGCCTCTTTTTCTTCAATGGCCCGCAGCTTCTGGCATGGCTCGCACTCCACGCCTTCGCCATTAAAGTGCCGCTTGCACCGGATGCACACGTTCCGCAGCACCTCGCTTTTTCGTATCAGCTCACACTGGCAGAAGATCTTCGCCCACGGCACGCCCCAGAACCGGGCCGCCTCCACCGTGGCCTGCTCCCAGTCCGGTGCGACCACCGGCACCTGCACATGGCCCGGCGCCGTGATGAACCATAAATAATCCCGCTTCCTTGCCGTCGCCACGGCTATCACCTCCTCCCGTGGTTGTGCTGGTGCCGGTAATACTTGTTCCGCTGCTGCTTTGCCCCGGCGTCCAGTATGTATGTCTTTTCCGACTGTTCCGCCCGCAGGTCATAGAGCTTGTCCCGTTCTGCCCGCCATTCGGCGTACCCATGGGAACACCGTGTTGTGCATCCGGCGCCCCTGTCCGGGCAGTCCTTCACACAGGGGCTGCCATGGTAGCCCTGGCCGCTCATTTCCGGTTCTCCAGCTTGTCCACCAGGCGGAGGACGCCGCAGGCCAGCCGCCACGCCCCCACAAAAAGGCAAATGTACGTCAGCGCCGTCATACGTCCACCGCCCCCATCAACATTTCGTCCCAGGTGGCGATCCGGTCAGTGCCCGCCACCTGCACCTGATACTGCCAGTAGCCACTTTTTCGCGTGGCCCGCAGTACCGTGCCCTCCGGGGGATGCCCGCCGTTCTCCTCACAGGCTCTCGGCGCGAAGTTGACCACCCGGTCGCCCTCAGCAAATTTTGCACCCCTGCACTTTTTCTTCCTGCCCATCTGATATCCTCCTTTGTGTATTCCTTTTATGGCTCCCTTGTGTAAAGGGAGCTGTCAGCCGCAAGGCTGACTGAGGGATTGTTCTTTTGGCTCCTCCACCGGGTAGAAGTGCGCCTGCCCGGCGAACCGCACGTTCAGCAGCGTCACGTTGATCATCGTGGCCAGTCTGCGCTTCTGCTCCGGCGTCAGCGTGTCCACATCCGTCTCCACGCCGTTCACCTTCACAAACGCCTTCACCGTGATGGGTGGCCGCTCCTTCTTCGCCATGTAAGCGTCACTCCTTTCCTGATAGTCTGAGCTTATGCTGAATTAAGATTGTCCTATGGCTTCTTGAAACTTTTTCGCAAATATGATATGATGCTTTTGAAAGGTGGGATAATCCATGCAACAGAAAATAAAAACGCAGTTTCCAGGTGAATCAGTCAGCTTTTCGGTTTACTATGATGAGCCGGAAAATTGCCCGCTCTGCCACTATGCCATTACT
>OLXC01000739.1_pt1 | contig 11514 bp, 9 predicted proteins | sample 1673851 | NCBI WGS metagenome assembly OLXC01 (sample SAMEA103958130, study PRJEB25191) | human gut metagenome | biome: human-associated habitat [ENVO:00009003]; feature: intestine environment [ENVO:2100002]; material: feces | place: Germany | collected 2013/2015
TGTACGCCCACTGCCTGTCGCTGGTGGTGCACGCCGGTCAGTCGGTCAAGCAGGGCCAGCTCATCGGCTATGTGGGCAGCACCGGACGCTCCAGCGGCAACCACTGCCACTTTGAGATCCGCCACAACGGCAGTTACGTTGCGCCCCAGAACGTGTTCAACCGCAGCAAATACAGGTAACTTGGCAGAAAGGGCTTTTCCAAAAGGGAAAAGGCCCACCTGCTGTAAATAGGAAAAAAGGAGAGATGATCTTATGTCTACCCCTCACATCAGCGCAGAAAAGGGCGATTTCGCCAAGACCGTCCTCATGCCCGGTGACCCTCTGCGCGCCAAGTTCATTGCCGACACCTTCCTGCAGGATGTGCGTCAGGTGACCGGTGTGCGCGGCATGCTGGGCTTTACCGGCACCTATCAGGGCCGCCCCATCAGCGTGATGGGCAGCGGCATGGGCATGCCGTCCATCGGCATCTATTCCTATGAGCTGTTCAAGTTCTACGATGTGGACAACATCATCCGCATCGGCTCCGCCGGCAGCTACACCGAAAAGGCCAAGCTGTTCGACGTGGTGCTGTCCACCGGTGCGGTGAGCGAGTCCAACTACGCCCGGGTACAAAGCGGCTTCGAGGGTGACATCACCCTGCCCAGCCAGAGCCTGAACGACAAGCTGCGCGCTTCTGCCGCCAAGCAGGGCATTCCCCTCATTGAGGGCAACATCCACTCTTCGGATGTGTTCTACCGCCAGCCCTCCGACGAAAAGCCCACCTACTGGGAAAAGCTGCGGGATGAGCGCGGCTGCCTGTGCGTGGAGATGGAGAGCTTTGCCCTGTTTGCCAACGCACAGGTGCTGGGCAAGCATGCGGCCTGCCTGCTGACCATTTCCGACAGCTTTGTGGCACCGGAGATCACCACGGCCGAGCAGCGCCAGACGAGCTTTACCAACATGATGAAGGTGGCTCTGGGCGCAGAGTACTGAGAAACCCAACCGAAGATCCAGCGCGGTCTGCCTGCAAAAAGGCCGGCCGCGCTGTTTTCGCCCCCAAAAGGAGGAACATTTTATGACGAACCTGACCCTGGAAGAAAAGCAGGAACTGATCCGCATGGCACTGGCTGCCCGCGAAAAGGCTTATGCACCGTATTCCAATTTTATGGTGGGTGCTGCCCTGCGCGCAAAGGACGGACGCATCTACACCGGCTGCAACGTGGAAAATGCGTCCTTTACCCCCACCAGCTGCGCAGAGCGCACGGCCCTGTTCAAGGCCGTGGCCGACGGCGTGACCGAGTTCACGGATATTGCAGTGGTGGGCAGCCGCCGCGGCGAGGTGAACGAACAGATCACCTCGCCCTGCGGTGTGTGCCGTCAGGCACTGTTCGAGTTCGGCGGGCCGGAGCTGAACGTGATCATGGCCAAAACGCCGGAGGATTTCATCGAACGCAGCATGGACGAACTGCTGCCCTTTGGGTTCGGGCCTTCCAATGTGGCCGGAAATGCCGCTGTGGAAAAATAAATCGCTTCCCGGCACAAAACCGGAACGGCAGGGAGTTGTGCAAAAGTAATGCTTTTTGGACATATTTACAAAGATTTTGTAAATATTTTGTAATCGAAAAGTGCTTGCATCTCACACATCTTCCCGCTATACTTGAACCAGTAAATGTGCAAGTGCCTGCATTTGCAGGTCGGCACACGATGGATTGAAAATAAAGGAGACTTTCTTATGAAGATTTCTCGTCGTAACTTCCTGGCTGTGGCTGGTGCTGCTGCCGCCGCCGCTGCTCTGACCGCTTGTGGCGGTTCTTCCGCTTCTTCCACCAGCACCGCTTCTTCCGCTGCTGCTTCCACCGCTTCCTCCGCTGCTGAGGGCGGCGAGAAGATCGTCAAGGTCGCTCTGACCTGCGACACCGGCACGATCGACGATGAGAGCTTCAACCAGGCATGCTGGACGGCTGTTTCCGGCTACATGGGCGATGACTGCCAGTACTACATCCCCGAGGCTGACGCTTCTGATGAGGATCGTGAGACCATGATCCGTCAGGCTGTCAACGACGGTGCAGACGTGATCGTCTGCGTCGGCTACCTGTACGGTGCTTCTCTGGCTTGGGCTGCTGATCAGTACCCGGATGTCAAGTTCATCGCTGTTGACGTGACCCAGGGCGATATCGGCACCGATGCCATCCCCGCAAACTGCTACTGCATCACCTTCAAGGAGGAGCAGGCAGGCTATCTGGCAGGCTATGCCATCACCAAGGACGGCAAGAACAAGCTGGGCTTCCTGGGCGGCATGGCAGTTCCCGCTGTGATCCGTTACGGCTATGGCTTCGTGCAGGGCGCTGACGCTGCTGCACAGGAGCTGGGCCAGAATATCGAGATCAACTACTTCTACGGCGGTCAGTTCTACGGCGATGCCAACATCACCTCCCGTATGGAGGGCTGGTACTCCAACGGCACTCAGGTCGTGTTTGCCTGCGGCGGCGGCATCTACACCTCCGCTGTGGAGGCTGCTCTGAAGAACAACGGCTACGTCATCGGCGTGGACGTTGACCAGAACTACATCGGTGCAAACGGCGTGGCTGACGGCACCTATGCCTACAACCCGTTCATCACCTCTGCCATGAAGGGTCTGTCTGAGGCTGTCAACACCGCTCTGTCCGACATCGAGGCCGGTGACTGGAGCGAGATCGCTGCTTCCAACGGCAACTTCGGTCTGGAGGATGGCGATTACATCGGCCTGCCCACCGCAGACGACAGCTGGAACTTCGAGACCTTCACCAAGGACGAGTACGAGACCGTCAAGGACAAGATCAAGAGCGGCGAGATCACTGTGGACAACAACTCCGACGATGCTACCAAGCCCACCGTCAGCGAGTTCACCACCGTCAACTATATCCAGTAACCCGGCGTTTCCCGCAGCCTGCGGGCCGCAAACCGGCAGGCCGCTTTTATGAATTACTTAATGCAAAAACAGGGTGCCCATTGCAGGCGGGCACCCTGTTTTTGTGTGTCCGGGCAGGGCAGACCCGGCGGAAACTGTGCAGGATGCTTAAAAAGTAATACTTTTATCTGTACTTTCTGCCAAAAAAGAAAAAAGCCGTGTGCAAATTGTCGGAAATCAGGTATAATGAAAGATAGAATAGTATAGGTGTCGATACGGCACGAAAGGAGAGTGAGCAGATTGGCAGAGGATTTTGTGATCGAGATGCTCCACATCACCAAGGAATTCCCTGGGATCAAGGCAAACGATGATATCACCCTGCAGCTGCGCAAAGGCGAGGTACACGCCCTGCTGGGCGAAAATGGCGCCGGCAAAAGTACGCTGATGAGCGTGCTGTTCGGCCTGTACCAGCCGGAGGCTGGTCAGATCCGCAAGAATGGCAAGGAGGTCGCCATCCGCAACCCCAACGATGCAAATGCACTGGGCATCGGCATGGTGCACCAGCACTTCAAGCTGGTGGAATGCTTCAGCGTTCTGGACAACATCATTCTGGGCGTGGAGCCCAATAAAATGGGCTTTTTGCAGAAAGCCGAGGCCCGCAAGAAGGTCATGGCCCTGAGCGAAAAGTACGGCCTGCGCGTGGACCCGGATGCCCTTGTCAGCGATATCTCGGTGGGCATGCAGCAGCGCGTGGAGATCCTGAAGATGCTGTACCGCGACAACGAGATCCTGATCTTCGATGAGCCCACCGCTGTGCTGACCCCGCAGGAGATCGACGAGCTGATGGAGATCATGCGCGGGTTCAAGAAGGAGGGCAAGTCCATCCTCTTCATCACCCACAAGCTCAACGAGATCATGGCGGTCGCCGACCGCTGCACCGTCCTGCGCAAGGGCAAGTATATGGGCACCGTGGACATCAAGGACACCACCAAGGAAGAGCTTTCCCGCATGATGGTCGGCCGCGATGTCCAGCTTCAGGTCGAAAAAAAGCCCGCAGCCCCCGGCAAGGTCGTGCTGGACGTGGAGAATGTCACCATGCACAACGCCCAGCACAAGAAGGATTCCGTCAAGAACGTCTCCTTCCAGGTGCACGCCGGTGAGATCGTCTGTCTGGCAGGCATCGAGGGCAACGGCCAGACCGAATTCGTCTATGGCCTGACCGGTCTGGAAAAGTTCAACTCCGGCAAGGTCACGCTGGACGGCAAGGACATCACCAATGCCTCCATCCGCGAGCGCTCGAAGGACGGCATGAGCCACATCCCCGAAGACCGCCACAAGCATGGTCTGGTGCTGGATTACAGTCTGGAAAACAACATCGTGCTGCAGCGCTACTGGCAGCCGGAGTTCCAGAAGAACGGCTTCATCCGCAGCGAGAAGGTGCGGGAGTATTCCGACCGGCTGATCGAGCAGTACGACGTGCGCAGCGGTCAGGGAAGTGCCACCATCGTGCGCAGCATGTCCGGCGGCAACCAGCAGAAGGCCATTATCGCCCGCGAGATCGACAAAGACCCCAAGCTGCTGGTGGCTGTGCAGCCCACCCGTGGCCTGGACGTCGGTGCCATCGAATACATCCACCGCCAGATCGTGGCCCAGCGCGATAAGGGCAAGGCCGTGCTTCTGGTCAGTTTGGAACTGGACGAGGTCATGAACCTGTCCGACCGTGTCCTTGTCATGTACGAGGGCGAGGTCGTGGGCGAATTCGATCCCAAGACCACCACCGTGCAGGAACTGGGCCTGTATATGGCAGGTGCGCGCAAGCAGGGAAAGGAGAGCAATTAACAGATGAAAAACAAAAAACTTTCCCGCAGCAATCTGAACAGCTCCATCACGAGCGTTCTGGCCGCGCTGCTGTGCATCGTGATCGGCATGGCCGTCGGTTTCCTGGTGCTGCTGGCCATCAACCCGGCCCACGCCTGGGGCGACGGTTTCGTCCGCATCGTCAAGGGCGGCTTCTACGATACCCCCTACGGCGTCGGCAAGGAGCTGGCCAATGCGGCGCCCCTCATCATGACCGGCCTTTCGGTCGGCTTTGCCTTCAAGACCGGCCTGTTCAACATCGGTGCAGCCGGTCAGTATACGCTGGGCGCTTACGGTGCCCTCTACTGTGCCATCATGCTCAAGCTGCCCTGGTTCGTCTGCCTGCTGGTCGCGGCGATTCTGGGCGGCCTCTGGGGCGCGATCCCCGGCTTCTTCAAGGCCTATTTCAACATCAACGAGGTCATCACCTCCATCATGTTCAACTGGATCGGCCTCTACCTCGTCAATGAGCTGATCTACCAGAACGGCACCGGCCCCATGTACGATGTGCGCAACACGCGCACCCTGAACCTGGGCAAGAATGCAGATTTTGCGCAGTCCATCATCCCGGATTTCGGCCTGAACAAGCTGTTCCAGACCAATAGCACCACCATCGCCATCTTCCTGGCGGCGGTCGTGGCGGTCCTGGTCTGGGTGGTGCTGAACAAGACCACCTTCGGCTATGAGCTGAAGGCCGTCGGCCTGAACAAGAGCGCTGCCCGCTATGCCGGCATCAACGAGAAGAAGAACATCATCCTCTCCATGGCCATTGCCGGTGCGCTGGCCGGTTTTGGTGCGGGCCTGTTCTATCTGTCCAACGTGGGCCAGTGGAACCCGCTGAACTCCACCAGCCTGCCCGCCATGGGCTTCAACGGCATTTCCGTTGCCCTGCTGGCAAGCTCCAACCCCATCGGCACCATCTTCTCGGCCATCTTCATCTCCCACATCTCGGTGGGCGGCACCTTCCTTTCCACCAAGTATTACCCCACCGAGATCGCAGACCTCATCAGTGGTATCATCATCTATCTGTGCGCATTCTCCATGCTCTTCCGCGGCAAGATCCAGAAGCTGCTGTTCAAGAACGCGGACAAGACCAACGTGAACGCAGAGCCTGCCCCGGCGGAAAAGGCCAACGCGAAGAAGGAGGGCAAGTAAGATGCTGCTTTTGATCAAATATACCCTGCTGTATGGCATCGTTCTGATGCTGGTGGCGCTGGGCGGCATGTTCAGCGAGCACTCCGGCATCATCAACATCGCGCTGGAAGGCATCATGGTCATCGGCGGCGTGGCGGGTGTGCTCACCCTGACCATGCTCCCGGCCGATCTGTCGCCGTTCCTCACCGTGCTCATCTCGGTGCTGGTGGCTGCGCTGGCGGGCGTGGTGTACAGCCTGCTGCTGGCGTTCGCTTCCATCAACCTGAAAGCGGATCAGACCATCGGCGGCACGGCCCTGAACCTGCTGGCGACGGCCATCGCGGTGGTCATCGCCAAGTATTTCAGCGACAGCGGCAGTGCCAAGCTGAATTATTCCAACAAGCCCTTCCTGTTCAGCATCGGCGGGCTGGAGCTGAGTATCTTTGTCCCGCTGGGCATCGTGCTGCTCATCATCAGCTATGTCGTGCTGTACAAGACTCGCTTCGGCCTGCGTCTGCGGGCCTGCGGTGAGCACCCCCAGGCAGCCGACTCGGTGGGCATCAACGTCTACAAGATGCGCTATGCCGGTGTACTCATCTCCGGTGCGCTGGGTGCCATCGGTGGCATGGCCTACATCGTGCCGCCCGTCCAGACCTGGAACTTCGAGGTCGGTGTGGCCGGTGCAGGCTTCCTGGCCATGGCCGTTATGATCTTCGGCCAGTGGAAGCCGTTCAACATCTGCGCCGCCGCCATGTTCTTTGCGGTGTTCAAGAGCCTGGCCAACATCGCCGACTCCACCTTCCTGGCCCAGTTCCACTGGTCCAGCAACATCTACAACATGATGCCGTTCATCGCCTCGATGATCATCCTGGCATTCACGTCGAAGAACAGCATGGCCCCCAAGGCCGAGGGCATCCCCTACGACAAGGGTTCCCGCTGATCCGTTCGCATCGCAACAGTTCCACAGGGCGCAGCTGCTTTCGGGCGGCTGCGCCCGTTTTCGTGGAAAACGAACAAATGCAGCTTGATTTTGCGGCAGGATTTGATATACTTGAGACAAGAATATTCGAGGAGTGTGACTTTATGCGCATTTATGATCTGATCGCCAAAAAGCGCGACGGCGGCACCCACACCCGTGAGGAGCTGGAAGCCATCGTCAACGGCTTCGTCAGCGGGGAAGTGGCCGACTACCAGATGGCCGCCTGGATGATGGCCGTCTACCTGCGCGGCATGACCGACGAAGAGACCGCCGAGCTGACCGATGTGATGGCCCACAGCGGCGTGATGGTAGACCTTTCGCCCATTCCCGGCATCAAGGTGGACAAGCACTCCACCGGCGGCGTGGGCGACAAGACCACGCTGGTCATTGCGCCGGTGGTGGCGGCCTGCGGCGTCAAGATCGCCAAGATGAGCGGCCGCGGCCTGGGCCACACCGGCGGCACCATTGACAAGATGGAGAGTGTGCCCGGCACCCGGACGGCCCTCTCGCAGGAGGACTTCTTTGCGCAGGTGAACAAGATCGGCCTGTCGGTCATCGGCCAGAGCGAGGGCATCGCGGTCGCCGATAAAAAGATGTACGCCCTGCGGGATGTGACGGCCACCGTCAGCTGCATCCCGCTCATCGCGTCGTCCATCATGTCCAAAAAGCTGGCGTCCGGCTCGGATGCCATCCTGCTGGACGTCACCACCGGCACCGGTGCCTTCATGAAGACCGTGGACCAGAGCATCGAGCTGGCCAAGCTGATGGTCTCCATCGGCACCCACCATGGCCGCCGCGTGGCCGCGATGATCACCGACATGGATACCCCGCTGGGCCACAACATCGGCAACAGCCTCGAAGTGATGGAGAGCATGGACGTCCTCAAGGGCAAAGGCCCGGCGGACCTCACCGAGGTCTGCCTGCAGCTGGCCGCCAACATGCTGGTGCTGGCCGGTAAGGGTACGCCGGCAGAGTGCCGCGCCATGGCCGAAGCGGTCATCGCGGACGGCTCCGCCTTCGCCAAGTGCAAGGAGATGTTTGCGGCCCAGGGCGGCGACATCCGTGTGCTGGACGATTACGACCGGTTCGAGAAGCCCGCTGCCCGCTATGAGCTGCTGGCCGAACAGGATGGCTACATCACGGCCAATGACGCCGAGAAGATCGGCTCGGCCAGTGTGCTGCTGGGTGCAGGCCGCCAGAAAAAGGGCGACCCGCTGGATTTTGCCGCCGGCATCGTCCTGCACAAAAAGCGCGGCGACTACGTCCACAAGGGCGAGAGCCTGGCGACCTTCTACGGCGCAGCGGACAAGTTTGCTGCCGCCGCCGAGGAGTACCGAAGCGGCCTTGTCTACGGTACCGAAAAGCCCGAAGAGGCCCCGCTGGTGTATGCCCTCGTCACCAAAGATGGCGTGGAACGGTATTAAGAGATCAAACAAAAGGCAGGGCCGGGATTTTTCGGCTCTGCCTTTTATGTCAGTTCTGCTTTTGTACGATCAGCCCACTGAGGGCAACGGCAAGCCCCAGAAGAACGAGTCCAGCCCCGGCCTGCCCGAAAATGTCCCCGATTGCACCCACGAGCGGGCTGGCGGGAATCATCAGCAGACTGTAGGCTATGTTGTCCATGCTGATGAGAGTGGCCCGCTGGTCACTGGGGATGGCATCGTTCAACCGTCGGTTCTCGTGCAGGAGCCAGGCACCCAATACGCCTTCGGCCAGCATACAACCCAAAATGCCCACCAGTGCAGGCGCGGCACCCACGCAGAGGCATCCGATGCCGCAGAGCAGGGCACAGAGGGTATAAAACCGCCGGAAACTGTGCAGGTGGATTCGACGACCCCATTCCGTACCCAGCATAGCAGCCAGATTGCTGAACAGTAACGGAAGAAACAGCAGCGAAGTGGGATATCCCAGTTCTACCAGACGCTGTTGAAAGAACATGATGCTCAGATAGTTGGAGCCGCTGATGACGGCGCTGGACAGAATGAGTCTCCCGACTGACGGGCAGGAGCGGAGGACCCGCAGGCTGCCCTGGATCAGCTGAGCAAATTGGGCGGGCAGCTCCCGCAGAGGATGCTGCTTCCGGCTGGCCTGCGTTTCGGTGACGATGGGTTCCTCTAAACGTGTGATGGCAAGGGCAGAAATGCTCTCAAAAGCGGCGCTCAGAAGATAAAATCCGGAAAAGCCCAGAAATTTGTGCAGAAGACTGGTCAGTGAACCGAGGGCATTGGTAACATTTGTGATCTGGTACTCATTGGCCGATACTTGAATGTAATCTTGTTCGCGGCCCGCTTGCTTCAAGCTGTCGTAGGTCAGTGCAGAACTGGTGCCGGAGAACAGGGCGTTGGACAGTGCGTTCAACGCCATAGCAAGGCAGATGACAAACAGGTTCGGGGCAAAGGCTATCAATAAGTTGTAGGCCACGACCAGGACACCGCCCAAGACGAGGGCGCGCTTACGGCCGAACAGGTCAGCGGCCATCCCGCTGGGAATCTCGGCCAGCAGACTGACCGTATAATAGATGCTTTTGGCAAGACCGATCTCCAGCAGTGAGAAGCCCCGCGCGGCCAGCAGGGCCACCCAGACCGCATCCGTGATGCGCAGGCCGGAGAAAAAATCGGAAAGATAAATACAACGGAGCTGTCTTTTCAGGTTGATCGGATGGTTCATGGGAACACCCTTTCTATTGAACAAATCGATTTCAAAATAGAAAGTGCGCCTTTTTGATGATCCTTCGTACAACCTCTCAGTCTCGCTCACGCTCGACAGCTCTCCTGGTAGGAGAGCCTCTGGCGAAACCGGACACGCGGTGTGGACAGCCAAGGCCTCTCCTACAAGGAGAGGTGGCAATGCGTAGCATTGACGGAGAGATTGTATCAAAACTGCGTTTGGAAAAGAAAAAACGCACAGCAAAGCTGTGCAGCGCAAAATTCATGCTCCACGCTTTGCTGGAAGAAATATCTGCCAATGAGGACAAGGCCCGCACGTTCACGCAAAAAAGACCTGTGTGTTCCGCAGGGCCTACCCGGTATGCCAATGGCTTCCCCTTCGGGGGAGCTGGCTACACAGCAGACGGAGAGGGATATCCCCTAAAAATGGGCGCACTTCGAGCCGGAAACGCTTAATCTACGACGCGGGATTTCGAGTAAACCACGCAGCAGTTCCGACCATTCAGGTGCACCCTCCTTCCAGTAAATCGTTGAATCGACTATACCACATTTCCACACAAAATGCAAGAACGGTTGGGAAACCTCAGAAAACCGCATAAACAGTGGAACTATCCATCGAACTGTGCTATACTAAATCTGTATTTTCGTTTGGCAATACACTTCCCACAGGGGAAGAAAAGGAAAGGAATTTTCGACTATGAAGATCATTCTGGTGGGCGGCGGCAAGGTCGGCACGGCTCTGGCGCGCCAGCTCAGCGAGGAAGGCCACAACGTGACTGTGGTGGACACCAACAAAGCGCGCGTGGAGCACCTGACCGAAAGCTACGACGTGCTGGGCATCGTGGGCAATGGCTCGTCCATCACCACCCTGTCCGAGGCGGGCATTGAGGATGCGGATGTGTTCATTGCTGTCACCGGCTCGGACGAACTGAACCTGCTTTGCTGCATGTTTGCCAAAAAGGCGGGTCACTGCCACGGTATTGCCCGCGTGCGCAACCCGTCCTACAGCCACGAGCTGGACTTTATCAAAAAGCAGATCGGCATTTCCGCCATCATCAACCCGGAAATGGCAGCGGCAAAGGAGATCTCCCATCTGCTGCGGTTCCCCGGCGCCAGCAAGATCGATACCTTTGCGGACGGCCGTGTGCGGCTGATCAAGTTTGCACTGCCCGATGCACTGGACGGCGTAGCCATCCGCGAGATCCCCACCCGGCTCAAGAGCGATATTCTGGTGTGCGCGGTGGAGCGTGAGGGCGGGGTCATCATCCCCAACGGTAACTTTGTGCTGCAAAAGGGCGATCAGGTCACCTTCCTTGCTACACAGGAAAAGGCCCACGCCTTCTTCCAGCAGCTACATCTGCCGGTGCAGCCGGTGCGCAACGCTCTTATCGTGGGCGGCGGTGCCATTGCCTACTACCTCAGTCAGGAACTGCTGGAAAACCATGTGCGGGTGCGCATCGTGGAGCGGGACGCCGCCCGCTGCGTGGAACTGGCCGAGCAGCTGCCCGGCGCACAGATCCTGAATGAGGACGGCTCCAACCGCGAGTTTTTGCTTTCCGAGGGTCTGGAATCTACCGAGGCCTTTGTGGCGCTGACCAACATCGACGAAGAGAACGTGCTGCTGACCCTGTTTGCCAAAAAGCACTCCAACGGCAAACTGGTGACCAAGGTCAACCGTCTGGAATTTGACGATATTCTGGCCGGGCTGGATCTGGGCAGCGTGGTCTACCCCAAGTACATGACCTGCGATTACATCGTGCAGTATGTGCGTGCACTGCAGAACGAAGCGGGCAGCAACATCAAGACGCTGTACCGCATTCTGGACGACCGCGTGGAAGCGCTGGAATTTACCGTCCACGAGAAGAGCGCTGCCACCGGTGTCCCCCTGAGCCAGCTGCACCTGAAAAAGAACCTGCTGCTGTGCTGCATCACCCGCGGCCATCAGATCCTGATCCCGCGCGGCGGCGACCAGATCCAGGTGGGCGACAACGTGATCGTGGTCACGCTGGAGC
>OLXC01000742.1_pt1 | contig 11491 bp, 8 predicted proteins | sample 1673851 | NCBI WGS metagenome assembly OLXC01 (sample SAMEA103958130, study PRJEB25191) | human gut metagenome | biome: human-associated habitat [ENVO:00009003]; feature: intestine environment [ENVO:2100002]; material: feces | place: Germany | collected 2013/2015
CCTCGATGCCGCCGAAGTTATCCACCATTTCCACCAGCGCCTGCATGTCGATGGTCACATAGTAGTCGATGGGCAGCTTGTACTGGTCGTAGATGACCTCCGCCAGTGCGGCGATGTTGCCGCCGTTGGACAGGGCCACCGAGTTGATCTGGTAGTTCGAGACCGCGTAGGTCTTGCCGTTGGAGAGATTCACCTTCCGGCCCTTGGTGGCCACAAGGCTGTTGCGGGGGATCTGCAGCATCCGCAGCGCGCCGCCCTTGATGTCGAACTGGCAGTAGAGGATCATGTCCGTCATGCCGTCGTTGGAGGTGGGGTCGTTGGAGTAGTTGCGGCCTTCCTCATAGTCGATGCCGCAGACGAGGATGTTGACCACATCGCCCTTGTACTCCTCGAGGGTCTGTATCTCCTCGGTGATGGAGGGGGCGTCCTCCTCCGGACGGAGGTTCTCTTCCACCCTGCCCACCATACCGACGGCATACACCACCACGCCCGAGATGACGGCCAGCACCGCCAGCGTCACAGCCAGCGGGAGCCAGAGCGGGGTCTTTTTCTTCTTTTTGCGGCGGCGGGGAGGCTCATGGCCGCCCGCAGGGGTCGAACGGCGGGGAGGTTTTGCGCCGCCGCTGCCGCCTGCGCGGCGGGGAGGCTCTGCGGGGGCGGGCTTTTCCTCTGCAAAGAAGTCCGGCTGGGCAGGCTGCACGGGCCGGGATGCAGGAGCCTTTTCGGCCCGCCGCTCCGTCGGGCGGTTGAGTGAACGGTCTGTCTTGATATGACGCGGAGTCTGACTCATTCCATCTTATTCCTTCCAAGCGTTTTGGGGAGTCGGCTGTTGGCCGAAAAACTCCTGTTCAGGGTTTTGTACTTTTTAGTATACCATTCTTCCCCACGATTCGCAATCAGCATTCTTTCTTCTGATGGGCCAGGATGTCCTCATAGGCGGCAGCGGACTGGGGGTCCAGCGGCTTGCCCTGGGAGAGGACAAAATCGTTGGTCTGTTTCAGCGCAGCCAGCATGGCGGCGTCGAGGTCTTTCATTTCCAGCTTCCGCAGCTTGCCAACGCCCGGCCAGTCCCGCTCTTTGCTGGTCATGTCGGCCAGGTAGACCACCTTGTCCAGCTTCGACATCCCGGCCTTGCCTGCCGTGTGGCAGGCGATGGCGGAAAGGATGGCCTCATCCTCCACGCCCCACTGGGTGCGGGCGAGGATGGCCGCACAGATGCCGTGCCAGACGGGGGTAGGCCGCTCTTCCCCGCCCTCGGCGTACTGGGGATACTGCCGCATCAGTTCTCGCATCTCGTCCTTGGAGATCTCCTTGGCCGAGTCGTGGAGCAGGGCGGCCAGCGCAGCCTTGTCCTCATCGACACCGTAGCGCTTCGCCAGCTTGACGGCCATTTTTTTTACGTTCAGGGTGTGCTCGTAGCGCTTGTCACTCAGCCGGCTGCGCACAAGCTCTTTTGCCTGTTTCTGATTCATTTGTGACTTCGTCTCCTTTGGTGTACAGCCCCTCGCGCCGGATGACCCGGCGCACCGAGACCGGAAGCTCGTTTTCACATTCCTCTCCGGCGGCGAGGCGGGCGCGGAGGACGCTGGACGCCATGGGCAGAGCCTCCACCGGCGCGAACAGGATGCGCGCGCCGGAAGCGTCCAGCTGCCGGGCCTTGGCGTGGAGAGCCGGGTCGTCGCCGATATTCCGGCTCGTGACCACCAGATGGGCCAGACGAAGGATGTCCTCCCAGCGGTGCCACCCGTCGAAGCTCAGCAGCATATCGCTGCCGATGGCGAGGTACAGCTCATCGCCGGGATTCTCCCGGGCCAGCTTTTCCAGCGTGAGAACGCTGTAATTCTTCCGGCCCTGCTCCGCCTGCTCCACCTCCCAGCCGCTGACCTCGAGGCCGAAGCCCATCTCCCGGGCCAGCTCCGCAAAGCAGCCGCACATCTCCACCCGGAGCGGGCCGGGGGCGGATGTCCCCTGCTTGAAGGGGGAGACACCCGCCGGCATGACCACCACGCGGTCCGGGCAGACCCGGGCAGCGGCGGCGCGGAGGTTGTTCAGGTGGCCGTAGTGGGGCGGGTCGAAGGAGCCGCCGTAAAGCAGGATACGCATCACTTCAGCAGGTCGGCGTAGGCGCTGTCCTTCTTTTTCTGGAGGTAGAGCACGAACTTGGAGCCGATGACCTGCACGCAGTCGGCGCCGGTGGCCTCGGCCAGCTTGACGGAAGCCTCGCGGGCGTTGTACATGCTGCTCTCAAGCACCTTGAGCTTGATGAGCTCCCGGGCGTCGAGGCAGTCCTTCACACCCTGGATCATGGTCTCGTCGATCTCACCCTTGCCCACGATAAAAACGGGGTCCATGGTGTTTGCCTTGCCGCGCAGAATGGCGCGCTGTTTGCTCGTCAACATAATTTTTTCTCCTTTTATTTAAGAAATTCAGGTAATTCTTTTTCCAGTTTTGCCAGCGCCACACCGCGGTGGCTGATGGCATCCTTTTCGTCCGGGGTGAGCTGGGCATAGCTGCGTCCCTCGGTATTGGGGCGCTTTTCCGCCTTGCCCACGCCGCATTCATCTGGGATGAACAGCGGATCGTAGCCAAAACCGTAATCGCCCGCCAGGCGCGCAAAAGCCACCTTGCCCGGGCACTCGCCCCGGCAGGTCAGGTGCCGGCCGGTGGGCAGGATAAAGCATACAGCGGCCACAAATTTTGCACCGCGCTGTTCCGCCGGGACATCCTGCATATTCTCCAGCAGCTTGTCGTTGTTGGCCTCATCGTCGCCGTGGCGGCCGCAGTAGCGGGCGCTGTACACGCCGGGGGCACCCTCCAGCGCATCCACACAGAGGCCTGAGTCATCGGCGATGGTGGGCAGGCCGCTGGCTTTGCAGATGGTCTCGGCCTTGATGAGGGCGTTTTCCTCAAAGGTGGTGCCGGTCTCATCGGGTTCAATGGTGATGCCCAGCTCCTTCTGGCTGACCACCTCGTGGCCCTGCGCTTCCAGAATGCGCCGCAGCTCACGGAGCTTCCCGGCGTTGCCGGTCGCTGCACAAATTTTCATGTTTTTCTCCTCTCTGCCCCTGTCGAACTCCTACACTTTGCTCCCCTGCCAGGGGAGCCGGACGCGCCAAAGCGCGGCCTGAGAGATCTGATTGCAGATCCGTTCAGCACTTAATGCTTCCACTGCCGGGGCAGCAGCTCTTCCACATAACCCTCCGGGGTAAAGGGGATCAGGTCATCGATGCCCTCACCCACGCCGATGAACCGCACGGGCAGGCCCAGCCGCTGCTTGACCGCCACGACACAGCCGCCCTTGGCGGTGCCGTCCAGCTTGGTCAGGATGATGCCGGTGGCGTTTGCCGCCTTGCAGAACTCCCGGGCCTGGCTGATGGCGTTCTGGCCCGTGATGGCATCCAGCACCAGCAGGGTCTCCAGGCTGGCATCGGGGGCCGCTTTTTTGACGCTGCGGCTGATCTTGGCCAGCTCGCCCATCAGGTTCGCCTTGTTGTGCAGGCGCCCGGCGGTGTCGGCAATGACCATGTCATAGCCGCGGGCGGTGGCAGACTTCACCGTGTCAAAAATGACGGCGGCGGGGTCGGCTCCCTCACCGGCCTTGACCAGCGGGACCCCGGCGCGGTCGGCCCAGATCTCCAGCTGCTCGCTGGCGGCGGCACGGAAGGTGTCGCCTGCGGCCAGCATGACCCTGCGGCCCTGACGGGTGTAGTAATCGGCCAGCTTTGCGATGCTCGTGGTCTTGCCCACGCCGTTGACGCCGATGACCAGAATGACGGCGGGGTGGCCGTCCAGCTGCATCTCCGCTTCGGGGCGCATCTCGTCCGCGATGAGCTCACGCAGCTCATCCGCTGCCTGCTCACCGGTCTTCAGGCCCTTTTCGTTCACGCGGTCGCGGAGCTTGTCCACCAGTTTGATGGCCACTTCGCCGCCGACATCGGCCAGGATGAGCTGTTCTTCCAGCTCATCGTAAAGGTCATCGTCGATCTTGCTGCCGGTGAGTGTGTTCAGGATATTGCCCCAAAAGCCCGTGCGGGTCTTTTCGAGGCCGTCTTTCATCTTGTCTTTTTCTTTTTTACCAAATCCAAAAAGTCCCATATCGGCTTTTCTCCTACGTTTTACTCCGTGCAACCTCTTCCGAGGGCAGGCTGAGAGGTCCCTCTTTTTATTATACCTACGAAACCAGTGTCGCGTCAACCTGTTCGAGGTCGAGTTTGAGCAGCTTTGACACGCCGTCCTCCTGCATGGTGACGCCGTAGAGGACATTGGCGGCCTCCATGGTGCCCCGGCGGTGGGTGATGACGATGAACTGCGTCCGGTCGCTCACGCGGCGGAGGTATTGTGCAAAGCGGCTGACGTTGGCGTCGTCCAGCGCGGCTTCGATCTCATCGAGGATGCAGAAGGGCGCGGGGTTGACGGCCAGGATCGCAAAATAGATGCTGATGGCCACCAGCGCCTGCTCGCCGCCCGAAAGGGCTTCCAGATTCTTGATGACCTTGCCCGGCGGTGCGACCCGGATGCCAATGCCGCAGCCCAGCACGTCCGATTCATCTTCCAGCACCAGGCTGGCTTCGCCGCCGCCGAACAGCTCGGCAAAGATGCGGCCAAAGTTTTCGTTGATGGCACGGAAGCTGTCGGTGAAGATCTCCCGCATCTGGCTCGACAGCTGCGAGATCATCCGGCTCAGCTCGTTCCGGCTGCCCTCCACATCCGCCACCTGCACCCGCAGGGTATCGTACCGGGCCTTGACTTCCCGGTACTCCTCAATGGCGCGGACGTTCACGCTGCCCAGCGCACGGATCTTGTTTCGCACCTCGGCCGCCTGCGCCCGCAGGGCAGGCAGGCTGTCGAAGTCCACACAGAGCGCTTCGGCCTGCGAGACGGTCAGCTGGTATTCATCCCAGAGCTTGGCGGCGGTGGCATCGTACTCGCTCTCCGCTGCCGCTTTCCGCTCGGCCAGACGGGCCATCTCCCGGCTCATCTCCTCGCGCTCATCGGCGGCGGTGCGGGCCCTGGCCAGCGCTTCGGTCTCAGCCTTCTGGCGGGTCAGGCGCTCCTCGGTGGCCCGGCGGATCTCTGCTTCCTTCGCAGCGATCTGCTCTGCGCTCTCGCTCTTGGCCTTCCGGATGGCTTCGATCTCCGCCCGGCAGACCGCACTGCGATCTGCCAGCGCAGTCAGACTCTCTTCCAGCGATGCTTTGCGGGCGGCAGCGTCTCTGGTGCGCTGTTCCAGCGCGGCGATCTGCGCCTGAGCCAGCTCGGCGTCCTTCTGGCGGGTGATCTGTTCCAGCCGCTTGGCGCTGAGCTGGTCGGCCAGCTCCCGCTGGCGGGTCAGGAAGGCATCGTCGCCCTCGGCGATGCGCTGGAGTTCCGCCGACTTTTCCGCAAGGGCCGCAGCGCACTCCGCCTCCTGCCCCTCGGCCTCGGCCGCTCTGGTGCGGCTTTCGGTCCGCTGGGCGTTGAGGGTGTCGATCTCCTTCCGGCGGGCAGCGAGGGCTGTTTCGGCCTGCTCCACGGCGGCTTCCAGCCGCTTCTGCTCCGCTTCGGCCCGGACCCGGTCGTTCGCAGCCGTGAACTGTTCGCTGTTCGCGGCGGTCAGCTCGGCGGAAACGGCATCCATCTGCGCCTTGCACTGGTCGGTCTTCTCCTGCGCGGCAAGGCAGTCCTTTTGCAGCTTTGCCGCCTTCACCCGCAGCTCTTCCAACTCCTGTTTGCGGGTGAACAGGCCTGCGCTGCGCTGGACGCTGCCGCCTGTGAAGCTGCCGCCTGCGTTGACGACCTGACCGTCCAGCGTGACGACCTTATTGTGGTAGCCGAGGTCCCGCGCCACGCGGGAAGCCTCGTTGATGTCGTCCACCACCACGATCCGGCCCAGCAGATTGGAAACGATGTTGGCATACCGTGCATCGGCTTGCACCAGACTGGAAGCCAGCCGTGCCGAACCGGTCAGCCGCCCCCGGAACACGCCGGGCTGGACGGTATCCAGCGGCAGGAAGGTGGCGCGGCCCGCGTTCTCGCTCCGCAGCAGAGCAATGCCCGCCTTGGCGGCGGCTTCGTTCTCCACCACGATGTTCTGCAGCGCCCCGCCGAGGGCCGTTTCAATGGCCACCTCCCGCCCGGGCTCCACTTCCAGAATGGCGGACACCGGCCCGATGACGCCCCGCAGCCGGCGGGCGGACGCCGCCCGCATCACAGTCTTGACGGAGTTCTGGTAGCCGTCCATGTTCTTTTCCAGCTCCCGCAGCACGGAAAGCCGCTGGCGGGCGGCATCCAGCTCCCGGTTCAGCTGCTGTTCGGCACGGTCGGCTTCCTCCAGCGCGGCGCGGCGGCTCTTCAGCTTGAGTTCCAGACCGGCCCGGATATTTTTGAGCTGCTGCTCATTCTCGGCCAGCGTGGTGAGGTACCGCACGGTATCCTCCAGATCCTGCTTTGCGTCGTCCCGCTGGACAGCCAGCACCTCGGCAGCTTCTTCCAACGCAGGCAGACGGCTCAGGGCCGTCTCAGCAGCAGCCTCGGCGGCGGCCTGAGCCACCTGCGCTTCGGTGTGCCGGGCCGTCAGGGCCGCCACCTCGCCCCGCAGGGTATCCCGGCGGGCACCGCTCTGGTCGTTTTCCCGGGTCAGGCGCACCAGCTCATCGTTCAGGGCATCCAGCTCTGCGGCCAGTTTCCGGCCCGCCAGCTCCATGCTCTTTGCCACAGCGCGGTGGCGTTCCAGCGCGGCGGCGGCCTCGGTGCTGTCCTGCTGCCCGGCGGCGATCTCCGCCCGCAGCCCGGCGGCACTTTCCTCGTTGCGGGCAATGTCGTTTTCCAGCACGGCGATCCGGCTCTCGCTGCCGCTGATCTGCTCGGTGATGCTGCGGATATCCCCATTCAGGCGCTCGACCGCAATGGTCAGCTGTTGTGCCTGCATCCGGATCTCCTCAGCCTCGCTCTCAGCGGCTTTGACCTGCCGGTCGAAGCGTTCATAGTCGGCCTGGGCCGTCTCATGATCCCGCACCTGGCGGCGGACGGCCTCTCTGGCGCGGTGGACGTCGTCGGTCCAGAGCGTGACTTCCAGCGTCTTGCGCTGCGCGCTCAGGGCAAGAAAGGTCTCGGCCCTGGCGCTCTCTTTTTCCAGCGGGCCGACGCGGGCTTCCAGCTCGCCCAGGATGTCCCGCAGGCGCTCCAGATTTTCTGCGGCTGCCGCCAGACGGCGTTCGGCCTCGTTTTTGCGGTAGCGGTACTTGGCGATGCCGCAGGCTTCCTCAAAGATCTCCCGGCGCTCGGTGCTCTTGGCAGCCACGATCTCGGCGATGCGGCCCTGCCCGATGACCGAATAGCCGTCCCGCCCGATGCCGGTGTCCAGCAGCAGCTCATAGACATCCTTCAACCGGCAGACCTGGCCGTTGATGCTGTACTCGCTCTCGCCGGAGCGGTAATACCTGCGGCCGATGACAGCTTCGTCGGCGTCCAGATCCAGCGTGTGAGCGCTGTTGTCCAGCGTCAGGCGCACCTGAGCAAAGCCCATGGCCCCCCGGCGGCGGGTGCCGCCGAAGATGACGTCCTCCATCTTGCCCGCCGCGCGCAGCTGGCGGGCGCTGGTCTCACCCAGCACCCACCGCACCGCGTCCGACAGATTCGACTTGCCGGAGCCGTTTGGCCCGACGACGCCGGTGACGCCCTCGCCAAAGGTGATCTTGACTTTATCGGGAAAGCTCTTGAAGCCCTGGATCTCCAGTTCCTTAAATACCATCCGCTTACTTTTCCTTTATGACTCCCAGCAGCTTGAGCGCCTCACGGGCGGCATGCTGCTCTGCCACTTTTTTGCTGCGGCCCTCACCGCGGGCCACCTTATCGGAGTTGAAGCGCACGGCCACCACGAAATGTTTGTCGTGGTCGGGGCCGGACTCCTGCTCGACCACGTAGCTGAGCTTTTCCTCCGGGTTCTGCTGGACGATTTCCTGCAAACGGGTCTTGTAGTCGGCCTCGGCATGTTTGCCCTCGGTGATGAAGGGCAGGATGAAATTGCGGGCCACCTCCATGCCGCCGTCCAGATACAGCGCCGCGATGACGGCTTCGAACGCATCCGACACGACGCTGGGGCGGGTGCGGCCGCCGCAGCGCTCCTCGCCGCGGCCCAGGCGCAGATAGTCGCCCAGGTTGATCTCCTGCGCGAACTGGAACAGCGCCCCCTCGCTGACGAGGCTGGAGCGGATGCGGGTCAAATCGCCCTCCGGGCGGTCGGCGTAGGCGTGGAACAGGTAATCGGCCGACACGATCTGCAGCACACTGTCGCCCAGAAATTCCAGCCGCTCATTGTGCTGCACCGGGGCACGGCTCTCGTTGGCGTAGCTGGTGTGGGTGAGCGCCGTTTCCAGCAGCCTGGGGTTCTTGAATTTGTAGCCAATGATCGTTTCGAGTGGATGACTCATAGATGCTCTATCTCCCTTATGTCATTGCGGCCGGATGCGGTCTTCCGCAGGTCAGACGCAATGCCGTTCTATAATCCTCAAAACCGTTTTTATTCCGCAGCCGGGGCGTTCAGGTCATCCAGCGCCTTCTGCATGGTGCCGCACAGGTCGTTCTCCACGCAGATCTTCGCCTGACGGATGGCGTTCTTGATGCCCTTGGCCTTGGAGGAGCCGTGGGCCTTGATGACCGGCTGCCTTGCCCCCAGGAAGGGTGCGCCGCCGTACTCCTCGCTGTCCATCTGGTGCTTGAGGTCGGACACGCCGCTCTTGAGCAGCAGATAGGCCACCTTGCCGCCAAGGTTCCGGAGGAACATCTCCTTGAGCATCCCCAGCAGCATTTTGGCCACGCCCTCGGTCAGCTTGAGAATGACGTTGCCGGTGAAGCCGTCGCAGACCACGACGTCCACCTCACCATTCGGCACATCGCGAGGCTCGATGTTGCCCACGAAGCGGATGCCGGGGGTGGTCTTGAGCAGCTGGTGGGCCTCCCTGAGCATCGGAGTGCCCTTCGACTCCTCTGCGCCGTTGTTCGCCAGCGCCACGCTGGGCGAGGTGCGGCCCTCGACCCTGTTCACGTAGCAGCTGCCCATGACGGCGAATGCGGCCAGCATTTCAGGGCGGCACTCAACGTTCGCGCCGCAGTCCAGCAGCAGGTAGGCCTGCTTTTTGGCGGGCACCATGGTGGCCAGCGCCGGGCGCTTGACACCCTTCAGGGTGCGGACGATGAGGCTGGCACCCACATGCAGTGCGCCGGTGCTGCCGGCAGAGACAAAGGCGTCGCCCTGGCCCTCCTTGAGCAGGTTCAGGCCCACGACGATGGAGGAATCCTTCTTGCTGCGGATGGCACGGGCAGGCTCATCGCACATCTCGATGGTCTCGGTGCAGTTCACCAGCTCGATGCCCTCCAGCGGGATGTTGTGCTCTGCGGCGGTCTTGCGGACCAGCTCCTCATTGCCCACGCCGATGAGCGAGACGCCATACTCCTTGACGGCTGCGGCTGCGCCTTCCAGCACAGCCAGCGGGGCGTTGTCGCCGCCCATCATGTCCACGATGATCTTCATAGTAGTTCTCCCTTCTGTTTCTGGGATGTTCAGCCTCTCCGTCAGCGCTGCGCATTCAGGCCCCCTCCCAGAGGGGGCTGTCACCGCAGGTGACTGGGGGAGTTTTTTATAAAGAATTGCTGTCCAGCCACTGCTGGAAGCTGGCCACGGCACGTTCGGCCACAGCCATGTAGCGCAGGCGCTTGTCGCGCGGGCGGGTCTCGGCGGGCAGCGGGGGCAGGATGCCCATATTCGCGCCCATCGGCTGGAAGTGCTTGTTCTCGGTGGTCAGATACTGGAGCAGCGCACCGCACATGGTGTCCGCCGGGGGCGGGGGCAGCTGCCTGCCGGTCAGGCGAGCATACAGGCTGCGGGCCGCCAGCAGACCGCAGGCGGCGCTTTCCATATAGCCCTCAAAGCCGGTGATCTGGCCCGCAAAAAAGACGTTGGGGTGCTCGTTCAGGAAAAGGCCCGCGTTCAGCACACGGGGCGCATCGAGGAAGGTGTTCCGGTGCATGACGCCGTACCGCACGAACTCGGCGTTTTCGAGGCCGGGGATCATGCGGAACACCCGCTTCTGCTCGCCCCACTTCAGATTCGTCTGGAAGCCGACGATATTGTACAGCGTCCGCTCCTTGTTCTCGGCGCGGAGCTGGACGTTCGCCCAGGGGCGGTGGCCGGTGTTGGGGTCCACCAGACCCACCGGGCGCAGCGGGCCGAACCGCATGGTGTCGGCACCGCGGGCTGCCATGATCTCGATGGGCATACAGCCCTCGTAGACCGTGACGGTGTCGGCCTTTTTGCCGTGGGCATCCGGGTCAGGCGCGGCTCCCTGCTCGGCACCGGCGTCAAAGTCGTGGAGCGGGGCGCGCTCGGCAGACGCCAGCGCTGCATGGAACGCCTCGTACTCGGCCTTGTTGAACGGGCAGTTCAGGTAATCCGCCTCGCCCCGGTCGTAGCGGGACGCGGCGAAGACCCGGTCGTAGTCCAGGCTCTCGGCCGTGACGATGGGGGCCACAGCATCGTAGAAATGCAGCCGCTCGTCGCCGGTTAGGCGGCCGATCTCGTCGGCCAGCGCACCGTCGGTCAGCGGGCCGGTGGCCACCAGGATGGGAGCGCTCTCGTCGATCTGCTCCACCCGCTCCCGCCGGACGGTGATGTTCGGGCACTGCTCCACCCGGCGGGTGACGGCAGCGCTGAAGGCGTCGCGGTCCACAGCCAGCGCGCCGCCGGCGGCCACGCGGGCCTCCTCGGCGGCAGCCAGCAGCTGGCTGCCCATCCGGCGCATCTCCTCTTTCAGCAGGCCGGAAGCGGAATCCAGCCGCTCAGCTTTCAGGCTGTTGGAGCAGATCAGCTCTGCAAAGCCTTCGCTCTTGTGGGCCGGGGAAAAGTGGGTAGGCTTCTGCTCATAGAGCGTGACGTCCACGCCCTTGCCCGCCAGCCAGAGCGCCGCCTCGCAGCCCGCCAGACCGGCACCTAAAACTGTTACATGATATTGACTCATTGATGTTTCCTTTAATCAAGCCCTCTCCGTCATTGCCTTGCGGCAATGCCAGCTCCCCCGATGGGGGAGCTTTTTGGCAAAGAGGAAAACTTTATCGTACTCGCTGAAAAAGCCCGCCCTTTGGAAGAGCCGGACGCGAAGCAGCCTGAGCGGGTCTTACTCCTTCTTCGGCACCGGCATCTCGAACCCGCAGCCCTCCTTGGCACAGTAGAGCTTGGAGCCCTTGCGGAAGAGGGTGGAGCCGCACTTTTCGCACTTGGTGGCAACAGGCATATCCCAGGTCATGAAGTCGCAGTCCGGGTAGCGCTCGCAGCCGTAGTAGATGCGGCCCTTGGCGCTCTTGCGCTCCAGCATACGGCCCTTGCCGCACTTGGGGCAGATGCCGCCGGTATCCTTGACCAGGCGCTTGGTGCCCCGGCACTCCGGGAAGCCGCTGCAGGCCAGGAACTTGCCGTACTTGCCCACCTTGATGACCATGGGGCGGCCGCACAGGTCGCACA
>OLXC01000745.1_pt1 | contig 11468 bp, 2 predicted proteins | sample 1673851 | NCBI WGS metagenome assembly OLXC01 (sample SAMEA103958130, study PRJEB25191) | human gut metagenome | biome: human-associated habitat [ENVO:00009003]; feature: intestine environment [ENVO:2100002]; material: feces | place: Germany | collected 2013/2015
AAAATTACAAGCAAGGTCATTTGTCTGCTTATGACGCTGTTCATGCTGTTCGGGCTGCTTCCGCTTGCGGGGCTCGGCACGGCGAAGCTGGCAGCGGCAAATGCGGGAGAGACCGTCATAAAGGCGGCGGACATCGGCGACATTGAAGTGTCTCCCGCGGCAGCAGACCCCGCCATGCTCAGAGCGGCGGCGGCAGAGCCGACATGGGTCGAAGTAGGCAGAGAGAAAAAGCACGAGGATCGCATGAAAAAGTTGATCAATCTGCTGACCTCTCCCCACGAATACTACATAAAGCTCGTGGGCAATATCGATATTTACGATGATAACGACCTGCCCATATGGGGAAAGACGCGCGGCATTCAGATAAAGGGCGTCAAGCACCTGGATATGAACGGCTACAATATCTCCTATGAGCACACCGGCGTGGGATATTCGAAAGCTTATTCTTTGGATCCTACCAACGAAAATGCGAAATACCTCTACTATCTGATGACGGTGACGGAGGACGCGAGCTTCTATCTCTATGATTCCACCGGCAAAAACGGAAAGATATTCTTCGGTCAGCCGATGTATTTTTCGGAAACGCCATACCGCAATATCATATCCGTAAAGGGACGCTTTACGATGTACGGCGGCGAGATCAGCACCGGCGCTTCAAAGAAGCTGCACTATACCAACAAGCCAAAGACTGATCCCGCGGGCTTCATAAAGGGTGGATTTAATTATACCGGAAATGCGCGACTGCAGCTTCAGGGAAGCGGCGTCACGGTTGAGGACGGCGGCTATTTTGAGTTGAACGGCGGCGACGTCTACGGCAGAGGAATGCATTTTGCCGCCATCGAGGGCAGACCCGGCTCCACCGTTTTGATAAACGACGGATATATCGAGGGTGCCGGCGGCGCCGACGTTTATTCCGGCGGATATAATAGAAGAGCGTGGTACGGATGGAGAAAGTTGCGCGATGCAGACGCTCTGGAGCACGGCAAGCTCACCGTCAACGGCGGCAGATTCAATGCGCGCGTTATAGACGCGGAAGTGCTTCATTATGCGCATGACTACGGTGGTCCGGTCGGCATTTATGAGGATATGAAGCCCGGCAGAATCGCCATTTTTGACAGTCTCAATCCCGACAGCGATTGCAGCATGAGCTATACGACCATCGGCGGCGGCGACACGCTCTATTTAGATGGAGCAAAAGTGAGCATGCCAACCGACGGCGCATCGAGACCGAGCGGGAGAATCACGCTGGGGGCAGCTCCCGGCTATGACACGACGTACTATCATCCCAACGACGCGTTTGTAATCAACGTAGGCTATCAGTCCTATTGGGGCAAGAACGCAAGCGTTTTGGAAAACGATTACAACCCGAACAGCTGGTGTCGCCTGTTCTATATGTTCTATCTCTATAAGGTCGGCGAAAGCACGCCTATCGCCGAATATTACAGCGAAAGTCCGCGGCTCAATCTCCGCGACCTGCGCGACTCCACGACAAACGCATGGCCGAGATATGAGACAGGCGCGAAATACTATATCCGCGTGCTGGTGTCCGAGGCATGGAACAACCGTTACCACACGGTATACGAGGGTATTCAGGACTGGTACTTCACGGCGACGGACTTTGAATCCCGCAAGGTGGACTTCGATTACAAGGTGACCATCTCCGACAAGCCCACGACAGACGGACACACGGTTTATAACGTCGCCCTCACGGACGAATGTGTTCAGAGCATAAAGGATATGGGCTATTCCGACAGGGTGAGGGTATCCTATGCATACAGATACTACGAGGGCACAAATTCAAACACCAAGCCCGTAGACTACTGGCTCTCAAACGAGCTGAAGCTGGACGGCAAAACCCCCTATTCGATAGTCACGGGGAAAACGGGACCGCTTTTCCTCAAGGTGACGCTGACCTTCCGCGAGAGCAATAATCTCAATGCAAAAACTCTCGCAACCTTTGAAAAGGAATGCAGGGTCTTCTCCTCCGGCGAGATCAAATATACGATTCAGAACAAGGGCGGAAGCGTTCCCGGCTACAAATGGAAGAGTCAGGGCGAGGGAAGCACGAAATTGGAATACGGACAGAAGATATGGCTCAATCACGGGCTTCAGGATTATCTGGACGACGGCGGCTGGCTCGACCCCTATGACAACACTCCGATCGATTCGTATGATATAATCTGGCAGTATCTCGACGGAAACACATGGGCAAATGTCACCGCAGGCGATACGCGCTTCTCCATTGAGGACGTAAAAGTCAAGGAGGAAAACAGAACCTATCAGCGCCTGCTCTGCACGGACAGAAACGGCATCTACCGCTACGGCGTGAAATACCTCTCACCGGACGGCAAGGGACATCAGTTCTACTGGTCTACCTGCTTCTTCAATGTGGAAGGCGTGGACTATGCCGCGCTCCGCACGGTGACGATATCCTCAAGTGCCTCGGAAACCGAATACGGCAAGGGCACTACAATCCGCGCGAGCCGCAATACGGGCATCGCCGACTGGGGCGGCTTCAGAAGATATCGCCTTGACATCATCGAAGCCCCCGCCAATTATCGCGGCTTTGACATAGGTCCGACGAGCAGCAGCCTCCAGGACAGCGAAACCGGCGTATGGAACCTTGACGAATACTTCAACAAGGCAACGGCGGAAAACATGATTCCCGGAGAGTATGTGTTCCGCGTGGTGGCAATCGGCTACGTCAGCGGCGTGAAATACGAGGTCTATTCCAACACCATAACGGTGAAATACGAAAAGCACGCAACCGGATACAGAATTATCTACAGGGGTACGGACATTACGATAACAAAGGACGAAAGCGTAGTCGGCACTTTCAACATGGGGCCTTTTGACACGCTCCCTCTCGATATAGCCTTTGTTCCGAAGGACGCAACGTATGCAAGGACCACCACTAGCGGATGGAAGAGCTCCAATCCCGAGGTCGCAACGGTTGACGAATACGGTTATGTAACGTCACATTCTCCCGGCACGGCGCGCATCACCTATTATGCACGCTGGGACAAGGATGATTCGTGGCACGAATGCCATGTCGACGTTATCGTGCCGATTTATGAATTCAAGATACAGACGCCCGACCTTGCCGACCACATCGGCGAAAAGTTTGTCGATGTTCTGCCCGTCGTCACGGCAGTACGAAGCTACAACGGCGAATGGGTGACAGGCGAGAAAGCGCAGGCGTGCCTGACGGTGGAAACGCTCAAGATTTCCTCGCAGTTCAAAACCTATTATGAGCATGTAGGGGAGAGCGTGATCGCATATAACGACGCGCCGGAGATCACCTATATGTTCAAGCCCACGGAGGGCAACACCTTCTGTCTCCGCCACGTAATGAACAATTATTATCTCCCGGATATCGACGTTGTGGGATGCAACGGCTTTGACAACGACCAGACCGTGTACGAGCTGAACAAACTCGGCGCGACATATCCGAGCTCCTACGGCGTTTACGGCTACAATCCGGACACGACGAGCAACCCATGGAACGCATATCTGCTTCTGACGCGGTATGCAGACTTCCTCTATGAGCCCGGCACAACCTATATCGACACGCTCGAAATCACGACAAACGAGCCTTATGCGGGCGACAACCGCGTATGGAAATTCGACGATAAACATTATCAGTACATGGACCTCAAGTTCGGCGGGCTTGAAAACATCACGGCGGTTGACCTTGTCTGGAGCTATGCCTCCAAGCTGAACGATACGATAAACGGCTCCGGCGTTCCCTATGAGGACGCGTCCTCCGAGCAGCACAGCACGGGCGCCCTTGAATATACGAGCTGCTTTGTTTACGGTGAGGACGGCCTCAGCCTGCTTCCTCCCACAAAGAAATACGAAAGCGGACTGTATATGCACAAGCTCGCCTTCAAAATCGGCTCCGACATCGAAGCCGACGGCAAATACAGGCTCGCGCCCGACGCGAAGGTTTATATCAACGGTCACTATATGCCGTTTGCACAGCTCACCGACAGCTACGGTCGCTCCCGCATTGACGTGGATTATTACTTCTCCGTCGGCGAGCCGGAGCCTTACGGCGGCGCGGACGACAAGCACCTGATGCTCGTGGGTCCGCAGGATTATGTACGCACAGGCAATCCGATGCCCGATGTATTCGATTTCCGCGTAGTATGGAAAGATAAACTCGACGACGCCGGAAGAAACGTTGAAACAAAGCTGTCGGTACTCGGCGTAACATGGTTCATCGACCGCAACGGCAACGGTCAATTTGACGAGGGCGAGGACGCAAATATCTTCGATGCCAAGGGCAACGCACTCCCGAATACGGTCTATTCCGGCGTTCTCGCGCTGGCTGCCGAGGATAACGCCAATGTCCGCTTCGCCGATCCCTGCCGACTCTATCTCGGCGGCGGCAACTATGCGCTCATCGACGAAAACAATCTCACCGTAACCTTTACTCTCGGCGCGGACTATTGCGAGCTGCACACGGGAATGATTCTTCCCACAGGCGGCGCGACGGGCAGCTTCAAGATGTTCACTCTGCGCGCGACAGCCGCGCTGAACGGTCTCTCCATCACGGATGAGCATATCGAAAAAGAGGACGGCACGGTTCTCACCGCAAGTCAGCCGATGAACGCGGGCACTACCTATTATTACTGCATTACCTATCAGTATGAGCCTTCCTTCTTCCTTGCAACGGACTATCCCGAGCTTCCCTCCACTGCACGCGTTGTGATAGACGGAATAGAGCTGGGCAACGACGCATGGGAGCTGACCACCAAGACTGTCGGCGACAAGGTTTACTATTCCGGCTTCAAGGTACGCATACCCTGCTGGGCAGAAGGCACGGGAAGAACGGTATCGGGCACGATAACAACCTTCCTTGACGGCACCGACGCAGTAACCGTAACTCTCACACGCGAGGGCGACAGCTCTCCCTCATACGCCAAGGTTGTTTACGGCAACAGCGCGACATACACCTTCGACAGCGTGGCTGAGGGCACCTACACAATGACGGTTTCCAAGAAAAATCACGTGACACGCACCGAAAAGGTTGTTGTCGGCGCGACAACTGTCACAAAGAATATGAAGGTTCACCCGAAAGGCGACATAAACGGCGACGGCAAGATCACAACGCTCGACTACATGAAGGTCAACGCTTATGTCAAGGGTACCGTAACCCTCACGGAATATGAAATGAAGTGTGCCGACGTTATCGGCACGGACGGCAAGGTCACCACAGCCGACGCGATGCGTATCAACGCACACGTAAAGGGTACAAAATATCTCTGGTAAAGCAAAAAGTCAAAATAAATCCAAAACAGTCGCCGCCCTGAGCGGAACAGGGCGGCGGCGAAGTAAAACGCTTCCGCGGACACAAAAAACACTCTAAAAGGAGAAGATTGTCTATGAATAAGAAAATTACATCAATGCTGCTGTGCTTTGTCATGATTTTTTCCATGATGACTATTGCAGTTCCGGTGTATGCCGCTCCGGTAGCGTCGACAACGCTGACCGTAGCTGCGGACAAAACAACGGCAGCCCCCGGTGATGAGATAACCTATACCATCACGATGGGTCCCGTTTCCGACCTCGGATCAATCCAGATGGTGCTGGATATTCCTGCGGGTCTGACTTATGTTGCAGGCTCGCGCAGTCTTGCATCAGGGCTGAAGGCTACACTCGGCTTTGACGATGTTGCCTTCACCGAAAACATGACAACAGGCAGACATACCATAAACGGTGTGGCTTCCGCGGCAAACTACGAAAGCGCGGCAGACACCGTGATAGCAACCTTCAAGTGCAAGGTAGACGCAGGCGCGACAGGTACGCTTGAGGTAGGGCTGAAGGAGCTGGAATTCTATTCCGTTGACTTCACGGATATTACCTCCCGCTTCTCTGTTGTAAAAACAGCCGTGGCGATAAGCGGAGCCACACCTCCTCCCGCAACCTACACCGTCAGCTTCGATGCAAACGGCGGTACGGGCACAATGGCAGAGGTCACAGGCGTTTCCGCGGGTGCATATACGCTTCCCGCAAACGGCTTCACCGCTCCGGAAGGCAAGAGATTTGTCGGCTGGGCAACCTCGGCAAGCGGAACGGCAACCGCGGCAGGCGAAGCAATCACCGTATCCGATAATGTAACACTTTATGCGATATGGGAGGAAATCCCGACATCGCATCCCGCAAAGCCCACACTGGGCATAACAGGCACATATACCTATAGCGGCTCGGCGCAGACAGTGACCGTCACCGGCTTTGACAGCGCGACAATGCTTATCTCCGGCAACGTCGGCACAAATGCCGGCACATATACCGCAAGCGTCACCTCCAAGAGCGGACGCTGGGCAGACGGCACAAGCACACCCGTCACTATCGAATGGTCGATAGGGCGCAAGACCGTAACCCCCGTTATCCGCGTAAGCGGAACATACACCTATACGGGAACTCCCGTAGAACCGACATTTACCGTAGAGGACGGCGGAGTGGTTATCTCCACCTCCGAATATGCAAGAAGCATCACGGATAACGACGCTGTGGGAACAGGCAAGATAACCGTTTCCGACAAGACGGGCGGCAACTACGAGATATTGACAACCTCGCAGACCTTTGAAATCAGCGCGCCCACACCTCCTCCCACGGTTTACACCTCGACAGAGATAAAGATAACGGCAGACAAGACCGACGCAAAGACAGGCGATGAGATAACATATACCATCACAATGGGTCCCGTTTCCGAGCTTGGCTCTATCCAGATGAAGCTGAAGCTTCCCGCAGGGCTGACCGTAGTTGCAGGCTCATGTAAGCTTGCGACGGGACTGAAAGCCACACTCGGCTTTGACGACATCTCCTTTACGGAGGGAACGGACTTTGTCATCACGGGTATCGCGAGCGCGGCAAACTACAGAAGCGACTCAGACACGGTTATCGCCACCTTCAAGTGCAAGGTAGACGCAGGCGTGTCGGGCAATCTGACAGCGGATCTGAAGGAGCTGGAATTCTATTCCGTTGACTTCACGGACAATACCTCCCGCTTCAGCGTAGCTCCGGCAACGGTAGCTGTCACCATAGACCGCACAAAGGTAAGCGAAGTAGCGGGGACCTCCGATATCGCAACCATACTTGTATACGGCGACGCGTATAAAAAGCCCACCGTTACCGTGACAACAGGCACACCCGCATACTTCAATATAGACAGCGGCAACGGTGAATGGCTGAAGAAAAACAGCGCAGGCATTTGGGAAAGATATACCGGAGCTACCTTTACAGAGGGTACATACAAATTCGATTGTCAGGTTCGCATCGACAAAGCGGCAGGCTTGACGCACGTGCTTGACAGCGCAGGCGTTACCGTTACGGTAGACGGCGTGGCATGGACGACAAGCACACCCATTGTAGGCGACACCTTTTCGTATATGGGTGTTACCTCTCCCGAATATACGGTCACTGCACCCGCAGGCACACCGCTCGCATTTGTGAAGAGCGACACATGGAATATCGGCAATACGCAAAGCGGCGTGGCGATCACTTCCTTCTCCGTAGCAGGCGGCGTAACCGGCGGCACGGCACCGTATACCTTCTCCAAGGTTTCCGGTCCCGCATGGCTGCAGGTTGCCCCCGACGGTACCGTTTCCGGCACACCGACGGCTGCAGGAGCAAATGAAGATCTCGTTATCCGCGTGACCGACAGCGCAGGCACACCCGCGAGTGCGGATATCACCCTGACTGTGGGGAACACGGCAGTGAACCCCGCAGACCGCACAAAGGTGAGCGAAGTGGCGGGAACCTCCGATATCTCAACAATACTTGTATACGGCGGCGCATATAAAAAGCCCTCCGTCAGCGTGACAACAGGCGCACCCGCATACTTCGATATAGGCTACGCCAACGGACACTGGCTGAAGAAAAACAGCGCAGGCATTTGGGAAAGATATACCGGAGCTACCTTTACAGAGGGTACATACAAATTCGATTGTCAGGTTCGCATCGACAAAGCGGCAGGCTTGACGCACGTGCTTGACAGCGCAGGCGTTACCGTTACGGTAGACGGCGTGGCATGGACGACAGACACCCCCAGGGTGGCTGACACCTTTTCGTATTTGTATGCTGGCTCTCCCGAATATACGGTAACGAAACCCTCCGCAACCACATACACTGTGACTGTCACGGCGGGCGCAAACATGACCACAACGGGAAGCGCAACACAGAATGTGAACATCGGCGACGCGATGGCAGAGATTATCTATACGGCGGCTGACGGCTACTACTTCCCGACGGATTATACCGTAGCGGCAGTAAACGGCATCACCGTCACACGCATAGACTTCACAAAGATCAAGGTTTCCGGCACACCGACAGCGGCGGCAAACATCACTCTTACCGCTCCCACGGCAAAGGCAAAGGAAGCGACCCCGACAGCCGTATTTACGGCAAGCGGAATCGACAGCGGCAAGCTGACAGGCATCGCGGCAGGCATGAAATACCGCATCAACGGCGGCGCATGGGTGGATATCACGGCGACGGAAGCAAACCTCACGGGGCTTTCCGCCTGCACGATAACCATCATGAAGAGCGGCAACGGAACAACAACTCTTGATTCCGATGAGCAGACAATAACAGTTACCAAAGCGGCAAAGCCCGCGCTCACACCCACGCTTCTCACTCTCGCGGGCGGCAAGGGCAGCATACCGACCACGGCGGCACATGAATTCAGCACCGACGGCGCGGCATGGACACCCTGCACGGGCGCGACGGAAAATCTTGACACAGGCAAATATTACGTCAGAGTAAAGGCAAACGGAACACAGCTTGCCTCCGAAACTCAGGAGATTGATATCTTCCTCTACGGTGATGCAAACGGCGACGGAAAGGTTGATATCGACGACCTGACAAGGCTTCGCAGATATATTGCCGAATCGTCGACAGTAATATTCCCCGGAGCTGACGCAAACGGCGACGGGACGGTTGATATTGACGACCTGACGCGACTTCGCAGATATGTTGCCGAAGAAGCGGTAGTTCTCGGAAAGTAATGAGGTGAAATATGAAAAAAATACTAACATTTATAATTATCATCGCCATGACACTGTCATTGGGAGTTCCCGCTTTTGCGGCAACTCCCGCAACGGTGACTGTGGCTTCGCCGACAGCGGCGGTCAACCCCGGAAGCACCGTGGATGTAGCTGTTACCATAGCAGACAACCCCGGAATGGACGTCATGAAGCTGAAATTCTCATATGATACCGCAGCTCTCACGCTGAAGGATATAGAGCTCGGAAACGTAATGACAGGCACATTCACCAAAAACCTCGATAAGGCAGTTGCTCTTCTCGAAGCTGCCGGCACGACAAACGCAACCGGAAACGGTACGCTCGTCACGCTGAAATTTGAGGTAAAAAGCACAGCGACGGCAGGAAACTACACGATAGGCTTTCTCGTAGCCGATGCTGTAAACCGCAATGAGGAGAGAGTAGCTCTCACCACGCAGGCGGGCACAGTCTCCGTGGCAGTCCCCGTAACAACATATACCGTCAGATTCAATGCAAACGGCGGCACGGGAACAATGGCAGATGTCACAGGTGTTCCCGCAGGCGCATATACTCTCCCCGCAAACGGCTTCACGGCACCTGCAGGCAAGCAGTTCAAGGGCTGGTCAACCGATGCTTCGGGCGCGGTAATCGAAGGCACAACATATAACGTTACAGGCGATGTTACATTATACGCAATCTGGGAGAATAAGCCTCATACACATACCTACAGTACAGAGTGGTCGACAGACAGCGCAAACCATTGGCACGAGTGCTCCTGCGGAGATAAGAAGGACTTGGCGCCGCACGTAGATGCAAACAACGACCACAACTGCGATGTCTGCGACAAGAAGATGTCCGACCACACGGGCGGCACGGCAACCTGCAAGGACAAAGCAACCTGTACCATCTGCGGTCAGAAATACGGAAACCTCGCAGGTCACAACTACAAGACCGAGTGGTCCACCGACGAGACAAACCATTGGCATGAGTGCTCCGTCTGCGGAGATAAGAAGGACGAGGCGGCGCATATTCCCGGTGCAGCAGCTACCGAAACAACACCTCAGACTTGTACCATCTGCGGATATGTCATAAAAGCCGCACTTGGTCATACGCACAACTTCAATCAGAAGAATACGAGCGAAACATATCTCAAGTCCGCCGCAACCTGCACAAAGAAAGCCGTTTACTACTACTCCTGCACCTGCGGCGAAAAAGGAACGGAAACCTTTGAATCAGGCGAGCTCGCGGCTCACGCTTACAAGACCACATGGTCAAATGACAATGCAAGCCACTGGCATTCATGCTACGTCTGCGGAGATAAGAAGGACGAAGAGGTACACATTGACAAAAACAAGGATCACAACTGCGATGTCTGCGGTAAGAAGATGACTGACCACACAGGCGGCACGGCAACCTGCAAAGACAGAGCAACCTGCAGTATATGCGGTGAGAAGTACGGCAGCCTCGCAGGTCACGTATACAAGACTATATGGTCATATGACGAGATAAACCACTGGCATGAGTGTTCCGTCTGCGGAAACAAGAAAGACGAAGAGGCTCATATCCCCGGTGAAGAGGCTACCGAAACCACACACCAGACCTGTACGGTTTGCGGATATGTAATCAAGGCGGCAATCGGTCATGTTCACAGCTACACCGAAAAGAATACCGATGAGAAGTATCTCAAGACACCCGCTACCTGCACGGCAAAGGCAGTTTATTACTACTCCTGCTCCTGCGGCAATAAGGGCACCGAAACATTTGAGTCCGGTGACATGCCGGCACACAGCTGGGGAACCGTATGGGTAAGCGACGGCAGTAAGCACTGGCATGAATGTACTGTCTGCAAGACAAAGGGAGACGAAGCAGATCATGCCTTTGAATGGAAGATCACCAAGGAACCCACTGTCACCGAAGCCGGAGCAAAGCATGAGGAATGTAAGATCTGCGGCTACAATAAGACAGCCGTTGCCATCGACAAGCTTGCACCGAGTATAACAGACGGCAGTAATGCCAAGTGGGGCAAGGGCGATGAAAACGGACTGACCTTCAAGTCCGACGCGGCATTCTCCGACTTTGTCGAAGTGCTGGTAGACGGCAAGACAGTTGCCGCCGAAAACTATGAAAAGCGCGAGGGAAGCATTGTCATTCAGCTGAAGGCAAGTTACCTTGCAACGCTTGCGGCAGGCGAGCATACTCTCACTATACGCTCGGCAAGCGGCGATGCAACCACCAAATTCACGATTGAGGCAGAGGTAGTTCCTCCCGCACCCGAAAGCACAAATGCTTGGGTCTGGATAGTCGTCGGTGTCGTTGCTCTCGGTGCCTGCGCAGCTGTGGTTGTATTCATCATCCGTAAGAGAAAAAAGGCATAAATAAAACCATACAACCCGAAGCCTGATGGGCAATCCGATATTGCTTCAATATATAAAAGAGGTCGGCTCAAATGCAAAAGCA